>ERZ779840.276-NODE-276-length-64555-cov-13.046202_pt1 | contig 64555 bp, 58 predicted proteins | sample MGYA00511561_ERZ779840 | MGnify/ENA primary metagenome ERZ779840 (study PRJEB29588, sample SAMEA2162036) | human gut metagenome | biome: human gut; feature: human-associated habitat; material: faeces | place: Denmark | collected 2008/2010 ...
GTCTGTCTGTCTGTCTGTCTGTCTGTCTGTCTGTCTGTCTGTCTGTCTGTCTGTCAATAGCGTGCTTCCTGTTTCAGCAAATGTCAAGAGCAAATCTCGATAATATTCATATTGTTTCTGGCGTGCTTCGATTTCTGCTGGCAAGCCAATATTCAAGTCAGTACAGATTTTTTCAAAGTTGTCCAAAACATCCGCAATTCTATCTTGAACTTCTTTATTAGGAACAGCAATTTTCACATCATTTAATCGTGAAACCGATAATCCAGGCTGTGCTCCTGCAGTTTTATACTGATTTAAATCTGCATGTATTAATGCATGAAAAAGATACCTACTGTTAAAATAGCCTTTATCAGTAACAACAACCGCATGCTCTGTGGCATAATACTTACCGGTTGCGTAGCACACATTACCGCACTGCGCTCCTTGCCGTCCGATAATTGATTTATCACCTTCTTGATTTGATTTTTCTACATAGCCTCTAAGTCCATTTGCACCATAGCAAGGAATGGTTGCTTGATTTGTTTCAACATCATAGATTTCTGTGGCTTTGATTGCTTTGCCTGCTTGTAAATCACAAACTTCTCCCAATAAAAGTAATGGGATATCACTTTCAAAAGTCAGCAATTTATTACAATAAAAATCATACTGTTTCTTCCGAGCTGTAAGCTCGGCTGTAAGCTCGGCTGTAAGCTCGGCTGTAAGTAACGTGAAAGAGTCCAAAATATGAACTATTTCACGTTGTACCTCCAGAGGAGGTACAGGAAGCTTAATAGCTTTAATAGATGGTACGCTAGAATGAACGACTTTACTTTTTACCTTTCCAGAACTTTTCTGTCTTTGTGCATCTACTGTTGATAAAGCATAACTTATGTATTTGGAATCTTCTTTATGTTTCAGTACAACTATATCTCCACCCGCTAAACATTTCTCATTTCCTATATATGCACAACACTTTGCAATATCTTCAACACTTTCTCCAGTTATTGCAAATAAAATATCTCCATGTTCGAAATACTTTGGTGCTTTTACATACTCCAATTTTGTATGAGACTTGCATTTTTCAAACCAGACACCATACGTTGTATAAATCTCTCCATAACGCACACATGGTATTCCTTCCTCTGTTACCTGATCTCTTTTAATACCAGAACCTCTGTATATATCCACTGCTATTTCATCAATTGTTTTATATTCCACACCGTTTGGGCAAAACTTCGCAATCAATTCATCTAATTTGCTCATGCTTCAATCTCCTTGCTCAAAACAGCTTGTAATCTTTTTGCAAGTTTTTGTTTCAAATCGTCATCATTTGCATAAAGAACAATGTTGTCACCACTTACATCAAAATGAACTCTTTCACTATCAAAAAAACTTTGTTTGCAAGTTAAAATCAATTTGATTGGATGATTACATAACTGTAGTCCTCTGGCAATGCCGGCTTCATAATAAACACCGCCACGATTTCCTGTTAAATCTGCAATCAAAGCAACAGAATCTGTTATTTCTGCAGTAATTTCTCCAATAATAGATCCATTGAATTGTTTCTCATCAATTCTCATGGCTGAATAATTCAACGATTGAATAACAGGCTTATATACCTGTTCGTATGTAGAAGCAGTTTCCACCGCAAACATCATAGCAACAAATATTTGATTTCTTTTCGTTATTGGTGGAATAGACACTTTATCATATTTTTTCTTATAAAGTTGGCGTAATAATGCCACTAAATTTTCACAACGCTGAAAAGCATCCCCTTGCTTTTTTATGCCATCAATAAGCATCCACGCTTCTTCGTTATTTTCATTAATTTCTTCCAAAAACGCCTCGACTTCATAAACCCATTCACTAACATTAGGCTGTTTGGGATTATCAATCAATTTTTTCAACGCTTCTTTTTCATTCATAATTACACCTCGATTTCTGCAATGATCTTATCAATCTCATCACGGAGCACCTGCTCACGAGCAACAATTTCCTTAATTTCTGCATTCAACTTCATAATGTCAATTTTTTCTCTGGTATCTTCAGCTTCGACATAAGTGGATACAGATAAATTATAATCATTGCCGGATACTTCTTCATAGCTTGCCAGATGTGCAAAATGCTCCACTTCTTCACGCTTAGCAAACACATCCACAATACGGTCAATATTTTCTGGTGTCAGCTTATTATTGTTTGTAACTTTCACACACTCGCTTGTGGCATCAATAAACAGTGTCTTGTTATCTGCTTTATTCTTTTTCATTACCATGATGCAGGTTGCAATCGAAGTACCAAAGAACAGATTACTCGGCAACTGAATAATGCAATCCACATAGTTGTTGTCTACCAGATATTTACGGATTTTTTGCTCTGCACCACCACGGTACATAATTCCCGGAAAGCATACGATGGCAGCAGTTCCATTAGATGCAAGCCATGACAAACTGTGCATAATAAACGCCATATCCGCTTTGCTCTTAGGTGCCAGAACTCCAGCCGGAGCAAAACGAGGGTCATTGATGAGCAATGGATTTTCATCTCCCGCCCACTTGATAGAATATGGCGGATTAGACACGATCAACTCAAATGGCTCATCATCCCAGTGCTGAGGACTGAGTAATGTATCTTCACAAGCTATATCAAATTTATCAAATCCCACATCATGCAGGAACATATTAATACGGCACAGATTGTAGGTTGTAATGTTGATCTCCTGTCCATAAAAACCGTTACGGATAGCATCCTTGCCAAGAATTTTCTCTGCCTTCAAAAGCAATGACCCAGAACCACAAGCTGGATCATATACTTTATTGATTTCCGTTTTTCCAACAGTTCCAAGGCGTGTGAGTAGTTCGGACACATCTGCCGGAGTAAAGAACTCTCCACCAGATTTTCCGGCATTCGATGCATACATAGTCATAAGATACTCATACGCATCACCAAAGGCGTCAATGGAATGATCTTTCACATCTCCCAGATTCATTTCACCTACACCATTCAGCAGCTTTACAAGTTTTTCATTACGCTTTGCGACCGTAGAACCCAGTTTATTGCTGTTTACATCATAGTCATCAAACAGTCCGGCAAAGTCGCTCTCTGCCTCGCTGCCTTTCGCTGATTCCTCGATGTGACGGAACACACGCTCCAGTGTTTCATTTAAGTTTTCATCATTCGCAGCATTGGCACGGACATTACAGAAAAGTTCACTCGGAAGGATAAAAAATCCTTTTTCCTCTACCAGTCCTTCTCTTGCTTCTTCTGCATCCTCATCCGGCATTTTTGCAAAGTCAAAATCAGCGTTACCTGCATCAATCTCACCACTGTTTATGTAATTACACAAGTTTTCGGAAATATAACGATAGAACATCGTGCCAAGAACATAATTTTTGAAGTCCCAGCCATCGACTGCTCCACGCAGTTCATCTGCAATTGCCCATATTGCACGGTGCAGTTCATCTCGTTCCTGTTCTTTTTTGGTATCAATCATTCTCTTTTCCTCCGTTATCCTATCCTTCATTATTTTCTCAACATATGTTAGAAATTATATCATAATAATACTTTTTTTTCAATCTACGCATACAATTCGCAAACCATAAAAAAACATTCCAAAACCAGTGAGATTAGTGTTCTGGAATGTCCTCATAAATCAACATTGTTTTTCCATACATATGCCTTTATCTGCTCATGTGTTTTTCCTATCTCCACTTCAAAAGTCCCACCGTCTCCACATTTCCGGTTCCCGGGAACATGTCCACGCAGCATGCCTTCACAAGCTTATACCCACGGCTTTCAAATATCTTCACGTCGCGCGCAAGGCTGGTAGGCTTGCATGATACATAGACTATCGTATCAACGCCGAAATCGATAATCGGGCCGATTGCTTTCGGATGGATTCCATCACGAGGCGGATCGAGTATGATTATATCGGGCTTGTCCGTGAGATCTCCGACAACCTTAAGGACATCACCCGCTATGAATTCACAGTTGTCAAGACCGTTAAAATGTGCATTCTCGCGTGCAGCCACAACAGCCTCCTCTACGATTTCAACACCCACAACCTTGGAAGCGACAGGCGCCATCACCTGTGCAATCGTACCGGTGCCGCTGTAAAGGTCGAACACAACCTTGTCCTTAAGCTCTCCGACATATTCACGCGTCTTGGAATAAAGGACCTCAGCGCCGAGCGTGTTGGTCTGGAAGAACGAAAAAGGCGTAATTTTGAAACGTAAGCCCAGAAGCTCCTCGTATATGTAATCGCGGCCGTATAAAATATAGGTTCCGTCATTCTGAACCGTGTCGGCCAGACTGTCATTATGTGTATTGAGAATACCGGTTATTGTTCCGTCAAGCTTAAGATCCAGAAGGAGCTTGACATATTCCTGAAGGTCCGGGGATTCCTGGGTCGAAGTCACCAGGTCTATCATTATCTCGCCGGTCTTATGTGCTTTGCGCACCAGAAGATGACGAAGATAACCCTCATGGCGCATCTTATGATAGAACTTAAGTCCGCTCGCAGCAAAATAGCGGCGGCTTGCGCTGAGAATAGCGCGGTAGTCGGAATCCACTATCTGACATTCATCAACTGCAGTGACGTCGTAGAAACTGCCCCTTTTGTGCATGCCGAGAGAAAGCGGTCCGTCCTTATATTCATCGCCAAAAGAAAACTCCATCTTATTGCGGTAACCACGGGTTATCGGGCTTCCTGTTATTCCTTCAAAAACATAATCCTCTGCCGCTTCATCAAGCATTGATTTTACCTGGGCTGCCTTTATTTTAAGCTGCTCCTCGTAAGGAATGCTCTGGTATGTGCAGCCTCCGCATATGCCAAAATGGGCACAGCAATCTATGGCACACTCAAGCGGTGATTTTTCAATCACTTCCAAAAGCCTGCCCTCGCATCGGTCTCCATGCTTCTTATTGATGACGAAACGCACCTTCTGTCCCGGTATTACATTCTTGACCGTGACTGTTCCGTCCTCGCAGATTACCCTGCCTTTATTCGGAAAATCTACTGACGCAACTGTTCCTGTGTATTCCTGACCTTTTTTCATGCTGCTCGCTCCACGCTATTTATTTCGTTTTTTTATAAAAAGTGCCGAAAGGCATACTATTATTCCGCCTAATAAAAGGACTCCGTAAATTATCCACTCAAATGTGGAAATGTCCTTCTCGATTATAATCGTTGTATTTATCAGAATCGCAGTCACGATTACCACTGCGCCCGCTATGGCCACAATCTTAGAAGCCATCAGATGCGGTTTGACTATAAGCATTACTATTCCGGCTGCAAGCGGAAGGATCACAAGCACTGTTATCCACCACGAATACACGCCGCCAAATGACAAAAGTTCTGTACTAACGCTGGTCTTAGATATAAAAAGTCCTACTCCTGCCGCAATCATGACAAGTCCGATAATAACACGGATAAGTTCATTCCTTGCCTTCTTATTCATATCAGCCTCCATGTCACTGTTATTAATCAATATAAAAGTGGGGATTATAGGTAACCAATCCCCACTCTTGTAAATTCACTGTTCAGAATCAATTATTCTTCTTCAAAATCGTCTGCATCATCGAAGTCGTCTTCAAAGTCGTCCTCGTAATCTTCGAGGTAGTCCGGCTTAAAATATCTGTACAATGCATATGCGATTCCGGCTACTGCGGCTACAACGCCAACGATTGCAAAAATCTTCAATACCTTATTCTTGCACTTGCATTCCGGTTCCTCTGTAACGGCTGCCGGTTTGAAATAATCATAGAATCTGGAATCTGCAAAAAGTTCATTAATCTTCTTCATAGTTCAATCCTTTCCGTGCCCCCTTCGGACCACTAACTAAAAATATTATATTTATTTTATCACAAAAAGTTCGAATTTACCATAGAAAATATATTAATTTTTCACAAAAATCAAATTTTCTGTAATTTGGCAAATGATGCGAACATCTTCTTGGTACCGCCGTTTTCAAAATCAACCGTAACTTCGTAATCCCTGCCACCGTTCTTGATTTCTTTAACCGTACCCGTTCCGAATTTGATGTGACGTACCTTATCGCCTATGCCGTATCCGAGTCCTACATTGCCTGCTGACGGTTTCTTATCGAATATATCTTCCTTAAGTACATCATGCTGGAAGGACTGAAATCTGGATTCACCGGCTTTACGCGGCGGAAGATGGAAATGATCCTTGTCCGTCCCGTCGGATGTAAGTATCTTATGGGCCGGTCCCTGTGTGCTGTTAACCATGAGTTCCGCAGGTATTTCAGATATAAATCGTGATACCTTATTCATATGCGTCTCACCGCGCACCATACGCACCTTGGCCGCACTCATGATGAGTTTCTGCTTGGCTCTCGTAATTCCCACATAGCACAGTCTTCTTTCTTCCTCAAGTTCAGAAGGATCATCTGAATCAATACACATATAACTCGGAAAAAGTCCATCCTCCATGCCTGCAAGATATACTATCGGAAATTCCAGACCTTTGGCGCTGTGAAGTGTCATAAGAGATACTACATTATTGTTGTCATCCATATTGTCTATGTCAGCAACAAGCGCAACTTCTTCCAGGAATCCCGACAAAGTCGGTGTCTCCTCTCCGTCCTCGTATGTCGCTGCCTTGGATATGAGTTCGTCTATATTGGCACGCCTTTCCTCAACTTCCTCCGGGCTGTCATTCTCGGCAAGATAATCCATATAACCTGTTTTCTCGATAATGTCGTTAATAAGCCTGACAATTGACAACTCGTGCAATTCCGCGCGGAACAGCCTTATCAGATCGGTAAAAGGAGTTATCTTAGATGCACTTCTTCCAAGACCTGGAATATCCTCGGCCTGTTTAAGTGCTTCATAAAAACCAATATTTTGCTCATCGGCATATGCCTGTATCTTACCGACACTTGTTGCGCCGATTCCACGCTTCGGAACATTGAGGATACGTCTTACCGCTATCTCATCCATTCCATTGTCGATTGTTTTTAAATATGCCAGAATGTCCTTTATCTCCTTGCGGGAGTAGAAATTGATACCGCCATATATACGATAAGGTATATTATGCCCAAGAAGTTTCTCCTCTATCGCACGTGACTGTGCATTGGTTCTGTAAAGGATAGCACAATCATTATATGCATATCCGTCATTAATATTCTTCTCTATTCCGAATGCGATTCCTTCCGCCTCGGCATAACCGGTCTCATATACATTAAAAGCTATCTTATCGCCGGCATCCTGCTCGGTCCAAAGGCTTTTGTCCATACGGCCGGAGTTATTCTTAATAACGGCATTGGCCGCATCAAGTATATTGCTCTTCGAGCGGTAATTCTGCTCGAGTTTGATAATCTCCGCTTCCAGAAAATACTCTTTAAAATTAAGAATATTGCGTATGTTGGCACCGCGGAATTTATAAATTGACTGGTCATCATCACCCACAACACAGAGATTATGGTACTTGCGCGCCAGAAGGCTTACTAATTTAAACTGTGCTGTATTGGTATCCTGATATTCATCCACCATTATGTATTTAAAACGCTCCTGGTAATAATCCAGAACATCATCATTCTTCTCAAATAGTTCAACAGTAAGATTGATTATATCATCAAAATCAACCGCATTATTCTTCTTAAGGCGTTCCTCATATACTCTGTAAACTTCTGCAATGCGCATCTGCGTATAATCATTGTTTGCCCGCGTATACATCTCATCCGGCGTTACCAATTCATCCTTCGCCGCGGATATTCTGCTAAGGAGCATTTTCTCCTTGTAGACCTTGGTATCCACATCCATGCTCTTGCAGACTTCCTTCATAAGGCTTTTCTGGTCATCTGTATCATATATGGTAAAGTTGGTCCCGTATCCGAGCCGGTCAATAAAACGTCTCAATATCCGCACACAAGCTGCATGGAATGTCATTATCCACGCCGCATCAGCTCCGCATCCGACCAGGTCATCAACTCTCTCACGCATCTCTCTGGCAGCTTTATTGGTGAACGTGATTGCCAGAATATTGTATGAATTAACGTCACAGTCATCTATAAGATGAGCTATTCTGTGTGTAATGACACCTGTTTTGCCCGAGCCCGCTCCGGCAAGTAAAAGCACCGGGCCCTCGGTCGTAAATACGCCTTTTTTCTGTTGTTCATTCAATCTGTCATATATACTCATGTTATTATTTCCTATTGATTATTAACATTACCAAATCCTGCATTAATCTGTGCCTGACGTACTTCCGCCGGATAACTGAAATTGGCAATCGTAAAAGATGTTATGCTGATTCCGTCCTTAAACAATTCCATATCAAGGTCTTCTTTAATGCCTGCCGCAATTTCTTTTGCATTCATCTGAAGATTAAATATATCCCTGCCTTCCTTCGTAATCCACTTCATAAGAAGGCTTCCCAGAACGGACACCACACGGTCACGCAGATCGTCTGTGGTATATACAGTCCGCACCCCGGCATATTTATCCATGGCAGCAATATAATCTGATACTTTACACCCGAATGTACCGAAAGCGCGTATCGGAAGACCGGTTGCAAATCCCTGCACCGGAATCGTTACCGGGCTCTGTGTTCCCCACTTAATCGTGAGTTCCTTCGTATTGACAAACAGAACCTCGCACCTGGATCTGTTATCAACGTCAATATCGAAGCATCCTTCATCTTCAAATATTCCCTCAATACGTCCGTTCACAAGATATACTGCATTCTGTCCCGGGCGCACCACAAGATGGCACCCTTTCTTCAACTGTGGCTCAGGCCATTTATAGAAAATTATATCTTCTGAGTTCTCAACCCATTCTACGACATTGGACATACGTCCGCCAAAAAGTCCCATAATTCTTCCTCTCTTATTAATAAAGTCTTAAAGAGGGTGTCCACAGGACACCCTCCGGTCTTATATCATATTCAGATCAATAAATTACATACCCATCTTAGCCTTGATAGCTGCAAGTTCATCATCAACTGCCGGAGCTGATACCTTATACTTGTCTTCAAGATCCTTGATGCTGTTGTCAGCGCCTGCTGTGTTAAGTTCTGCCATTGCATTGGCCTCATCAAGCATTCTGTCAGCCTTAGCTTCCATTCTGTCAAATGCTGAAAGACTGCTCTCTGCTTTACCCATGCCAGATGTCATCTTATTGACTGTCTGCTGAGCCTTGGCAACCTTCATCTTAGCCTTAATGGTGTCACGCCTTGAATCAAGCTCGTTAATATCATTAACAAGCTTATCATGCATCTGTCTCATTTTGGCAGCATTATCGGCTGCAAGTGTATATGTCTGCTGGAATGCCTGCTGCTTGGTAACAAGTGTCTGCTTCTTGGCAAGAAACTGTCTTGCATCATCGTCATTACCTGCTGCAACTGCCTTCTCTGCGTAAGCCTGAAGCTTATTAATCTCTGCCGTACACTCATCGAGTTCTCTCTTGGCTCTCTGTTCATCGGCCATAACAGATGCTGTCTCTGCTTTAACCTTTCCCAAATCACTCTGAAGATTTCTCATGTACTGATCAATCATCTTCTCCGGATCCTCACACTTATCAAGAAGTGCGTTAATGTTAGCGGACATAATGTCCTTGAATCTGGAAATAATACCCATTGCCTCTTACCTCCTGCGGTTAAAAATATGCGCCCATATATCCGGGCTGTTTACAATTGATATAAGTATAACATATTCCCCCGTTTCTGTCACGAATATTTTATTTTTCTTGTCATATGGTTTGCAATACTATATAATAGAGTAAGGCAGTACACATACTGCGATTTGAAAGGACATATATTATGGCAGATTCAACAACGGATCTTTATACCCGCCTTCTTCGTGAGCTCACTAAGATTGATTATGTGAAGCCGGGTGAATTTCCTAACATAGATTTATATATGGATCAGGTTACCACCTTTATGAATACCCACTTATCCGATTCCAAGATTAAATCGGACGATAAGATCCTGACCAAGACAATGATAAATAACTACGCCAAGAATAATCTGCTGCCGCCGCCGGTTAAGAAGAAGTATTCCAAAGAGCATATGATTGTTCTTATTTTTATATATTATTTCAAGAATATACTTTCCATAAGTGAAATCCAGGCAATGTTAAATCCATTGACCGATAAATTTTTTGATCCGGCAGGCAACTCCGGCAAGATAAGCATGGAAGACGTGTATACTGAAGTTTTTAACGCTATTAAATCTCAGCTTTCAACGATAAACACCGACATCGAAACTAAGCTTGAAGTTGATAAAGAGCATTTTAACGATGTGAAGAATAAGCAGGACCGCGAATTCCTGCAGAAATTCTCCATGATATGCATGCTCGGATTTGATGTTTTTCTTAAGAAACAGATAATCGAAGGACTTATTGACACTATTGTCTCCGACAAGGAGAAGTCGGAACATAAAGAAGCAGAGCGCAAGGCCAAGAAAGAACCGGTCAAGGCTCCGGCATCCAAGGAAACACATAAGAAATAATAAAAAGGATATCCATCAAGGGTATCCTTTAATATTATTTATTCTCGTATAATCTCTTAAATACCATATCGTATCCGTCGCATCCATAATTAAGCGAACGGTTGACGCGGCTTATCGTCGCGGTGGATGCCCCGGTCTTATCGGCAATATCACGATATGTGCTGTTCTCGCGAAGCATCTTGGCAACTTCATATCTCTGTGAGATTGAAAGCAGTTCATTTACCGTACACACATCTTCAAAAAAAGCGTAGCACTCTTCCTTATCCTTCAGACATAATATTGCATCAAAAAGATGGTCAACTTCTTCGGTTCTTATATTCTTACTCATATCCGGTCTCCTTTTGTGATAATGACTTTCACGTAATAAAATTTTAACGCATTAAAGTATTCTAGTCAAGCACAAATTTGTTCAGCACATCAACAATACCATTCTCATCATTAGAAGGTGCAATGTAATCGCCTTCTTTTTTTACGGTGTCGTTGGCATTGCCCATCACAACGCCCATTCCGGCGTATTTAAGCATGGATATATCATTATATCCGTCTCCAAAAGCCATCAATTCCTCTCGTCTGCAGCCAAGATGATTTAACAATTTCTCAAGAGTTGCAGCCTTATTGATTCCCTTCGGAAGTACTTCAAGGAAAAATGGTTCCGAACGATAAACATCCAGCCTGTCCGAAAGCCTTGCGTGTACTTTTTTCTCAACCTCGGCAAGGTAATCTCCGTCTCCGAGCATGAGGAATTTAGGCACTTCAAATGTGAGATACTTTTCAAGATTATCGACCTGTTTAACACCGAGTCCGTTAATCCTTGATTCTATTTCAATATATTTGTCATCTATATTCTCAGATATTACATCATCTCCCTGATATGTCATAATGTTGACCTTATATTCTTTTGCAATCGCGCATATCTCATGATAATATTCCATAGGGAGAAAGGTCCTGCTTATCGCCGTACCCGTACTGCAGTTCTCAAGGAGACCTCCGTTAAGCGCAAGAACATATCCTTCTTTATCCGGAAGTTCCAGTTCATTAACGTATCTGACGACTCCCTGCGGCGGCCTGCCTGTAGCGATTACAATCGTGCAGCCCATATCTGCTGCCCTGAGTATCGCAGCCCTGGTCTCAGGCGTTATCTCCTTACGCGAATTGGTCAGTGTCCCATCTATGTCAAATGCAAGTACTTTGTATTTCATCATGTCCTCCGGTTTGTTTTATTCATCATATTGTACAGAAACAAATTCCGTACGGTATTTATTAAGATAAATATCCTCGATATTATAACTTATGACAGCATCATATTCGGCCACATAATCATATGACACATTTATTTCTCCGTCATATGTAATCACCGCATCTTTGTCTCCTGACGAATAATAATAACTTTTTACGAAATTCCCGTCATAATCATAATAATCATAATAGAACTGGATAACGTCTCCCTTCTCAAAATCAATCATGCTTCTTGAAGGGAATGAGGATGTATCATCTTCCGAATCAATATAATATCCGACAGCTTTGCCGTTCTTATTATTGTTGTTATCCCAGTAAACCATTATTTTGATATCTGTTTCGTTATTAAGCACTGCCGGCACATATCCGTATGAATATTCCTCACCGTCCGTCTTGGTTCCTTCTTCCTGCGCATAGAACGGTACTATCATTCCGTTTAATGCAACCCATGTGTAATCAAAATCGACAATAAGATTACCGTCATCATCAAAATCGTACACATTATTCATACCAAGGTCAATATATCCCGAACCGTCATCAAGCAATACCTGCAGTTTTAACTGTGATACCAGGTCCCACTGACTGTCACTGAGTTTTAACAGATAATGTCCGTTTTCATAATCAAGTTTCAGATCATCCTGTGTAAGCTGCTCTGTCTGCGCAACATATTTTTCTCCGACAGATGCATCATACCAGTCATATTGTTCATAATCGTTATCGTCAAAAAGCCAGCCGAAAAATCCTCCAACCGAGTCATTTTCCTGTGACGTATAAGCGACAATATTGGCGAAAATATCAAAAAAATTCTCATATTCACTATATCCTAACACATCTCCGAGATGATCTGCCGTATTCTGGTATGCATCAAGATACATATACGGATAATACATCGAAAGTCCGCAGGCCTCATCAATATTGCTTACATTATATACAACCGCTTTATCCAGGGCATGCAGTAAATCATCCGAACCTTCAACATCAAGTCTTTTAACATAATCCTTTATGTCTATCTGATCATATTCTTCTTCTCCGTATGATTTTGCATTGCTTCTGGCTTCAAGTATCTTATAATATCCATTATTTTCCAGACTGTCAAGCGACCTCGTCATATATGCAGCAAGTTTCTCCTGAACATCAAAAATACAGCTCAGATCAATAACCGACATTGTCTTTACATCCCAATTATCATCCTCGTTGTTATTGATATATCCATCCGCAATCATTTTACAGATATCAGCTGCCGCCATATCCGGATTATCATCCAATGCATTGAGCCAGTCTGTGTAAAACCAGCCGCCTCCGGGTTCGGTCTCTTCTGATGCAACAAGATAACCGGCATAATCTGAAACAGCTGCTGCCGTCTCAATTCCGGCCATCAGGCATGCATCGAATCCGATGAAATCCATATGTATGCCCGCATCCTTAAGTGCCCACGCAACATCATCAAGCATCAGTTCATCATCCGTGAAATATTCATCATATCCGAATCCCATAGCTGCGCCGCCGCCATGATTCCAGAAAATCAGGCTGTATCTGTCAGCCGGACAGTTTCCGGCTGCCCATGTTATAAAATCAGATACGCTTGATTTGTCCACCATACTTGTTCTGCCAAGATTCTCTTTCTCAGTTATTTCTTTATTCCTGATGACAAAACGCTGTGTCTCTCCTCCGGTCACTTTATTATTATGCCATTCCTTCGTACCTCCGGTCTGAAGTACGACGGTCACATTATCGCCTATCCCGGATTCGATCATTTCATTGATATCTTCGGTTGCACAGGCAGCATCGCTTTCAAGATCAGAACCTATCATATATACCATAACAGTATAATCACTCTTATCATCCGGTTTACCGGATGTACTCTGTGAAATATCGTCAAAAATTATTCCGCCTGTCACTACCATGATTATAAGTCTTATCACTACAACAAGCGATATTCCAATAATTGCCATAACCTTTTTGCCGTTATGTTTTCCGGTTGTTTCCATTTTCCCTCCTGTATCCACACACTCTTACAACGATATATTACACTATTTTTAACCGAAAATAAACCTTTATCTTTTAATGTTTACTTTTTTTTCGAAATGGCTATAATGTTAGGGTGACAGGAGGTGTTACATATGCCGGGTTTTGTAACTCATTATATTTTCGGCGTTAATGCTTATAAGCAGATTGATAACAGTGATATTCATAATATAATATATCGCAATAGACAAGCGTATAGTCTCGGGCTTCAGGGGCCGGATTTATTTTACTATTTTATGCCGGCCTCACTTGGTTTCAAGCCGAATATTGCCAATATCATACACAAGAAGAAGACCAACGAATTTTTCAGACAGTTGATAGCGTCGGTTTCATCTCTTACAAGGCGTCAGGACTATGAGACCGCTTTTGCGTATATCGAGGGATTTATGGGTCACTATCTTCTGGATACGGCGATGCATCCTTATGTATATTCAAGAGTCGGCACTTCGATTTCTAACCGCACGCTCGGCGAGCATTTTGCAATTGAAACCGATATAGACAGAGAAGTTCTCTGGAAATATAAGAAAAAACACCAGACGGATTTCCCTCATTCTTCATGTATAAGGCTTTCACCCCGTGAGCGCAGTGTTATTGCCAGAATCCTTAGCATTGCCATACTTGCCACATACGATATTAATGTGACTACCAGGCTGATCAAAGCTGCTATGGTAAGTTTTAAAATTGAAAGTTCCATGCTTATAGATGAAAAGACATACAAACATAATATTATCCAGTTCATTGAAAAACGTACACTTGGATATAATATTATCTCTCCATTACTGATCAATGAAGTCAGACATGTGGATGATCCATGCAACCTTTCACATGAGCGATGGGCTAACCCATGGGATAAGGATAATTGCAGTACGGAGTCTGTTTTTGAAATAATGGAATCCGCTGCATCCAGATATGCTTCGTATATGATTAAGATGGCCGATGCACTTGATGATGCATTTGAAGTCATTGAAGATAATTCTCCGGCAATTCTTGAGATGTTATGCAACAATTCATATAACAGCGGTCTGGACTGCCGCAAAAAGCTTAAACGCGACAAATAATATTTTAAAAGCCGTTGGCATTTAAACCAACGGCTTTTTTGAGAATAAAAAAATCATTGGGATATATGAGTCCTATGGAGTACAGACGAAGTCTCGGGTTAGCAGCTTAGCTAGTCCAAGAAATCGTCCGCACCCCCTTTACTTTCAATATATGGTCTGATTCTCAATTCTATATTTCTCCTTCAACTTTCTGCCATATCTTTAGAATCTTTTTTACAAATATTACTACTTAGATAAAGAAGTAATATAGTCAGCAAGGGCAATCGCAATATTAAAATGTCCACTATCATGCTGTGTGCCTTCTGTGTCTTTTCCAAACTCACAGCGACTATCCCATTCTGGTGCATCCAGCAAATCCCCACTTGTAAAGAAAGTGTAAAATTCGAGCTTTCTAAAGCTGCACATTGCCTGAATACCTGCACATTCCATTTCTACAGAAATACAACCGTCTTTTTTTCTCTTTTCAAAATTACCAACAGTCTCCCGATAAAATGAGTCCGTTGTCCAGGTTTTTCCCAAAGAATATGGAATTTTATTTTCTTTCATAAACCCTGCTACAATAGGCGCATTCGTTATTTTAATGTAATCTGCTGCAGGCACATAGTGATATGAAGTCCCTTCATCTCGATATGCTTGCGTCGGTATCATCACTTTTCCATGTGTAATATCGCGATTCAGGCAACCGGCGCCACCAAAAACAATGTACTTATTTGTCTTTATTTCCGCAAGAGAGTCCTCAATCGTTGCTACACAGGCAGGCGCACCGATATAAGTCTTGAAAAAGGCAAATTTTTTACCATGATAATCAATTTGATATATCGGTGTAACACCTGTTGCAGAATACATTTGACCTATTTGTTTACAGGAGTAATTTTCTAACACAAATTGCTCAATTACATATGAAAATGTAATAATACAGGCATCTACAACAGGTACTCCTTCATGTGCTGACGGATTTATTATTGCCCTTGTTTTATCATCAAAACTATCCGTTATCATAATCCTTTTTACTCCAACACCTTTATATAGTTAAATCTTGAACTTGTTGATATATTTCCAATAACCTATCCATTATTTTTTTATACTCTAAAACTTCTGCCAGTATTGGTTGTTCATTACTAACATCTTTTCTTTCCCTAAATTCAGCAATACAGAGTGGTAATTGGTTAATAAATTGCTTAGTATCCTCAAAATCAAACTTTTCTTGATACTTTTTCTTTTTAATCTTGCTTGACAATTCTTCTCTAATATATTTTCTACATATATAGGTGAACCAATCTGCCATATCAAAAAAAGCACGATATTCATGACCAAATGCTTTTCTAACATTATCCAAAATGTACGCTTCGTCATCACGTTCTTCATTATTACCATCTTTTAATGACAATGAAAAAATTCTACTAATATGGTCATACGCATCTCTATGTTCCTTCAAAGGTTGTAAAAAAGCCACCCCTTCTTCAGACAATTCTTCCGCTATTAATAAATAATGCTTTGTATACATATGAACTTGACTCATTTCTGTTAGATAATGGCTTATGTTCGGTTGTTTTAAAACTTCTAAAATTTGTTCAATATGCATATGCTCTCCGTTTACCGCAAACTTTTATTATACTCACACTCTCTTAGTTCCACAAAATTAGACATACTCATTACTAAGTCCTGTGCTAATCTCCATGAACCACGCTTTGCTAACTTTGTTGTTGGAACTAAATCAACTCCAAATGATTCTATCTCCAACATATCAACATCTTTATCAATGCTATCCGTCCATCTTTCAATGTTAAATTTTTTATTAACACTTTTTCTCGCTATTTTTAATTGTCGGAATCGAATTTCTCCGAACAATATCGATATTATTAAAATACATATAATCCAAAATAAAATAATCATTATGACACCTCATTTCTAGTACAAATCATTACGAATCATTAAATATGATTCAATCATAAAATGTAACACAGGTATGCTTAAAAATACACTTACTAATACTAAAAAAGTTTCTGTATCTACACAACTTCCTCCAGGCGCAAAATGTATTATGGACAAAATCACAGTAACTAATGCAAACACAAATGATGCAAATTGAAATATTGTAATAAATCTATTATACCCTTTTAAAAATTCAAAAGAATCATACATATTGCTTATTGCTTGAACCAAAGCTGCAATATAAAATGCACTAAATGAATCATGCCATCCACACCACAATCCAATTCCTATTGTACAACACATAACCGCAAGTTTTACTGCGTATTGTTGCAACGTAAATGGCATATTCTTCCTTCGTTTATTTATAGACATGTGTACACTCTATTCTCCTCCAACAAAAAAATTGCCTTGTTTTACCAAGACAACCTAATCCAACTGCCTCCACAGGATTTCTGAATGTACAACGTATGCACCTGTTTCTTAGGCTATCTTACTTAATAACGTTTATAATTATATCATCTCAGTGTATTGTATGCAAGCACTTATTTAGGGTTTCCTAAATAGCTTGTCCTAATTTTAATACACTTATCGGCTTTTTTCAACATAAATCTTAGTCTACATAAAAAATATCTCTCAGTATAAGACGGTAAGAAAGCATTATCAATAAGAGAATGGACTTGGCCTGTTTGTGGAACACGTCGCGAAAGAGACATAAATGCAACAATAAATATACTCAATGAAGGATTAAGAATATATAACGAAAATAAAACCGTAGGAACTACGGGGTTAGCCTAGGTAAACTTGTCTCGTTAGAGATATTGACTAGGAAGCCAACGAGCTTTAGCTCGTGGGTAGTTCACTGATTCAGAGGCTAGGTTAGACAAACCGAGGGCACGGCAATATGTCCTAGTCGAAGAGATTGCGAGAGATATGGTCTACAACAATCAAGAACGCCACAAGTAATCTGGTGTAAGTGGATAGCACATTAGCCGAGAAATCAGCTAAAGGAGTTAGGTTCAAGTCCTAACGAAAAGCAAGAACTCCCCCTGCTTTGGCTGTGGGGAGTGTCAAACTGATAATAGCTCGTCTGCCAAGCGTAGAAGGAGTAACGAAGTCGTTTTGTTTTTGCAAGGCGACTTTTGCTATCGTAAATTAAAATATTATTAAGACTGTTCCTTGCGGATACCTGATATCTGTGATGCAATATACTTCAGTTAACAGAACACTTAATTTCCGTATATATAAACCCGTTTCATTCCGTAACTATTCCATACTTATAACAAAGGAAATAAGTAAAACAGTCCTTTTAATCTGATCAATAAAACATATAAGGAGAGAAAGATATGAGAAAGAAAACACTATTAACAACAGTAATCGCCATTATCACAGCGGTCTGTCTGCTTACTGTCGGCTGTGGCAAGAGTGACGACAAGACAGCTTCTAATGATGTTGAGGCATCAGGAGAGGATATGACAACGACAGCAGAAGATGAAGTGGCCGATGCCCTTAAGGAGTACGGGACTGATGTAGAGACAAGCATAGCCGATGACGGCACAATATACGTTGTTGAAGCCGAGACTGATAAATCGGGGGAAGCCGTAACAGACGCATCAGGCAAGACTGTAACTGTAACAGAAGCGGTAACGACAGCATCAGGCAAGACTGTAAAGGTTACTGACAACAGCACAAAGTCCACAACTGCATCATCTGAAAAGGCAACAACAAAGGCACAGACGGGTTCTGACAGCAGTAAGAGTACGACAGCAGCTCCAACTCAGGCGGTAACACAGGCACCTACAAAAGCACCGGCACCGGCAGCTACTCAGGCACCTACAAAAGCACCGGCACCGACACAGGCTCCGACAAAAGCTCCGGCTCCGGCACCGACAGAAGCTCCGACAAAAGCTCCGGCTCCGGCACCGACAGAAGCTCCGACAAAAGCTGTTAGTAAGGTTCCTAGTAATTGGAAGATTATAAATTATACTAATGAAGACGGAGATACATATGAAATATATTCAAATGGAACTTGGTTATTTTTTGTATATGGTTATGATGGGTTAGATCTAAAAGACTTTATAGGATATAACAGTATGATTAAGGTTATAAACGATTATAAGGTTACATCAGGAATATGTCTATATAAATATATTGGAAATGACACAAAAGTAACAATTCCCTCGTCTATTGACGGATATCCTGTCACTATTCTAAAAAACACATTTTTATTCAATCAGACAGTTACGAAAATCACAGTTCCAAAATCAGTTGAAATGATATGGTCAATGTGTAATAATGCGACTAATGATATAGATATATGGCTTGAATCAGGTATGGATCTTAAGAGTTGTGATAGTGGTCCTTTTTGGTCATGCGGTGACGAAAATATACTGCATTGCGACCGTTCCATATATGAAGATTGGAAGGTTGCAACTGGATTCAATGGTGGTCTTTCAAAGGTATATGATTTGAAAGGTAATCTGCTTTATAAACGACCATAATAATACACATATAACAGAGAGTCACTTCGGTGGCTCTTTTGTTTTGCCAATTAAAAATACTTTGGTATTCCATATTTATTATAGGACAGGGAAATTCTGTCTGAGTACAATGACAATTTAAGGAAGGGGGATAAATATGATGTATGAGTATAATATGGCAGGTAGTAATAGAAATTTAAAAAAGCTGTTAGAATTAATAAATGAAAATCCTAATTTGCCGATATTCCCAATAGTTGATGAGAGTATCTGTGACTATATAGAATTTAATGTAGATTTTAATTTGTGTAAATTTGAAGAACCATACATAATGAAATATTGCTACTATACATTGTATTCTGACAGACCAGAAATGTATACTGAATGGTCAAAAGATATTGTAGAACACGATGCTGCAGAAAAAAATATTAAAAATATAGAGTGGAAGAAAGCAATATTTGTACCTATAAGTGCTTATGTAAGATAGTCCAGGAAGGGGCTATCTTACAGCATATATTTGACGTGAACTTAAAAAATCGCATTGGAATTTGTAATCAGGATTACCATTGACTTCTTCCCAATTTCCTGCGATAGCAATAGGTTCTGTATGATGTGAGTCCTTTAGCTTATTATAATAATTCCAACATTCTTGTTCATCTAAAAAATTCAATCGAATAACTATATGACCATACCTGTAATCTGTTGGATAGTTAAACAGTAATGCGGATTCACCATAGACTTTTCTGTAAAAACTACATTCGACAATGATATTTCCAATTAAATCAGTTTTGTATTTTGAATAATTTTCATTATCTGCAAACATATCGTCAATAACATAGCCATTATATGTATCAGCTTTATCTTTTGTGACACACATTCTGTAAATATTACCAAGTGTTCTTAGACTGTTGTGAGAACCTCCACCACAATGTCCAGTCCTTGTACCGGTATTTCCTCTTTTAGTTTTAGGCGGAGTGAACATCCAATCAAATGCACTATTACGGTCAAATCTTGATTCATCATATTTAGAAGAATCAAAAATCATAGAGCATCTTACACATTTTGCACTTATATGTTTTGGAGATGTTTTTAATCTTCTAAAATAAGCGTCATGATTACTGGTGGCTGATACAAGGGACATAAAAGCGTTGCAACCTTCCACAATACAATAAAATCTTTTGTTTAAATCGGAAATAGTACAATCACAAGCTTTAACAATATCACCAGTTTTACTGTCTTTATGTGCTTTATCTGGCATTTAATATATCTCCTTTCGTTAGATTATACTTTTATTATATATCATATGCTGGCTATTCGCCAGCTTTTTGTGTAAATGTAAAATATCAAGAGGGGGAGTATTATCGAAAGAAATGTAATAAAAAGGGAACAAGGGGATGCATTTCTTGTTCTGAAACTTTTAATAGATGCAAGTTAATACAGTACCGTCATCTATTGATAGACATGTAGTTGTAGCAATGATGGAAACTTTTTGGAAGAATGAACAGGTAGCAAAAGTTACAGTACCTTACAGAGAGTCACTTCGGTGGCTCTTTTGTTTTGCAAAAAATCATTTTGGTATTCCATATTTATTATAGGGCAGGGAAATTCTGCCCGACAGCATTTTGAAAATTGAATAAAGGAGGAATTGATATGTTTAGAAGACGTAAAAAACACAAGGCTTCCGGCAGGCTTCCGAGAGCCTTTCTGGGTGTGATTGCTTCTCTATGCATGACTCTGTGTATTTCAAGCGTCGTATTGGCGACAATCAACCAGGGCGACAGCTACACAAATATTCTGTCCGGTGGCTCAGGCATACGGGTTACGGGTGTGAGCGTAAGCAAGTCAGCAGGAGATGGAAAAAAGCCGGTATTTCAGCTTGTAGATGTAACGAATAGGGACACCTATGATATTAGTGGAATGAAATCACAGAGCTTATGGGCTACTGCCGATACACTTATTTCCATAAAAAACGGCAATGGAACTGCTACATTCACCAATAGTTTTTTGGCGTACAAACAGGCGTTCTTCAAAATAAATTTCCAGCTGGGAATGAATCTGTCCCCAGTCCTGCCGGTGACCAGTCCATTTTTTCGTGATATCCATGGTTGCCAGATACAGCATTTTCAAAAGGCTGTCATCTGACGGAAAAACCGTCTTGCTTTTGGTGACTTTTCGGAGCTGACGATTGAATCCTTCAATGGCATTTGTGGTGTAAATTAGACGTCTTACTGCCTCCGGACACTTGAAATATGTGGACAAAGTTGCCCAGTTATCATGCCAGGATTTATAGATTTTCGGGTACTTGGAATCCCATATATCTTTGAACAATTCTAACTCATTTAAAGCGGCTTCTTCTGTTGGAGCCGCATATACAAGCTTCAGATCAGCCATTAGTTTTTTGATATCTTTGTAAGGAACAAACTTTGTTGAATTACGGATCTGATGAATGATGCATTGCTGAATCTCTGTTTTGGGATAAACAGCCTCGATTGCCTGTGGAAATCCATTCAAACCATCAACACATGCAATCAGGATATCCTCAACGCCCCGGTTTTTTAATCCATTCATGATAGAAAGCCAGAATTTCGCACTTTCGTTTTCTCCAACATACATGCCAAGGACGTCCTTTTTTCCATTCATGTCGATACCGAGGGCGATGTAGACTGCGCGTTTTACAATACGTCCTTCGCTGCGGACATGATAGTGGATGGCATCCATAAATACAACGGCATACACTTCTTCCAGAGGACGTTCCTGCCATTCCTTTACAATAGGCAGGATTTTGTCTGTGATTCTGCTGATTGTGCTGTCAGAAATATCAATATCATACATTTCACGCATGTGGGATTCAATGTCTCCGGTGGTCATTCCTTTGGCATACATGGAAAGTATTTTTTCTTCCATGTCCTGAGTTACGGTATTTTGATATTTTTTAATCAGCTGTGGTTCGTAATCACCGTTACGATCCCTTGGGATCGCCACATCCATATCTCCATAACTGGTGTGCATGGTTTTGCTGGAATGACCGTTTCTGCTGTTGTCTGTTTCTTTGTTACGATAATCATACTTGGAATATCCTAATTCTTCATCCAGTTCCTCGTCCAAAGCACCTTCCAAAAGAACAGACATCATGTCACGCATGATACTGTTTACATCGGTGCCATCTTTGATGCTGATATCATTATTCTTCAGATAATCACGCATCATTTCTCTCATTGCTGCTTTTTGTGGGCTGTCTTTCCTTCTTGCCATAAAAATAACCTCCAAACTGAGTAATTTTATCTTACATCAGTTTGGAGGTTTACACAAACTTTGGGATGCTCCCTTGGCATTTAAACCAACGGCTTTTTTTATCTATATTTTTCTATCTGTTCTTTAATAAGTGCACCATCATCGAAATAATTAATCTTCATGGATGCCCTTACCTCAGCAAGTGTCTGGGCTGCCACAGCCTCTGCTTTACGGCTGCCTTCTTTGAGAATGTCATATACAGCAGGTATATCCTTCTCCCACACTTTACGACGTTCACGAATCGGAGCAAGTTCCGACTGTATTACATTGTTAAGGAACTTCTTAACTTTAACATCGCCAAGTCCGCCCCGGCTGTAATGTGCTTTAAGTTCATCCAGATCCTTGTACTCAGGAAGAAACTCCTCAAAATGTTCAGGCTTGCAGAAGGCATCAAGATATATAAATACAGGGTTGCCTTCAACCTGTCCCGGATCTTCCACACGAAGATGATTAGGGTCGGTAAACATTGACATAATCTTCTTGCGGACATCTTCTTCCGTATCCGAAAGATATATGCAGTTACCGAGTGACTTACTCATCTTAGCCTTACCGTCCGTGCCCGGAAGTCTTAAACATGCCTTATTCTCCGGAAGAAGAATTTCCGGTTCTACAAGCGTCTCACCATATACCGTATTAAACTTATGAACTATTTCCCTTGTCTGTTCAATCATCGGCATCTGGTCTTCACCTACGGGAACAGTAGTCGCCTTAAACGCTGTAATATCTGCCGCCTGGCTTATAGGATATGTGAAAAATCCGACCGGAATGCTTGCCTCAAAATTACGCATCTGTATCTCTGACTTAACTGTAGGATTACGCTGGAGTCTCGACACTGTCACAAGATTCATATAATAGAATGACAATTCTGTAAGTTCCGGAACCATTGACTGTATAAAAAGTACCGACTTGGCCGGGTCAAGTCCGCATGCCAGATAGTCAAGTGCAACCTCTACTATATTCTGCCTTACTTTCTCCGGATTATCGGCATTATCGGTAAGTGCCTGTGCATCCGCAATCATAATATATATATCATCGAACTTACCCGAATTCTGTAATTCCACACGTCTTTTAAGTGAACCTACATAATGTCCGACATGAAGGCGTCCGGTAGGTCTGTCACCCGTCAATATAACTTTACTCATCTTAAAAACCTCTCGTTTCAATAATGTGATATATTTAATTTTATAATATCATTGTAAAAAGTCAAGTACAAAAAAACCGCCCCTCCGGTATGAAGAGGCGGTTCTGTGTCGGTTACTATATAATTTAGAACAAATCAACTTTTCCGGCATATTTGCTGTTAATTACATAATATGCTGCTGATTCTTCCGGCTTAAGATATACCTGAAGAGACTTAATTGATGAAGCTCTGTGTCCGTCTGCAACATAAGCCTGTGTAGCTCTTTCAATCACTGCATCAACCTTAGCTTCCTGTCCTGCGAACTGAACATATACTTCTGATACAAGTTCATTCTTCTTCTCTGTAACTTTAGCAGCAGTCTTCTTAACTGCTTTCTTAACTGTATCTTTAGTCTCTGTTGCCTTATCAGCAACTTTCTTAGACTCTTCCTTAGCTGTTTCCTTAACCTCTGCAGCTTTCTCTGAAGCAACTTTAACTGTCTCTTTGGCAGCCTCTGCTGTCTTGGATGCTACTTCCTTAACTGTGTTTCCTGCTTCTTTAACCGTTTCAGCTGCCTTAGCCGCTGTAAACTTAACTGTCTGCTTGACTCCGGTTGACTTTCTAGACATAACAAATTCCCTCCTTGAAAATAAAAATATCCACAAATATGTATATTTTGTGTCACCTGTCTTAAACACGGATATAATATAACTCATTTATCAGAAAAAAGCAAGGATTATTTATTATCATTGGTAAAAAGCCTTAAGCAGAAATTATAAAATGCATTCTGCCATACCTTTGTCTGGTGTCCGCCATTCGTATCATAAAATATATGCTCGATTCCTTTTTCGGTCATCATCCGGTCAAGATCATATGTCACCCATCCGCACACATTATCTTCGTTGCCCACCTCTAACATAAGAAGTTTAAATCCGCCATACTCCGGGTCGATCACCAGGTCATCCAAAAGCGGATACATAACCGTTTTCTTTGATTCTCCTTTAACAACACCCGCTGTTGAAAATGCCCCGACATATCCGAAGATATCCTGGTGTTTGAAAGCAATGTACATAGTGTTACGGCCACCCATGGAATTTCCTGCTATTGCAGTATTATCCCGTCCGGTTTTAACAGAATATTTTTCTTCAACATACGGCATAAGATAATTGATCAGGTCTTCTTCTGTCTTGTCATATATCGCAATTCGCTCTTCTATCGGCAGATTATCGGCATCTTCTTCTTTATTTACTTCACTGTTAGGAAGCACAACAATCATATCCGGAACATTATTAAAATAATTGAGATTATGGATTATCACATCCGCATCCTTATTAATCCATGTTTTATGGCTGCCTCCGAGTCCATGCAGAAGATACAACACAGGATATTTTTTATCATCGTCATAATCATCCGGCAGGATTACGGTTGCGTGTCTGTAGGTATCTGTTACTCCTGAATAATATTTTATGACATCAGGTTCTCTGTATGCAAAACCCGGCTGCTTCGTGGCGAAGTATGGGTTATCGTCCATATACTGCGCAATTCCCTGTTCATTGGTCTCCTGCTCATATGAAAGAACTTTCTTTCTGATATGATTTCTGTAGGAGTCTGCACCAAAAAGGACTGCCGCCACCGTCACGATAACCGCCGCACACAAAGCAGCCGGTATTATCACTTTTCTTTTTGAAAATTTCTTTTTATCCATTATTTCAAGTGCTCCTTGGTTATTCTTTATCAGAGTATAGCACCTGAAGTAAGGTTAAGGTCAATATTAATTTGAATTTTTTACAGCTTTTTTATAAATTTTACTGCCTGTAATCATAACTGTCACAACAGCCGCACCAAGCATTATAACAAGCTTAAACAGTCTGCCATCGCCGGCTCCTACATCCGGATCTTTCTCTTCCGGTTTATTATTACCGCCGCCATTATCGCCGCTGTTATCGCCACTGTTATCACCACTGCCGTTACCACTGTTGTCACCCGAGGGTGTGTCGTTGTCACCTGATGGTTTATCATCCTCTTCATCTGAAGGCTTGTCATTGTCTTCATCAGATGCCTTTACAAGTGTAAGTGTGAAGTCATCAAGTGTTCCCCACGCGCCGGATGGGAGTGAAAGTGCTGCGCCGATTGTAACGGTTCCGTCTTCACCTACAACAATCTCTTCGATAACAGGGTTCTGCCATGTGGTCCATCCAACAAGTTCAAATGAAGCATCCTGTCGTACACCTGATGATATGGCATAGATTGCATTAACTGCACCGGCTGCATCTCCGCCCTGTGCTGAAACTGTAAATCTGTATGTTCCGGGTTTAAGACCGGTTATTGTCTGAGATACGTCAAATGCATAATCACTACCCTTCCAGAAATGAAGCGAATAATCTCCGCTTGCTGCATCAGCTGATTTATTCTGGTAATCTGTTGCATCCGCATCTCCTGTGATAACCCACATGCTTCTGTCAGAATCTTCAAAACTTGAATTAACCACATAATTATGTGATTTTACATTGACATTTAAGACAGCCTTTATATCACATCCCTGAATTGTTCCGTAAAATACATATGTGCCTTCTTCTAATGTAGATACGTCAGTGCCATTGGTATCCCATGTTACATTTCCTTCTCCGGTAGTTCCGTCATTGTAATAAACAATAACCCTATCCGGAAGTGTAAGTGCATCTCCGGCATTAATTTCTACATTAAGAGCTTCGGCCGAATCTACTTTAACAGTTGTCTTTGCACCGGTTCTGACATATTTATACACATTGAGTGATGCTAATGGTTTTCCTGCAAAATCAAACATAGCCTGATTATCCCATGCACTTCCGCCATACCAGACTCCTGCATCATCCGGATCATATTCAACGGCATAGCCTGATGCCCAGCCTGATCCTTTGCTTTCCCATATTGTTTTATTTGATGCAAGTATATCTTGTGATACCTTCCCGTTCTCATAAGCATATTTAACAGGAATCCATGCAGGTTCCCAGTAAAACATACCTATTCCGGCACTTCCGATGTCTGCAACAGCCTGAATTACATCCCTGACAACATTTGTCTGTCCCTGTACTGTTGCGCTGTATCCGCTTACAAGATCCGTTGCTGAATTTTTAATTGTGTTTTCATGTCCGTCTCCATCCTGCATTGTATATGCATATGATGTTTCGGCAACCATAACTTTCTTGCCGTATGTATCGGCAATATTTTTGAGTACCGATGTCAGATTGGACATTGTTCCATGCCAATATGTGTAATATGATGATGCAAAAACATCATAATCAACATTATTGGCTGCCAGCTTTTCTGCAATCGAGGCATAGCTTCCGGCATTTTCAGGGTTAGTAAAATGCAGTGCTATAAGTATATTGGCATCGACCGCTCTGACAGCCTCGCTTCCTTTGTTATACAAAGCGCACTTGGATGTCATATCTGTTTCGCCGCACATACCGTTATTGGTTTCATTTCCAACCTGCACCATTCCAACATCAACTCCGGCAGCTTTTATTGCTGTTAATGAGTCATATGTGTAATTGTAAAGTGCTGTTTCCTTTTCTGTAAGGCTCATGCTGCTCCATGCCTTCGGAGCTTTCTGTTTAGCCGGATCTGCCCAGAAATCGGAGTAATGGAAATCAACAAGTACCTTCATTCCCGCATTAGTCGCAAGCTTTCCGATTTCAATAGCTTTATCAAGGTCATTATCACCTCCGCCATATCCGTTTCCGTTTGTGTCATAAGGATTATTCCATACTCTGACTCTTATCCAGTTAACACCGGAATCAGCAAGGAGATTGAAAAATCCCTGTTTATCGAGCGCATTGCCATCCCAATCATAGTATACAACACCCGATTCTATTTCAGAGATGTAAGATGATACATCCATTCCTGTAATAAAATCATCCGATAATCCCTTTACTTTTTTGACAAAAATATCTGCATCAACAGTCGTATCTGCTTCTTCAGTATCTCCGTCAGTCTTCTCAATCACAAGATTATCGATATTTCCCCAATATGTTGCTGTTTCCGTTCCGCCAAGTGTAACCGTAACCGTACTCTTTGCGTCAAGAACGATTTCGTCAGATGTAACTGTCTGCCACGCATCCCATCCTGTCGTTGTTATTGCATCGGATGTGTAAAGCTGTGTTCCATCAGCTGCTTTCACCGACAGCTTAAGTCCTGAATTCATTTCTGCTCCGGATATATCAAGCGAAACCTTGTATGTGCCGGCATCAAGTGTTCCCGTCGTATAAGATGCGCTCACTTCCGTATCAGCTTCATACCACGGTAATGTAAGCGTAAATGTTGTGTTATTTGACGCATACTGATTTACCGATACTGTTGCACTGTCCCAGCTAAGATTCCATTCATCCACCGTACCTGTTTCAAAATCTCCGTTGCCTAACATTACATTCTGGGAACCCTTTACGGGCGACAACGCCATTGAACCAATTGCCATTGCCGCCGCCAATCCGACAGCCGTTGCCTTTCTTACAATACTCTTCATAAAATACCTCCATAGATTATAAATGCCTACATGCGCAAACGGTTGCGCTCTCCATGGTTTGAGTATAACACTTTCACATATTTTCGTCAATACAACATAGAAATATTGTGAATATTTAACAAATTCTTTTGTTGATTATTGATAAAAACCCCTTGTCCATGGTTTATCGAACCGCTGAACAAGGGGTTTATTATATATCCGCGCTACCGTTTGCGTTGTCGCTATTACACTTTATTCTTCTGTATATTTCTTATTATTCTCTATGGTAAAGCCCGGTTCCATCATTCCCGGACACTGATTTGATCCGTCATTGAAAATTACAAGAGCAGCACTCCAGTCATTCTCAAGCACATAACTGTAAAGTCCGTTGCCTTCATCAGTCATCGCAACTCCCGGCCATGCAGCATTCTCTTTAACTTCCGACGATGACTCATCATATACATAAGCATTGACCGTATTCGCCCATGCTGCAGGTTTCTGGAAATATATTTTGGTTCCGGAACTGTTAGTCATCTTATGTGTAAATACATATGTCATTACAGTCTGGTTATTTCCTGATTTAGCTGTAAGTCTGAGTGTCGCGGTATTATCGCTTCCTGCCTTGATTTCAATCTTATCACCGTCAGTATAAGCTGTCTCGGCACCTCCGTTTAAAGAATATGCCGCGCTGTCAGCATTGGATGCCTTAAGTGTTACCTGAATGGAATCTTCATAAAATATGCATGATGTTCCATCCTCAATCTTAACCTCCGGCAATGTACCATATTCTTCATATCCGTCATTGCAAAGGATTACTGCGCTTCTCGCCGGTATTGTTCCCGTGATCTTACCGCCATCAACAGTATATTCCGTGCTGTTATCTGCTCTGTTAACGTATTTGCCGTCAGCAAGCGACACCTCACAGTTAATCTGCTTATCGGATGAATCACTGTTCACAACAACAAGTCCCTTGTTTCCTCTTTCAACCATGATAACAGATGTATCATTATCCGGATTGCTTAATTTCTCGCTTTCTCCGGTAACTGCCTTGTTAAAGAGATTGGCAGCCGCTACCGTTGCATCTTTATATAAATAGCTTCCGGCTACTCCGATTCTGTTCATCGCGCCCCACATATTATCCGCGCTGCTTCCGTAAGGTCTTGCAAAAAAGAGTGCGTTTCCATTCTCTCTTGCTGCAAGAAATGCCCATCCGAGTTTAATATCCTCATCCGTAAGTGATGTTGATTCCTCTCCGGTATATGTATCATGTGACTCAACCCATGTTACTGTTGATGCATCTCTTGAACCTACGGCATAATCTTTAAGATCTCCGGCATCCATTTTAGCTGATTTAATTGCTGTTCTTAATTTATAACCATATGAACTTGCCGTTGCCGCGCCTATCGTGTCAATATAATCTGCAATTCTTTCATTGTCTCCCTGAAGAACTTCTCCGTAATTAAATATATTATCTGCATTATCTATTTCGGTAATAACTCTTTTCCAGAAATTATTTTCGGAAACGCCTGTATCCTTAGGGTCATCTTCCAGTCCTATGTGCTTAGCTGTATCATATCTAAATCCATCAGCTCCACATGCGATACATTCGTTAAGGTATTCAATAAAATAGTCCTGAAACGCCTTATTCTCTGTATTCACATCATACAAGCCACCCTGACTGTATAAGGTACACTGAGCTCTGTCTGCATAATCTTTTATATCTTCCTTACCCGTTGAATGGTAAAGCTTATCGATTCCGCCGACAGCATTGATCAGATCCTGTGAAACGGCACTCTCATCGCCTGTAGTATGATTTGGAACAACATCCACTATAACCTTGATTCCATAACTGTGTGCTTTCTCACACATTGCCTTGAATTCTTCTTTGGTTCCGAGCTGATAATTTCCTATCTTCCAGTCCGTAGGCTGATAATGGTAATACCACTTGCCCTGTCCCATAAGTTCCATTCCGCCATTACCGCCGACAATACATTCATTGGCAGGGGATGTCTGAATAGCCGCATATCCTGCATGAGCTATGTCTTCCATTGATTCGCTGATGGTATTGAATGACCACGCGAAGCACTGGAGTATCGTGCCATTGATATTTTTACCGGACGATTTATCAGGCTTTTCAGTATTCTGTGAGTTTCCGGCTTCCGTACTTTCAACTGACGTTTCACCGGCCTGTGTAGCCTCATCACCTGTGTTGTTTTTCTTTCCGCATCCGGCTGCAGCAATAATAACAAACATGCATGCCAGAATTAACGACAAAATCTTTTTCTTAGTCATCTTCGTTCTCCTTAATGTTAAGATTTAGCTTCGAACTAATTCTATCATTGCAGTCATTATCTTTAAATATTAGATTTCTTAGAAAATATGTTGTTTTTTTATGAACTTTGGCGGTTTCTTAATATTCCGATTATTCCCGCAGCACTGACGACGGCCGTTATTGCTTCCGATACCGGATACGCACTCCATACTCCGGTCATCCCTGCTATCGCCGATAAGATGAAGGCACATGCGATTATAACAATGAACCCCCTCATAAGCGATGTAACAAAAGCCAGCCTGGCCTTTTCCACCGAGCTGAAAATATTACTTCCAACGATATTGATTCCCGCAAATATGAATCCCGCAAAATATATATGCATTCCGTTTACCGCCATCCGGGTAAGTCCGGCATCATTATCCCTGTTAAATATACCTGCTATCTGCGGTGCAAAAAACGCCGCACATACATATATAACCGTACCGATTATCACTGCGGTTATCATAGCTAATCTTACAAGTCTGTTCATATTCTCCGTCTCACCGCGTCCGTAACACGAACTTAAAAGAGGCTGCGAGCCCTGCGCCACACCATTAAGTGTAGCAACCGCAACAAGTGCCGTATTAGCTATAATTCCGTATGCAGCGACTCCTGAATTACCCGCCAGGTTAAGTATGATATAATTAAATACTACCGTTATGACACCTGAGGACATTTCTCCCACAAATGCTGATACTCCCACCTGACATGAGTAAAACATCCTTCTGACCGACGGTCTTACCGGTCTTAAGGAAATCGTACTCTTTCTGCCAAGAAGATGTGTCATACATATTCCGATTCCGACAACCGGAGAAAAAGCCGTAGCAAGCGCCGCTCCTTTCATTCCAAGTCCGCACGGAAACATAAGAACGTAATCAAATATAATATTGAACAAACTGCTTAAAAGCGTGGCAAGCATTGCAAGGCCGGGTCTGTTATCATTTCTGACAAATGCATTGCAGATATGATTACAAATAAAAAAAGGTGCAAACGACATAAAAATCCTTGTATATCCGCTTCCCACAGCAATAATTTCTTCATCTCCGCCAAGGATTCCTATTATCCTGTCCGGAATGGTTACTCCGACAACTGCAAATATAATTCCTATAACAATGCCACATTCTATCGAATTCATAAAGAGGCTCCTGCATTCATTTCTTCCGTGGCTTGCCGCTACCGAATACCTGATTGCCGCTCCGACACCTATCATAAGTCCAAGTGCAAATATAAAATTATACAATGGCAGTACCAGATTAAGGGCTGTGATGCCGTCTGCCCCGACCGCTTTTGAAATAAAGAAAGTATCTGCCAGTATATATAATGATATTCCAATCATTCCCAATATGTTCTGCGATACGTATTTTGCAAATTGCCTTGTTACTTCTTTCTTATTCATTCTGTATATCCTCTGTCCGCAATATAGTCTCTGTCCCACATGAGAACCTTTAACTTGTCAGCCGCTTCCTTTGCAGGTGCCGTAAAATAACTGTTAGTCATAACCACTCCGACCATCCGGTCATAGAAATCCTTAGCCGCGTATACTTCCTGTACGGACTTAATTCCAACCATATCAGAATAGCATTTACATTGTATTGCATATGTCACGCCATCCCTGCTTGCTAATATATCTGCCCCAAAGTCCCTGCTTGCTTTCGTTGTGATTACTTCATCAAAACCATCCAAAGCCAGCATCTGTGCACAAAAAGCCTCAAACTCATGTCCTTCCATGTCATCTATCGAAAGTTTTCTGTGTCTTACGGCACGTCTGATCATAAGTATTATTGTGAAGATTAAAACAGCGGCAGCTAATGCCACCGCCGTAGTTATTATCTGTTCCTTAGTCAATTGATTTCTCCGAATCGTGCATTCCGCAAATATCCCTTGCAACATATATACCACTCGCTGATGCATGCGAAAGTGAATGAGTCACACCACTGCCATCGCCTATTATATACATGCCATCATATTTACATTCAAGATGTTCATTAAGTTCAACTTCCATATTATAGAATTTGACCTCAACACCATAAAGAAGCGTATCATCATTAGCTGTACCCGGAGCTATCTTATCAAGCGCATATATCATCTCAATAATACCATCAAGGATACGTTTCGGAAGAACAAGGCTCAGATCTCCCGGTGTAGCCGACAATGTAGGTCTTACAAGACCCTCCTCCATTCTCTTGACATTACTTCTTCTTCCTCTTATAAGATCTCCGAAACGCTGTACAATTACACCGCCGCCGAGCATATTGGAAAGTCTGGCTATGCTTTCACCGTATCCGTTACTGTCCTTGAACGGTTCTGAGAAATGCTTGGCAACAAGCAGTGCAAAGTTAGTGTTCTCCGTCTGCTTGTCCTCTCCTTCATAGCTGTGTCCGTTGACGGTAATTATACCGTTGGTATTCTCATTAACAACTATACCCTTCGGATTCATGCAGAATGTTCTTACATTATCCTCAAACTGCTGCGTACGGTATACTATCTTACTTTCATAAAGTTCATCCGTGAGATGTGAAAATATAACAGCAGGCAGTTCAACACGCACACCTATGTCTACGCGGTTGGACTTTGTCGGTATATCAAGTTCCTGACATACATGTTCCATCCACTTACTTCCGCTTCGGCCTACAGAAACCACGCATTTATCGCACTCATAAACCTTATCGTCTTCACATACTACTTCAAATCCGTTGTCCAGCACCTTTATCGACTGTACCGGAGTATCAAAATAAAAATCAATTTTATCCTTAAGCTCATGATATATGTTATCAAGAACTATATAATTAATATCTGTTCCGAGATGACGTACTGATGCATCAAGAAGCTTTAGCTTATTCTGCATGCATATTTTCTTGAACTTGGTTCCGGCGGTTGAGAAAAGTCTTGTTCCTTCTCCTCCGAACTTCATATTAATATCATCCACATAGCGCATAAGTTCAAGTGCCTTCTGTCTTCCGATATATTCATATAATGTTCCGCCAAAATCATTTGTTATATTATATTTACCATCCGAAAAAGCTCCGGCTCCGCCGAATCCGCTCATAATCGAACAGCTCTTGCAATGGATACAGTTCTTAACCTTAACTCCGTCGATCGGACACTTTCTCTTTGCCAGAGGATGTCCTGCTTCAAATACCGCAATACGGCAGTCAGGTCTGTTATTGATGAGCTCATAGGCAGTGAAAATTCCACCCGGTCCTGCTCCTATTATTATAACGTCATATTTACTCATATATTATACCTCCTGTTGCATAATATCCCCAATTCAGTAATCACCCAAGTACATAATTATATCTTATTATCCGGCAACTTTCAACTGTTATTACATATATTTCCTGAATCTGTTCGGAAGATTCTGCCTCTGCAGTCCGGGGTTATATCTGGACTTGATTGCAATGTTATCTTCAAAGACTCTCCATAATTTTCCAAATTCGTCCGTTATCTCCTTATCTCTTATTATAGCAAGCATATCATCTTCTATGTATGTCATATAACTTGCATTACTGTCATGAATGCCGGCAAGACCTCTTACGACATCGATTATTATAAAACGTTCCTGCTTCAGCCTGTCTTCGAAAAACTGCATCAATATCTCGCAAATATTATTCTTCGGTTCTATTCTTGCAATCAGATATCCATTACAATCGCGGAACCTTAAAAAACCTCTTATGTGCTGATATTCACGCTGACTCGCTCTGTGCAATTCAAACACACGCATAACGTATTTATCATGCAGATCATTCACTATACCGCATCCTACCTGAAGTCCTTTACGTATAAACTTAAATATCGCATCTCCGCGGTCGTCCGCCCCGGATACGGCTGCAAAATAGATCATCTCGTATGCATCATATCCCATAACCGCAATAACTTTAGCTGCCACGCGTGATGCCTTAGCGCTGTCAGTAACTATATCAATATAATCGGCAAACCATTCGATGTTGCCCTTACCTATACTGATTCTGCTGTCATTCACGCCTGCTGCCCATGCATCGAACACAGCTGTAAGTATTCCATCGACTGTCCCGTCACAACAACATACTATCATAGCCACCCACCTATATCTGTCCGGATATAACACCATATGAATTATTCTGCATAAACCCTTCCGGCATTATATCCGCATACGTATCATCATCAAAAAACGAAATCTGCTTATATGTCAGATTCCCTATCCTCCTGCGTATATTCATATCCGCATCCGCAAGATTACTTACAATAAAATCTTCATTTATCCTTATTCCCTGATACATCATCCTGCCCGAACATGTAATGAAATACACTGCACGCTTAAGCACAACGCCCATCTTACGTATATCTTCAAAATCGAGTCTCGCACTCTTACGCGCATTAACAATACGCCTGGCTGAATTCGTACCTATTCCCGGCACCTTAAGCAATGTATAATAACCGGCCCTGTTAATCTCTACCGGGAACTGTTCCAGATGTCTGACCGCCCAGTCGCACTTAGGATCGATAAAAACATTAAAATCAGGTCTGTCCTCCGATAATAGATCAGATGCCTTAAATCCATAAAAACGTAACAGCCAGTCTGCCTGATACAGCCTGTGCTCCCGTAAAAGAGGCGGTCCCGCTTCTGTGGAAGGCAATGCCGAATCGTTATTGACATTCACGAATGCCGAATAAAACACCCTCTTGAGCCCGTAGTTCTTATATAAAGCTTCTGCAACGGTTACCAGCTGATAATCGTTCTCCGGTGTCGCACCTATTATCATCTGTGTACTCTGTCCGGCAGGAACAAAACGCGCATTGTCATGTTCCGGATGCATAACTCCATAATTAACAACATTCCGCTCTGCCAACGATTCTCCGGTGCCGCCATACTCCTTAAAAGTAATACCATTGCCATATGCCACGTGATTATCATTCAATCTCAACACATTATCCTTAATCCCGTTCTGAATCTGTCTCATCGGCGTCAGGATATTATGTCTGGACTTATTCGGAGCAAGGCTCTTAAGCCCATCCGTAGTCGGTAATTCAAGATTCACACTCATTCTGTCCGCATACCATCCGGTCATCTCTATAACTGACCTGTCAGCACCAGGTATCGCCTTGACATGTATATATCCTCCGAAATTATATTCAGTCCGCAGCCTGTATACAACCTGATACAGAAGTCCCATCGTGTATGTGGGATTCTTCACAATACCGGAACTTAAGAATAATCCCTCTATATAATTCCTCCTGTAAAATTCCATGGTGAGTGTACATATCTCATCAGGTGTAAACGAAGTCCTGACAACATCATTGGAGGATCTGTTAATACAATAACGGCAGTCATATATGCACTCATTGCTCATAAGAATCTTCAAAAGAGAGATACATCTGCCGTCCGAGGCAAAGCTGTGACAGATTCCGCATGCTGCGGCGCTTCCTATTCCGCGCCCGTTATTGGAACGCTCTGTTCCGCTGGAAGTACATGCGACATCATATTTAGCTGCATCGGAAAGAATAGCAAGCTTATCCGTTATATTAAGGTTATCACATATATTCAAAAATCCCGCCTCCATACCGAACATTTGTTTGTAAAATCATTATAGCACAAACGTTCGATATGTCAACGGGATTTTATTTTTAATTTTATTCGGAAACAATTGAATCCTCAGATATTGTTATTACAGGCCTTACTCCTATATCCGTTCCGATTACATAGTAACCGTCACACGCAAACACACCTGTTGTATTGGTAAACATCTCAAGTGCCATATTGACACCGCATGTTCTGAGCCACCATTTACAATATCCGTTTGTGTCTGTGTACACACCCCTGTCCGATGCAAATTCAGTAGGCTTACACAATCTGTCCTTGTCTGACGCTTTTCTGTCGCCTGCAAAACCGTTAGCCCCCTCGCTGCATTCTTCAGCCGAGAAAATGCTTACCATATCACTAACTCCGCCTCCGGACACCAAACCATAATCCGGATTACGTGATGATGACGTTGTCATACTGAGCATATTTTTCTTCTGTTTATCATTAAATGCAATATCATAAAATGTCTTATTAAGCCAGTTTCTTAATGAACTGTTATTCCAGTCAATATCGCTGTATTCATCATTAAACTGCACCGCATCTATCGCATATTCACTCATGAGAACGCATTTGTCCTTGTCCTCACTGACAACTCTCCATGTAATATCATTCATTACATAATAACTGTATTTTCCGTCTTCACCGGTTCTGAAATATTTAATGCCTTTGACCTCGGCTATGCCGTTGTCGTCATATTCCGCATCGGTTATGCTCTTTGTAAGTCCGTCCGCTTCCACGCGTTTGTCGGGATACATGCCGAAAAGAACTGTTTTCTCACCGGATCTGACAGGAGCATCATTATGCACCTTGTAATCAGGATTGGAATAATTGTCAATAAGACCTTTCACTATATCAGATCCCGACATAAGAATGCTTTGTGCCGCAGCACTGTCTCCGTCGGCAACCAGGATGTCCGCATATTTATAATAAATATCTTTAACCGTGTCCGGTACTTCCTTATCGCTCCAGTCAATATCATTGATTACTTCTATTGCTTTTGCGAGTGTTTCCTTAACTCCCTGCATGTTATTTTCTGCCTCATAGACCCCGGAAATCCCGATATATGCATCTATAAGTTCCGGATTCTCCTCAAGAGCCATGTTGTAAGCCGACATCGCCTTGCCGTATTCCTTATCTTCCATAAAAGCTGCCGCATTTTTCATATGATCATCAGCCGTAAGTTCCTTAGGCTTTCCGGTAATACTTACAACTATCATGATAATTACTGCTGCAACAGCGACCGCTATGACCGCCGCCATAAGGATTATTATCTTTTTTTTATTTGTCTTTACTTCTTCTTCCACTTGCATATCCTCCACAAACATACTAAATAAATAATATGTTATTTTGAACCGGTCGTCAACGGTTCTTTTGACTTTTGGACTTATATTATTTATACTGTAATAAGAAATATGAAAAGAGGTTCAAATTATGCAGACAGCTCTTATTACCGGTACATCGGGCGGAATCGGACTTGCCACAGCCAAAGCATTGAATCTGCGTGGCATCAACGTTGTAGGTTTGTCCAGAAGCACATCAGGATATACATCCCCGATTTTCAGGGAAATAACCATAGATATTACTGATACATCCGCCCTGGCACTTTGTGTCCGACAATTATGCAAAGAATATGATTTTGACATATTGATCAATAATGCGGGTGCAGCTTATTATGGGCTTCACGAAAATCTGAGCGCTGCCATGATACACGAGATTGTCTCCGTAAACCTTGAGGCTCCGATGATAATTTGTTCGCTTATGATCAACCGCCTTAAGAAAAACCGCGGCACAATCATCAACATATCAAGTGCCACGGCAAAGAAATCTCCCAACACCCATGGTGCAGCTTATGCTGCCAGCAAAGCAGGCCTTACATCTTTCTCCGAAAGTCTTTTTGCAGAAGTCCGCAAACACGGTATCCGCATGGTGACACTTCATCCGGACATGACCGACACCGGTCTGTACCGTAATGCCGATTTCACGGCAGATCCGGACTTCGGATGCAGTCTCAGGCCTGAAGATGTTGCAGATGCGATTGTATGGGCTGTAAGCGAACCTGCGGGAATTAACGTAAATGATATCACAATATCACCGCAATATCACAGAATCAAAAGGAAATAATATGATAATTGAAGAATATTCAGGTGTTTTTTTCTGTCTTGCAGATGAAAGCAAAGATGTAATATATAATAAATTAAACAAATCCGGTTCGATAAGTCTCTACCCGGACATATTTTTCAGGCATCCGTTTGCAGAAGGCGAACTGAATGACCCCGATATATATGATACCGCCGCAGAACTGCTTCGCTGCCACGGCAGTGCACATTGTGTTTTTCTTTCATTAACCGATCACAGCGCACTTCGCAGTATCGCAGAAAGCATCACATCACTGCTTGAAAATGCCGGGTGTTGTGCATCTGCGGACAACATCAGTCCCGAAGCCGTAAATGTTCTATGTGACGATCTGGTTCTTTCGGCTACCATGAGTGCATCACTAAAACAGCTTTTCAACTATTATGCGGCATGCGGCAATGACGTTATGAAACTGATTAACGATACATACAAAGCCTTCCGTCTCCCGGCGGGCAATAAGAAAGAGGGTAAAGAAATTTATGCCGGATTATACCAACATATCATGGGCTGATTTTTTCTCACACATATATATTGAAAAAGAAGCATTGGAATACGAACTGACAGAGCAAATTCTTGCAATGTATCCGGATGCGGTACGCATCCAGATTGAACACTATAAAGATATTTTTAACCGGCCGCACCAGGATTGTGAAATACAGAAAAAAGCCCCTTCACTGGTTCTCGCGGTAAAACATGGCGAACTTATTTATCCCGGCGCAAGAGTGTGCCAGAATTTTGACAATCATTATTTCTATTACACATCATCGATAATGAACTGCCCTTTTGACTGCAGATATTGCTATCTCAAAGGGATGTATCCGTCATCATGCGTTGTTGTTTTTGTCAATATAGATGATATTTTTGCCGAAGCTGCAAGACTTTGTGAAGAACACCCGGTTTATTTATGTGTATCTTATGATACAGACATTCTTGCAATGGAACATCTTACCGGATTTACATCAAAATGGTGTGCGTTCACAGCAGCCCATGACAATATAACAATTGAAATCCGCACCAAATCGGCTTTTGACTGCTCCACGCTTTCAAAATACGCAAATTCCGGCATAATCATGGCATGGACGCTTTCTCCCGATCCGGTGATAGACATGTATGAGCTGCATACCCCATCGCTTAACGCAAGACTCTCGGCAATACGCAAAGCATATGAATGTGGTTTTACGGTCAGACTGTGTTTTGATCCTATGATATATATAAAAGACTGGGAGAATATATATAAGAACTTCTATGAAGAAGTATTCCGCAATATTGACGCCGGGCAGATTTACGATGCCAGTTACGGACTTTTCAGAATATCCGCATCTTATATCAAAAATATGCGCAGGCGGCATCCTGATTCCATAAGCACATATCCTTACAGCAACATTAACGGAATCTGCTCATATGACCCAGGACTTTCAAAACGGATGAATAATCTTGCATTCAGCTGTCTGTCGAAATATATTCCTTCAGACAAAATATATAAGCCGGAGTGGTAAACTCCGGCTTATGTTATCCGTTCCATTCTGCATATTCCATGTCAATATCGATTACTCCGATACAATTTCCCGGAAGTCCGGCGACTATCCTCTGCATCGCTTCCTTAACTTCCTGCGGACTCTTATCCGACCCAGCAGGTATGACAGCATCAAATATAACATTCGTATGAGTTTTTCCGTCAACCACCCTGAAATCATGTATGGTTATTTTATCATCATACTTATGTATCATTTGTGTTACTGCATTACGCATTGATATGACACGTTCATCATTAACTGATATGGGATCCATATGTATTACCGCCTCACAGCCGAGTGTATCATGCAATTCACGTTCACACCGGTCTATGGCGTCATGCAGCTCTATCAGGTTCCCTTCTTCCGAAACCTCTCCGTGAAGCGAGATCATACATCTTCCCGGTCCGTAATCGTGTACAACCAGATCGTGAATTCCTATGATCTCATCATAAGACATAACTATGTCCCGGATTCTGTTGACAAATTCCGGATCAGGTTTCTTACCGAGAAGCGGATCAACCGTTTCTTTTATTGATTTGATTCCTGTTATCAGGATAAAAACAGAAACTGCAAATCCTGCATATCCATCTATATTGATTCCGAAAAATTTCGTGAGAAGAATCGATATCAATACTACTGACGTCGCAACAACATCGCTTATGGAATCAAGTGCCGTCGCTTTCATCGATGCCGAGTTAATCCGTCTGCCATATATCCTGTTATATGCGAACATATAAAGCTTCACCAGTATGGCGGCAGCAGGTATTATTACAGCCAGTATGCTTTCGGACGGCATTTCGGGTGATATAATCTTTGAAACAGATGTTTTACCAAGTTCGAATCCCATCATTATAATAAGAACCGATACAAACAGACCTGATATATATTCCATTCTGCCATGCCCGAATGGATGGTCAGGATCGGGTTTCTTATCGGCCATCATAAAGCCTGCAAGCGATATCACTGATGAGCCGGCATCCGAAAGGTTATTAAATGCATCTGCCATTATTGAAATTGCTCCGCTTATGCTTCCTGCAATAAATTTCCCGATAAAAAGAAATACATTCAACACGATTCCGGTTATTCCCGTTAAGGTTCCGTATTTCTTCCTGACTGTTCCGTCAGAATAATTCTGTCTGTCTTTGATAAAAACTTTAGCAAGTAATGCTATCATATATTACTGTGTAAATTCTGTCTCCGAAGTCTGTACTCCGCCTACATTGAACTTCGGATTTGGAATTTTGATAGGCGCACCCATCACAGCACTGAGTGTTCTTACCTTTTCATTAGCTGACATAATAATTACCGAAAGATAATTATCTTTGATAAACTGGTCAAGATTATCAATAAATGTACTTACCGTAACTCCTGTTATCGTCTCTACATCAACCTGTATACACTTATCAGGATCTTCCACTACAACCCTGACCACTACTATTGCAACCACCGGGTTGGTCGGATTAAGCTTTATCGATGCTTCAGATCTCACCGAAAGCGCTATTTTCTCTCCCGGTTTTTTTGAAAAAGCATTAGAATATTTAACACTTCTTATCTCCGTCGGATTAATTACTACTTCTACATTCTTCATTATCCTGTCCTCCTTAATGTTCTCTTATCTGATATTATATAGCTTTTTGACAGCCGCGTCTACCCAAATTATGCAGTAACTTCTTCAAATTGTGATTCGTACAGCTGTGCATAGAAGCCATTCTTCGCCATAAGTTCATCATGCGTACCCTGCTCTATTATGTCTCCATCCTTCATAACAAGGATAAGGTCGGCATTCTTAATCGTTGAAAGTCTGTGTGCAATCACAAAACTTGTCCTGCCGCGCATAAGATTATCCATCGCTTTCTGGATTCTGTGCTCGGTTCTTGTATCAACCGATGACGTAGCCTCGTCAAGAATAAGTACCGGATTATCTGCAAGTATAGCCCTTGCAATTGTAAGGAGCTGTTTCTGTCCCTGTGATATATTTGTGGCATCTTCATTGATTTCCATGTTATATCCGTCAGGCATAGTCTCTATAAAATGATGTGCATGCGCCGACTTCGCAGCTGCTATGACTTCTTCATCCGTGGCATCAAGCCTGCCGTAACGTATATTTTCCATTATAGTGCCCTTGAAAAGCCATGTATCCTGGAGTACCATTCCAAACGCTTCCCTCAGACTGCTTCTGTCATAATCTTTGATACAATGTCCGTCCAGTCTTATTTCTCCGGCATTAACATCATAAAATCTCATCAGAAGCTTAACCATTGTTGTCTTACCTGCACCGGTAGGTCCCACTATCGCAATCTGCTTACCCGGAGCCACATGGGCAGTGAAATCATGAATGATTATCTTATCATCATTATATCCGAATTTAACATGATCGAAATCAACCTCACCGTTTATGTGATCAGGATGTACCGCATTTACCGCAAACCTGTCTTCCTCCTCTTCTTCAAGAAGTGCGAAAACCCTCTCTGCTGCCGCCGCCATTGACTGCATCATATTAGATACCTGAGCTATCTGCTGTATCGGCTGGGTAAAATTCTTGACATACTGTATAAACGCCTGTATATCACCTATCTTTATAACACCTTTACCGGCAAGAAATGCTCCGGATATAACAACCGCAACATAACCAAGATTGCCGACGAACTGCATAACCGGCATCATCATTCCGGAAAGGAACTGTGACTTCCATGCTGAAACATAAAGAACATTGTTGGTATCATTAAAAGTCTTTATAACGTCTTTTTCTTTATTAAAAGCCTTTACGACATTATGACCGCCGTATACTTCCTCAACCTGTCCGTTAATATGGCCTATATATTCCTGCTGAACCCTGAAATACTTCTGGGACTTTTTCATAACAAAACTTATAAGCACCATGCTTAATGGCACAATCAGTACAGCAATGAGTGTCATGACCGGGCTTATTGTAAGCATCATTACAAGAACACCGATAATCGTCGTTATTGACGTAACGAGTGTTGTCAATGACTGGTTAAGTCCGTTACCGAGTGTATCTATATCATTGGTAATAACAGACAGAACCTCTCCGTTGGTGCGGCTCTCAAAATATTTCATCGGCATACGGTTTATTTTTTCGGAAATCTCTTTACGCATCCTGTAACAGAGTTTCTGCGTAATTCCCGTCATTATAAATCCCTGGACAAGATTAAACACGGCTGATAATGCATAAATTACAAGTACAAGGAGAAGAATATGGCCGATGTTATCAAAATTGATCTGTCCTGTTCCCATAAGTTTGGACATAAAGCCTATCTGGAGTTCATTGGTGGCCTTTCCAAGTGTCTTAGGTGCTATAACATTGAACATCGTACTTCCGATTGCAAATATCGCAAATATAAGTATCGCGTATTTGGAGCTTCCGACATACTTAGAAAGTTTACGGATGGTTCCCTTGAAATCCTTGGCCTTCTCTCCGCCGCGCATGCCTCTGTGTCCCATCGGTCCACGCATAGGTCTTTTCTGATTCTCCATGTTATTTCACCTCCAGACTCTTTTTTAATTCACTCTCAGATAACTGTGAACCGGCAATCTGTCTGTATATCTCACAATTCTCCATAAGCTCCTTATGAGTTCCTATTCCGGCGACTTTTCCGTCATCAAGAACTATTATCTGTTCAGCATGCATAACAGTGCTGATTCTCTGTGCCACAATCAATACTGTCTTATCTTTAACCTTAGGTGCCAGTGCTTTTCTCAGTGCCGCATCGGTTTTAAAATCAAGTGCCGAAAAACTGTCATCAAAAATATATATCATCGGGTCTCTGGCAATGGCTCTGGCAATCGAAAGCCTCTGCTTCTGTCCGCCGGAGACATTATTTCCTCCCTGCGCAACCTGGCTCTCATATTTATCAGGCTTGGCTTCTATAAATTCCGTCGCCTGCGCAATCTCTGCCGCCTCAAGCATATCCTCATCAGATTCTACCAGTTGGCCATATTTGATATTATCGGCGATTGTTCCCGAGAACAGGATTCCTTTCTGCGGAACATATCCTATATTCTCTCTCAGACTCTCAAGCGTGATATTCCTTATGTCGCGTCCGTCAAGTGTAATGCTTCCTTCCGTGACATCAAAGAACCTCGGTATCAGATTGACAAGTGTGGACTTACCGCATCCCGTACTTCCTATTATCGCAGTAGTTGTTCCCGGAGATGCTTCAAAATCAATATCATCCAGTACTTTACCTTCTGCCTCCGGATATGCGAAGCTGACATGATTAAATCTGACAACGCCTTTACTTCTTCCTGCATCCACAGCATCTGTGCTGTTATTAACCGACACCTCTGTCTTAAGGACTTCGTCAATACGGTCAGCTGCAACTCCCGCTCTCGGAAGCATAATAGATATCATGGTAAGCATTAAGAATGCCATGACGATCATCATCGTATATGTAATGAACGCTGTCATCGTTCCGACTTCCATAACGCCGGCATCGATTCTGTGTGCTGATGTCCATACTATAAGAATTGACATTACATTCATGATTATCATAAGTGCCGGCATCATAAATGTCATTACACGGTTAGTATAAAGCATTACTCCGGTAAGTTCCTTATTGGCGTCATCAAAACGCTTTTCCTCATGTTTTTCCCTGCTAAAAGCCCTGATTACTGGAATACCTGTAAGAATTTCCCTCGAAACAAGATTGACTTTATCTACAAGTTTCTGCATTATTTTAAACTTAGGCATCGCAAATGCCATAAGAAGGATCATAAGCACTGCTATTGCAACTACTGCAATAGCTATAATATATCCCATTCCGGCTCCGGTTCTGATAACCATTATTATTCCACCGACAGCCATAATAGGTGCGTAAAGAACCATTCTTAACAACATGACCGTTACCATCTGAACCTGCTGCACATCATTGGTCGTCCTGGTAATCAATGATGCTGTCGAAAACTTATTGATCTCTGCATCTGAGAAATTGACCACCTTATTAAAGACTTTAGTCCTCAGATCCCTGCCGACCCCGGCACCTACCTTTGACGCAAGATATCCTACGGCAATAGCAATCGCCATCATTCCCAGGGCAAATACGATCATCCTGCTGCCCATTTTCCATAAATACTTTGAGCGCATTTCATTAAGGTCAACACCCTTTGCCATAAGCTGGTACTTTGTAAAAAGAATGGCATAATTGTTAGTCATGGATTCTCCCATGGATTCAAGTTTCTTATCTGCTGCTGCCCTGACCTCACTGTTTCCCGGTGTTTCCTCATCTGACGCGGAATCATCAGGCATGTCACCATTACGCCTCTGGCCGTACTCCTGCAAAATAAGACTGTATGCCGCAATAGGCTTTATCAACGTCTTATCCATTTCCTTCTTATCTGCGCCCTCATTAAGCACAAAACTCCCATTCTCATTCATAGTATAGTTCTCAAGCCATACCTTACGTTCGTCGTCCGTCATAAACATCGCGATTCCTATATAATCCGGTGAAGACAGACTGTCAGGAGTAGCATACTCAATGCCGGAATTGGTAATTCCGGTATCTATCAGTCTGGACGTGTAATTAGGCAGTGAAAAATCACAAACCGCCTGGAGTATAAGCAGCACAAAAATAATTACCACCGATACCCAGTATTTCTTCATGTTACTGAATATATGCCTCATATTGCATCTCTTCTCTGTGTATTCGCACAGTCCTTTCACAGTATTTATAAATGATGGTACTCTTTACTAATCATTAAATCAATAAAAAAAATATTAAACTTTTATTAAAAATCAATATTTTTTGAGTTCAGCCTCATCTGCATCGCCTGTATCCTCTATCGACTTGATGACAACATAATATCCGACACCCGAATTTACCTCAACATATACACGTTCACCAACCTTATGTCCGATAACAGCCTTACCTATCGGAGATTCATTACTGATGTATCCTTCAAGCGAACTTCCCCGTACAGTAGTAACCACTTTAAATTTCTCTGTTTCATCATCTTCCTCGAAATATAGCTCAACGGTTTTATTCAGTCCGACTTCATCGTCCGCCGACTCATCGCTGATAATCTGTGCTGTCCTGATCATTCTCTCAAGGTATCTTATACGGCTCTCATTTCGGTTCTTGGCTTTCTTGGCCGCATAGTATTCAAAGTTCTCACTTAAATCTCCCTGCGCCCTCGCATCCTTAACATCCTCGATCAGTTCCTTACGCAGAACCAGTTTTCTGTGTTCAATTTCTTCCTCCATCTTGTCAATATCTTTCTGTGTTAATTTATCATACATTATTAAATCTCCTTCCCGTTACAACAAAGGAACTGTCACATCCGGCAGTTCCCTTGCAAAATATTATTCGTATATACTTCTGTACTTATTCCTGTTCACGAATTATGAATTCCTTAAGCTGATCATCAATAACTTTTGATATCTCTTTAAGTCTGACAGCATCATTAGTAACTCTTTCCATAATGTTGCATACTTCCGTAACCGAAGCGGAACATTCCTGTGAACTTGCCGCATTCTCTTCGGCAATTGCCGAGAGATTCTGTACTGTATCTGTTACGGCAGTTCTTGTGCTGTCAAGTTTCCCTGTCAAATTGGTTATCTCTTTGACACCTTCTATCGATACTTCAATATTATCTTTAACCTTATCAAATGCCGAGTTCGTATTCTTAACATTCGTACTCTGCTTATTCATGATTTCGCGGACATCCTGCATACCACTGACGGCCTGCTGTGAGTCTTCAATAAGTTTCTCCGTGATATCTTCAATCTGCTTAGCAGACTCATTGGATTGTTCTGCCAGCTTCTGTATCTGTGAAGCTACAACTGCAAATCCACGTCCCTGTTCTCCGGCCCTGGCTGCTTCAATACTTGCATTAAGTGAGAGAAGGTTGGTCTCTTCTGCAATCGACGTAATTATATTAATAGCTGCCTTGATATCTTCTACGGACTTATTGGTAGTATTGGTTCTCTCATAAATCATGTCAATCGACTTAACTGCCTTCTCGTTAATTGCAAGAAGTTCATCAAGAATCTCCGTAGCTTCATCAACAGCCTCACCAATTGCCTTGGAACTCTCACTGAGTCTTTCGACATCTGTATTAGCTTTTTCAATCATACCACCCATTGAAATTACATTAGAAGTAGCATCTGCAGTCTCTTGTGCCTGGCTTGATGCACCTTCCGCAACTTCACTTACGGCAATCTCTACCTGTCTTACGGAATTAACCGTATCATTGGCATCGGATGCAAGTTCCTCAGATGTTCCGTAGAGATTATCGCTCTGTGTCCTGATTTCTGTAATTACACCGTTAAGACCGTCCGCAAGGCTCTCAACCGCTCTTGCCATATATCCGGTCTCATCCTTACGCTTCGTGATGCGCTTAGTCTCTTCATCAACCGTAAGTTCAAGCTTGGATAATTTAAATATTGAATTAGTAACCTTAAGAATAGGCTTGGCAATAAGTCTGCCGACAGCAATTGCTGCTGCAAGTACAACTACCATTATTATGAGTGAAAATTTAATTATGTCATTTCTGATGCTGTTAGTCTCACTAAGCACATCCGATTCATCAGCAGTTATAATGACCAATGCCTGTCCCTGTCCCACAACAGCATATGCCGCATATTTCTGTTCGCCCTTATATTCGTATGATACAAATGTATCTTCTACCTGGCCAGGATCTTCTGCAAGCTTGGCAACAACATCCTTTATAACCTGATTCTCTACAGGCTTGCCGATCTTATCTTCTGTAGGATGATACAACATCGTCCCGTCCGATCCTACTACATATGTATATGATGACTTAAGTCCGGTAACTCCCACATCTCCGATTCTGTTGTGAAGATATGTAGCCGCAAGTGCATTTTTTGAACCCATCTGCTGCATTCCGTCATTGACAAGACCTCTGGCAAGCTTGGACTCACTTATCATATAGTTCTGTACGATCTGCGATACATGTTTCGTTGTAGAAGATGCTACTGACCAGATAAGGAATGCATTGGTACATATAAGTGCTGCAAATACCAATAAAGCTATCTTGGCTGAAATTGAATGAATAAAGCTGACCTTAATACGGTCCTTTACCTTCTCTTTAACCGTTCTGGCTTTCGCCTTTACTTCTTCTACCTTCTCATGCATTTCTTCATGATGCTGCTCAATCTTCTCATGTAATTCTTCACTGTGTGTCTTATTCTCTTGGGCTACTATTCCTGCATCATCCGATGTCTGCTGTCCGCTAACCTCTGTTACCTCTTCCCTGTTACTTAAATTAATGTCTTCTGACTTACCCATATATGTATCCTCCATATTTGCCTAAGTTATTTCTATAGGCAAAATTATACTACATTTTTACAAATAATGCTATATGTTTTTACTATATTACCAAAAAAAGAATTTATCTTACTCCGCATCCATATAATCCGATACTTTAAGACTATCTGATCCGGATATTTTATCGATTCTTACCATGTTGGAGCCATTGCACACATAGAGTGCATAATTTTCCGTATCTTTATCCGAACTCACGATATACTCCTCATCATAAACCGCCGCAGCCGATACGCAATTATAATTATCCGACGAAAATTTAAGCTCAACGGCCTTGGCTGTCCTGATATTGAACCTTGACATCACAGTATTGCCCGATTTATTCTCACACATCAGTATCATTCCGCCGACATATGTGATATACTCTATTCTTTCATCGTTTCCTTTGAGAAGTTTTTCCGGATTTCCGCCGTTTATTGATAATTTACAAAGCGAAGTGTCCTCACCGTCCGTTTCGGTATAATACAGATCCGAATCTTTCCCGGCGCACACCGACATTATTTCATTATCCAATGTGATCAATACATCCGCTGCCTTCTTCGCAATATCATATTTGACTATATTATATGTATCTCCCTGCACGTACGATGCCGCTATCACAGATCCAACCGCTGTAAGGGAAGTAATCCTGCATTCCGGCTCAAGCGCATACAGCTCCCTGTCACTTTTGCCGTCATACATATAAATTCTGTTAGTATCATTATATACAATTCCGTCATCAACATAATGTGCATTGGCACCTTTGCCAATCACAGTTTCCCTGCCTTCCTTGAAATTGTACTCCTTAATGACATCTGTACCTTCCGTATACAGGACTCTGCCTTTGAGATTATTGGCAACGTTCTTATTAACCTGACCCGATGCAATAAATATGATTATTATAACCACACCGACAATTCCGCACAGGATAAATGCCGGCTTAAGATGTTCTTTTCTGTTTTTCATGTTATATGTATTCCTTTCAATAACTGCGGTATATTCAGTATAATTCCCGCAGTTATCAAAAGGCAAGGATTATTTATTTTTTCCGGAAAGACAGTCCTCAATCCTCAGGAGTTCATTATACTTTGCCACCCGCTCGCTTCTCGCAGGCGCACCTGTTTTTATAAGCCCGGAATTCACTGCAACGGCAAGATGCACAATGAAAGTATCCTCCGTTTCTCCGGAACGGTGCGATATAATTGTTTTATATCCGTTGTCGCCGGCAAGTTTAACTGCTTCCAGTGTTTCGCTTACCGTTCCTATCTGGTTAAGTTTTATAAGGATTGCATTTGCACATCCTCTCCGGATTCCATCGCCAAGCCTCTCGGGATTCGTAACAAAAAAATCATCCCCGACTATTTTAATCCTGTCACCCAGCCTTAGGGTTATCTCATGCCAGCCATCCCAGTCTTCTTCATCCAACGGGTCTTCAACCGAGTACATCGGATATTTATCACAGATTGCCGTCCAGTACTCAATAAGTTCCGCACTCGTATACTCCCTGCCTGATTTCGGCATTCTGTATATCCCGGTTCTGCCGCCTTTCCACTCGCTCGCTGCGGCATCAATTGCAAATTTGAAATCATATCCCGGTCTGTATCCGGCTTTCTCAACCGCTTCAAGCAAAAGATCCAATGCAGCTTCATCATTCTCAAGATCCGGCGCAAAACCGCCTTCATCACCGACAGCAACCGATAAATTTCTTGATTTCAATATGGCAGCAAGTGCATGATACACTTCGCATCCCCATCTGAGCCCCTCACTGTAGCAATCCGCTCCCACCGGCATTATCATAAATTCCTGAATATCCATGTTGTTGGCAGCATGCGCACCGCCGTTTAAAATATTCATCATTGGCACAGGCATATCACAGGCCCTTATACCGCCCAGAAATCTGAACAAAGGTATTCCGAGCGACTTTGACGCAGCATCCGCACATGCCATGGATACGGCCAGTATCGCATTGGCTCCGAGATTACTCTTGTCTTTGGTGGCATCGGACGCAATCATCGCTTCATCAATGGCTTTAAGATTCATTATATCCATGCCTGTTATCACAGCCCGGATAACCATATTTATGTTGTCGACCGCTTTTTTGACACCCCGTCCCATATATCTGTCCGGATTCATATCGCGCAGTTCCAGAGCTTCGTATCTGCCGGTTGATGCCCCGCTCGGCACCGCAGCCCGTCCCATGTTTCCGTCACTCAGATAAATTTCCGCCTCAACAGTCGGATTCCCTCTTGAATCTATAATTTCTCTTGCAAGTACACCGGTTATCGTTATTTTTAACATATTCCCTCCATAGACAGCAAAAAAGCATAAAATGAAAATACCCCACTATTATTGCCCATAGTGAGGATTTTCATTCTATACTTTATGTACTTTACGAGAAATTTGAAATTACTTATCTGGAGGCGTGTGAACAATGTCCGCCACAGCTTGCACAATTGCCTGTGCACCCTTTACCGCTCTTTCTGTCCTTAATCATTCTGTAAATGACAAATCCGACTACCAGAACAAGCACCGCTGCTACTATAATTGTTCCTATGTATTTTTCCATAGTCAAGACCTCCTTATGAAGTTTTTCTTTACTACATGAGTTAGTATATCCTAATCATAGTTAGATGTCAATAACTTTTTTAAAAATATTTTAAAATCAGAACATCGGTGAAAACAGCCTTAATACCGGCATAAGAAGACGTTTTATAAAGGACTTTTTCCTGGCTGTTTCAAGCGTAACAACACGGCATTTGTCAAGTGTATCCCGGTAATCATCGAGCACAGCCTTTACTGCCCCTGATTTATACATCCAGATTGCATTCTCAAAATGATGCGTAAGGCTCCTGTAATCAAGATTAATCGTTCCGACAACCGCTGTCTCATCATCCGACACAAAAATTTTCGCATGTACAAATCCCGGAGTGTACTCATAAATCTTAACTCCCGCTTTAATCAGTACCTCATAGTATGACTGCGTCAGCATATAAGCAATTTTCTTGTCAGGTACACCGGGCGTGATTATTCTTACATCAATACCATTCTTGGCTGCATTGGCAAGGGCCGTGATCATGACATTATCAAGTATGAGATACGGTGTCATAATGTATACGTAGTCGTTTGCCCTGTTGATCATATTGTAGTAAACCGTTTTGCCGGCCGGCTCGTTATCAAACGGATAATCCGTATACGGTGCAAAATATCCGTCGTTATAATTAAATTCCTTTGTAGGTATATAATCATATAAATTATCTGTCTGATTAAATGAACTGTCCCATAATGTAACAAACATGGTCGTGAGGCTCCACACAGCCTCGCCCTTAATCATGATTGCGGTATCCTTCCAATGTCCGTATACAACTTTACGGTTAATATATTCATCAGCCAGATTAACACCGCCCGTGAATCCTACATTACCGTCGATAACACAGATTTTACGGTGATCCCTGTTATTGTATCTGGAATCCAGAATCGAACGGAATGTGTTAAATTCATAACACTTGATTCCCTTCGCCCTCATCTGTCTCACGAAATCGCCCGGAGCCTTAAGAATGCTGCCGAAACTGTCATACATAAACCGGACGTCAAGGCCTTTGGCAGCTTTTTCCTCCAGAATTTCAACTATGGAATCAAGCATCTCTCCACGTTCGATAATAAAATATTCCATAAAAATGAATTTTTCTGCCTTCCGCAGTTCCTCCAGCATAACCGGAAGCATATCCTCTCCCAGCGGGAAAAATTCGGCACAGGTATTGCGGTACACCGGTGCATCCACTTTGTTAAAAAGGTAATCAGTCTGCACCGATATCTGTTCATCAATCATCCGCAGTTCATCATTATAGTACTGTCTTGATCTGATTGCCTGCTTATAGTCCTTGGACATTTTCATTGCCTTTGCAACTTCTTTTTTGCCAAAATGTCTCACACCGTATATCAGATACAGCACTCCTCCAAATATTGGAAAAACAAAAATTATCACTATCCATGGTATCTTGTAAACCGGATTAATATCTGATTTTACTATGTATAGCACTATTATAAATGATACAATTTCAAATATCCAGTTGATATGTTTCAGATAATCCCTGAAAAAAAGATACGGCACAAGAAGTACCGCAAGCTGGATGATAACCGCGATTGCAAAAGCAATAAACTTAATCGTCCGCGGAGAAAGAATCCTTTTACGATGAACTTTTTCCTTACTCATATAACACCTCTTAAACCACTTGTCACATATATTGCTTAACTTTATTGAGTCTTAAGTAAAACTGGCTGTAAAAATCAGCTTTCGTATCATAATTCTCAAAGTAAAATATCTTCAACAATACGGTACAAACCGCTGAAACAGTCTGCTCTGACCCACAATTTCTGACATATTCCACAACATCTTTCACAAAATAATGCCAGTCATCCGTATACCTATCGTAGGCTGAAAAATCCGGTATGTCAAGCCAGTTTTTGACTTTAACTTTGGTTCTGGTATGTTTCGTACACTCATTTACCTGTGTAAAAAACATATGACCGCCGTTCTCAAATATGCGTCCTAACGGAAAAAGCCTGCATATTCCCGGTCTGAATCCGTGTATGGTACATCTCCCGTCAGAATCAAGGAAGCCACATCTTTCATCGGCTCCCGAAAGTTTCATATTGGGAAGAATTATTCCGTCCACCGCATTCAATTCTATTTTATTGTTCAAAAGCTTGGCAAACCCGGTATTAAGACCTTTTTCCATTGAATATATGTCATACGGGTCAAGCACGATTGAATTGCCCATTCCCGTGCAGCAGGCATGGCAGCCTTCACAGCCGCCGCAGCCGGCTTTTACCATGTCATCCGCCCTGTACAATCTGCCATCCGATATTTCATTCATGTCAATTTGACGTATCATTTCAGTTCTCCCGGTCTTCGGCCCATATTCTTGCACATTTGACTGCGCGGTGCCATCCTTTAATTTTACTGTTTCTTACATCTTCGGCCATAGCAGGCTCAAAAGAGCGTCCGAGTTTCCAGTTGGCAAGTATTTCATCCTTGCCGCTCCAGTATCCCGTCGCAAGTCCGGCAAGATATGCCGCACCAAGCGATGTGGTCTCTATAACGTCCGGCCGGTGCACCGGCGTGTTCAAAATATCGGCCTGAAACTGCATAAGAAAATTATTGGCGCTTGCGCCTCCATCAACCTTGAGTGCCTTTAGATAAATTCCCGATTCTTTCTGCATCACGCCAAGCACATCCGCAACCTGGTAATTTATCGATTCAAGTGTTGCCCTTATGAAATGTTCCTTCGTGCATCCTCTTGTAAGCCCGACCACGGTGCCTCTTGCGTATTGATCCCAGTACGGAGCCCCAAGTCCCGTAAATGCCGGCACTATATACACGCCGTCCGAATCGCTGACCGATAATGCGTATTTCTCTGACTGTGCCGCATCGCGTATAAGTCTCATTCCGTCACGCAGCCACTGTATGGCCGCACCTGCTACAAACACACTGCCTTCAAGCGCATATCTGACGCTTCCGTCAGTTCCCGCCGCTATAGTCGTGAGCAGTCCGTTTTCTGACATGATTGCTTTGCTGCCGGTATTCATAAGCAGAAAACAGCCTGTTCCGTATGTATTTTTGGCTTCGCCCGGTTCAAAACAGCATTGTCCGAATAAAGCCGCCTGCTGGTCTCCCGCAGCTCCTGCAATAGGTATTGCTCCGCCGAGTATCGACGGGTCACTTTCTGCGTATACACAGCTTGATGGTTTAACTTCCGGAAGCATTGACTCCGGAATATTAAAATAATCAAGCAATTCCCTGCACCAGCACAAATTATGTATATCGTACAGCATGGTTCTGGACGCATTCGTGTAATCGGTGATATGCACCCTGCCCTTGGTAAGATTCCATATAAGCCATGTATCAACTGTACCAAAAAGCAATTCGCCGTTTTCGGCTTTTTCCCTGGCTCCGGGTACATTATCAAGAATCCATTCTATCTTGGAAGCAGAAAAATAAGCATCCGGGATAAGCCCGGTAATCCGACGTATTTTGTCCGACATTCCTTCAGCTTTGAGCCTGTCAATACGTTCCGACGTTCGTCTGCACTGCCACACTATGGCATTATATACAGGCCTTCCCGTAGCTCGTTCCCACACTATAGTGGTCTCACGCTGATTGGTTATTCCGATTGCTTCAATATCCGATGCCGAAAGTCCTGCCATTACCATAGCTTCCATTGCAACCGCAAGCTGTGACGACCAGATTTCTACCGGATTATGTTCTATCCAGCCCGCTTTCGGATAAATCTGTTCAAATTCTTTCTGCTGCATCGAGCAGATACGCCCTTTATTATCATATATTACGCATCTTGAACTTGTGGTTCCCTGGTCAAGTGCCATGATGTATTTTGAATCCATATACTATTCCACTACCTCAACTTTAAGCATATTCGTAGTTCCTGATCTTCCCATAGGGATTCCGGATGTAATTACGGTAATATCTCCCTCTTTGACAAGTTCCTGGCTCTTGGCTTTCTCGATTGCATGGTCAAAAAGAACAAACACGTCATGTTTCTCTTTGAGAAGAACCGGTGTAATTCCCCATACCATACTGAGCTGGCGGCATACTTTTTCTGTAGTCGCACAACCGATTATATCACATGCCGGACGGTATCTTGATATCATCCTTACGCTCTTACCGGACTTGCTGACAACAATAATTGCCTTGGCATTAAGATCATATGCTGTTGTACATGTTGCATGGCAGATAGCATCTGTGATATCCGGATTAGAAGCACGTTCCCTTGTAAAAAACCGCTTCTTATAATTAATCTCACGTTCGGTTCTCTCTGCAATACGTACCATCATCTCTAATGCTTCAACCGGGTATTTACCGGCTGCGGTCTCTCCCGACAGCATTATTGCGCTTGTTCCGTCATAAATCGCATTTGCGACATCCGCTGTCTCCGCTCTCGTCGGCCGAGGATTCTTGATCATTGAATCAAGCATCTGTGTTGCTGTGATAACCTGCTTGCCGGCTTCATATACCTTCTTGATAATTACCTTCTGTGCAATAGGCACTTCTTCTTCCGGAAGTTCCACACCCATGTCACCTCTGGCTACCATAATTGCATCAGATGCATCAATTATCTCATCAATATTATCAAGTCCCTCCTGATTCTCAATTTTGGAGATAATATTAATTCCCTTTCCTCCGTTGTCATCAAGAAGTTTTCTTATCTGTCTGACATCATCTGCACATCTTACAAAAGAAGCCGCTATGAAATCCACATCCTGTTCTATTCCAAAAAGTATATCCGACTTATCTATATCACTTAAGAAATCCATATTAATATGTGCACCCGGTACATTAACGCCCTTGTGATTGGATACATATCCGCCGTTAACTACGGTACATACAATATCTGTTCCCTTGATTTCCTTAACCACCATCTCAATAAGCCCGTCATCAATAAGTATATTTGTTCCCGCTTTGACGTCCTTATATAAATCAGTAAAAGTGATGGCTGCATGTGTATTATCTCCTAATGAGTCATCCGCTGTGAGTGTAAAATCCTGTCCGTTTTCAAGCAAAACCTTTCCATCCGCAAAATCACGTACACGGATTTCCGGTCCCTTAGTATCAAGCATGATAGCAACAGATTTGCCGCATTCTTCCCTTACTGACTTGATTGCTTTCATTCTTGCGCCATGTTCTTCATGACTGCCATGCGAAAAATTAAGTCTGGCGACATTCATACCACCCATAATAAGGTCCTTAAGAACACCGGGTTTGTCCGTTGACGGTCCCATGGTACAAATTATTTTCGTTTTTCTCATAATTAAGTCTCCTTTATAAACTCACATATACTGGTCTATTATATATAATTTATTATACAAAAAATGTTCTCCGAATATACCTTATCACTTTTTTTGTCAAATATCAATATTTCTTTTGTAAAGCTTTTGTAAAGCAATGTAAATCAATATGTGATTGCAAAAATATCGTTATTGATATATAATCAGATACATAAACCAATAGGAGGATATATGCAAAATATGGACTACATACTGACAACCGATAACCTCTGCAAACAATATAAGCATGTAAAGGCTGTCGATTCTATCAATCTCCACATAAAGAAAGGGGATATTTACGGTTTTATCGGACGCAACGGTGCCGGCAAGACCACCACTCTTAAAATGCTTTCCGGGCTTGCAAAACCCACGTCCGGCAGTTTCAGCATATTTGGATGCAGCAAAAGCGAACTGGCATCCGGAGGACTTTTTGCAAAAATAGGGATTCTTATAGAGGAACCGGGATTCTACCCTGATATGTCAGCCTATGACAATCTCAGGATGAAATGCATTCTTATGGGATATAATGACGCGGCATACGCACATGGACTTTTGAATACCGTAGGACTTGCCGGAGCCGCAAGGCGTAAGGTCAAGACTTTTTCCATGGGTATGAAGCAACGTCTCGGAATCGCCATGGCACTTGTGGGTGACCCTGAGGTGCTTATTCTTGATGAGCCGATTAACGGTCTCGACCCGCAGGGAATTGCCGAAATCCGTAATACCATTCTGAAACTCAACCGCGAGAATGGCAAGACAATCATCATTTCAAGCCATATTCTCGAGGAATTATCCAAAATAGCAACGCATTACGGAATAATCGATTCCGGAAAGCTCATAGCCGAGCTTACGCCGGAAGAACTTTCAGGGAAGTGTGAATCCCGGATTGTTATCAAGGTATATGACATGGAAGCTGCATGTAATCTTTTACACAGTATCAACATTCATAAATTCAATATAATCGATGCCAACACCATCCATGTATATGAGCATATCGAAGACAGCTGCCAGATCAACATGGCTCTTTGTAAGGCTGACATTTTCGTGTCGTCAATATGGGTTGAGCAGGCAGGGCTTGAGGAATTTTTCTTCAACATGACAGGAGGTGGCAAGAATGCTTAAAGCTCTCAGAATGGATCTGTACCGTATGGTACGTACCAAATCGACATACATAATACTTGCGGCAATGATTGCTTCATGCGCCATGATGATATGGAGTTTCTATGTCACATCTGCCGCATTCTCATCCGGAATGATGGGCGAGACCGGTGCTGATATGAATCTGGCGGCGCTTATGCCACAGACTATTGACGGATATTTTGATGCGTTCTTCCAGGGCAATTTTCTTGTCCTTTTTACCGTGATTTTCACCGTAATTTTCTGCGGAGCCGAGTACAAACACGGATATATCAAGAACGTTGCTTCCGTTATATCGAGACGCACAGGTCTGGTAATTTCCAAGCTTATATGCATCTTTATTGAGATAATTGCACTCCATGCGCTCACCGTATTAGGCATAATCATAGGCTGCCGCGGTTTCCTTGGCATTACTGAAGTCAATAATGTCCGTGGGGTGGTACTTGAGGTAATCTGGGGAATTCTTATGAACCTGTCAGTGGCTTCCGTTATTATGCTTCTATTCATAATTGCACGAAAGACAACTCTCCCGATGGTTATCGGAATCATATATGTATTGATGGGCAGCACTATATATTCACTTGCTGATCTTATCGTAGAGAAATTATTTAAGATTACGGATTTCTCGGTTGCCGAGTATACCAATATGGGCAATATGCTTTCATATGTTAATTCCACGGCATCGCAGTCCACGCTTATACGTTCGGCAGTCGTTGCCGTTGTATACCTTGTGGCTTCAGCCGTTGTATCATGTATGCTTATGAACAAAAAAGATGTGAAATAGATTTAAAAAAATCAGGCCGCCGGTTCGAGAATGTACCGACGGCCTTTTATAATTATTTTTTCCTTCCGAAAAGACTTTTCTTAACATATTCTTCTTTCCGGTATGATGTCATCTCATATCCTGTCGCTTCTATTGCCGACTTAAGCTCATCTTCGGCAATATCGTCTTCCGAAAGAATAACTGTTTCTTTCTTTGTATGGGAAGAATTTACTTTCTTAACATTAAATTTCTGCCTTATTGTGTCATTGACATGTGCCTCACACATAGAGCACGCCATCTTATCAACACCCAGAGTATATTTGTACATATATGGTATCCTCCTGTATTTTTCTGACTAAATATTATCGCCGCATTCCGTTACGGTCAATTTGTTTTTTTCTCAATAAGCATAAAAAGAACCACACGCTGTTATACCCTTTGCGAGGTCATCTCTGTAACAGTCATCACAGGGATTAAGGCTGTTAACGGTCACATACGGTGTATCAAAAGCTGCTGTGGCATGGATGTAACGGCAGTTTCCGATGTAGATTGCCACATGTCCGGGCCAATATATAAGGTCTCCCATTTCAAGCTGCCTACACGTTATGTTTTTTACCGGATATTCCGGATTAATCTGTGCATCTCGATATATTATAATACCATTAAACATATAGCTCATAAACGCAAGTCCGGAGCAGTCCATTCCCAATGACGATTTACCGCCCCATCGGTATTGCACGCCATAATATGACATTGCCGCCGATACTATTCCGCGTCTTACTGTCTGCTCGTCACCGTAAGCCATGCGTCTTTTGACAATATACGCACTTCTTATATATCCGGATGCACCGTCCGCCTGTTTTATAAGGGTCCATCCTTCTTTACATTCTTTCAGGACTTTGACAAACGAGCCCTTGATAAGGCTGCCAATTCGATCTGCCCTGACATCCGGAGCATCAAGAACGTCCACATAGGATTCCCTGACAATACAAAGTCCTCCCGTCCAACGTGTAAATTCCTCTTTGGATAATATGCGGATGTCATCCGTTAATATGTATCCGGTATATCCATACCATGTAACAACACGCATCATATTGTTATGTGCGGCATCATCCGGCATGACCATCCAGCCCGAAAACACATCATCAATCGTCTCGGTACCATCTTCATTGTATAATCTTGCATATACGGATTTAACAATTGCGTACTTCATGCAAAAAATCCTTTTTATTCTATGATATGCCGTTTTACTTAATCTGCTCCATATATGGTTTCATATAATCAAGGACTTTCTGCTTAAGCTCATCTTCATCCTCGTTATCTTTATCCGGAACAGGAAGCCACATTATGTTTCCCGTAGTATTTACGGCAATTCCGTCCTCTCCGTACTGCCATATCATGCCACCATAGACGATTTCCGGCTCATTCTTATAATATCCGGTCTCATTATCATCCGCTGACAGAAGTCTTATCTGTGACGCTCTTATGGGAATACCGTTATATTTTCCGGCAAAAGAAAGGTCGCACTCCATTTCGCTCCAACTGAGTCCGGGAAGCATTTTATTCATGACCGCACGAATTTCATCTTTATCGAACTCAAATTCATCCGAAACATCCACTTCCGTAATCAATTCCGCCAGCCATCCGGGCAGCACATACCTCGAATACAGATCCATAATGTCGATACTGCCTCTTCCTCCGGCTCTCACCACAACCGTAAGCATAATGGCACCGGCAATGACCATGCCGATGCCAATCCATGTGCATACTATAATGACAAAAGCCCCGATGACAGCCATAAGAATCGATGCGGCGATAAGCGCAATACGCCTGTCATCACTCCGTATCTGTTTCACTATCATGTTCCATGCCCTGTCTTTATCCATAATTCTCCTTAAGGAACTTAAACAGTTCATCCATCTGCTCATCTGTTCCTATTGATATTCTCAGATAATCGTCTATTCTCGGTGCATCAAAATGTCTTACATAGATTCCCGCATTTCTTAAATCGTCAAATATCTTCGCTCCCGGTATGGACTTGTGCTTTGCAAATATGAAATTTGCTCCGGAAGGCAGACATTCAAATCCAAGCTCTGTAAGTGCTTTCACCGAACGTTCCCTTGTTGCGGTAACCTTACGCGTAATTTTCTGATAATAGGAATCATTCTCAACTGCTATTGTTCCGAGTTCAATCGACGGACGGTTAAGCGTATATGAGTTTACCGAGTATTTGACATCGTTAAGTGCTTTGATAATGCGCTCACCGGCGATGGCAAATCCTATTCTGAGTCCCGCCATTGAACGTGACTTTGAAAATGTCCTGACGACGATGAGATTCTCATATTCGTCAAGGAGCTCAAGAGCTGATCTTCCTGCAAAATCAACATAAGCCTCATCCACGACCACTATCGATTCCTTGTTGTGGTCAAGTATATCCCTGATAAAATCAAGATCCCTGTATATTGATGTCGGGGCGTTCGGATTGGCGATTACTACTCCGCCATTATCTTTGTAATAATCCTCGGCACGTATCATAAAATTCTCATCAAGTGCCGGTCTTTCGTACGGTATTCTGTAGACATCGGCCCACACACTGTAGAAAGAATATGTTATATCCGGAAAAAGGATTGGTTTGTCCGAATTAAAAAATGTCATAAATATCATAGAAAGCACATCATCCGAACCGACACCCGGAAAAATCTGACTGCTCTTAACTCCGTAAAGTCCTGCAAGAGCATCAATCAGGCTGCTTGCTGCCGGATCCGGATAAAGCCTCAAAAGATCCATGTTCATCTTCGCCGCTGCCTCACAGACTGCCGGTGCCGGCGGATATGGATTTTCGTTAGTGTTTAATTTGATAACATTCGTATTTTTCGGCTGTTCACCCGGAACATACGGCTCAACCGTGCGGATATTTTTTTCCCATTCTCTCATAATTCACCTCTTAGTCTGTAAGTCCGAATTCTTCGGCAAGTTTCTTAAATTGCGGAAGGGAATTCGTTATAGTATCATATGATACACAGTAAGCAATTCTCACAAATCCCGGACACGCAAATGTACTTCCCGGAACCATAAGGATGTTATATTTCTTCGCTCTCTCGCAGAATTCCTTATCATCTACAGGCGTCTTCACGAACATGTAAAATGCGCCCTCCGGCTTAATGCATTCAAATCCGAGTTTCAAAAGTCCCTTATATAATGTTTCCCTGTTACGGTTATATGCAGCTATATTCTCTGATACATCAACATCAACGCATCTGCCGATAACTTTCTGCATAAGTGACGGTGCATTAACGAATCCGAGAATTCTTGTAGCCACATTACATGCCGTCTTAATCGTTGCCGAATCATCGAGTGCATCAGGTATTACAAGGTATCCGATACGTTCACCCGGAAGTGAAAGCGACTTACTGTATGAATATCCGACAACGGTGTTGTCATAATATTTCGTAAGATACGGAACTTCCACTCCGTCGTATGCAAGTTCCCTGTACGGTTCATCCGAGAAAAGAATTATTACCCTGTCGTATTCTTTCTGCTTGCGCTCTAAAATCTCTGCCATCTTCTTGATCGTATCTTCTGAATATACAACTCCGGTAGGATTATTCGGAGTGTTTACGATAACTGCCTTGGTCTTAGGCGTTATCATTTTCTCAAATGTATCAAGATCCGGCTGGAAAGTAGTTGTATCAGGCGGTACAACCACAAGCTTCGCATCAACATTGGCGGCATATGATCTGTATTCGCCGAAATAAGGTGCAAATGCAATTATCTCATCACCGGCGTTGATAACCGCCTTAAATATAACATTAATTCCGCCTGCCGCACCGACTGTCATAATTATATTGGTTTCATCAAAATCCGTTCCGAAACGTCTGTTGAGTGATGATGCCACAGCCGCTCTTACGTCCTCGTATCCCGAATTACTCATATATCCGTGAAGTACTGTCGATTCTTCCTCATCAACAAGTGCCTTGATTGCTTCATTAACCTGGGCAGGAGCCGGCACATTAGGATTGCCGAGGCTGAAATCGTATACATTCTCTGCTCCGTATATTCCTGCAAGGCGCTTGCCTTCCTCAAACATCGCTCTGATAACCGAGCTGTTGTTAACCAAATCTATCATTTTATCAGATATCATATATGCTTCCTCCTGTTGTCTGATTTAAGTTAAGTATATTCCCTGCAGTTTTATAAAACAAGTATTTTATTTTTGTTTTTGCTTAATTCGGTTATATGTGTTAGAATTGTCTCGATTTCAGAAAGATATGAGGATATTATAATGAAAAAAATTATCACAACAATATTAGCCTCGCTGGCTCTGTGTGCTGTTTTCACATTATCGGCGGACATAACATCTGCTGCGGATGCTGTGGAACTCACGCCGGAATATGCCACATCAAACGGCGCGTCCGTATATGATATGACGGGCGGTTCCTACGATACGATGTCCACATTCAACTCGGGCGATACGATAACAATAAGTTCATCCACACCGATTGCACATCTGTATATCGCATGGAATAACAAAACCGTCTCTCCATGGACACTGACACTTGAAGACGGTTCTGCACAGGAATGCGGTACAAACGGTTATCTTCATGAATATGTGAAACTTGACAAGCCGTCAACCAAGGCAGTCATCAATATCAAAGCTGATGGCATGAAAATATGCAAATTATATGCTTTCGGTGAGGGCGATGTTCCTTCGTGGGTACAGCAATGGAATCCCCCATGCGATGAAGCTGATATTCTGCTCGTCTCAACCCACGCGGACGATGAACAGCTTTTCTTCGGCGGAATCATACCGTATTATGCCGGCGAGCTTGGCCTCAAGGTTCAGGTAGCCTATTATACCAATTACTGGAATGGTGCCAACATAAGGGAACATGAGAAGCTTGACGGTCTCTGGACTGTCGGTGTTCGCAACATCTCCGTAAACGGTGATTTCGATGATATATATGCCACTTCGCTCGAAGCTGCCAAAGAAGTTTACAGTTACAATGACACAGTTGCTTTCATGACGGAACTTATCCGCCGCTTCAAACCTCTCGTCCTGGTCGGTCAGGATCTTAACGGTGAATACGGTCACGGCGGCCATATGATAACATCCGCTGCGATATGTGATGCCGTAAACGTGAGTGCAGATGCCGCTTCATATCCCGAATCGGCCGATAAATACGGAACTTATGATGTTCCGAAGACTTACCTGCACCTCTATCCCGAGAACCAGATTAACCTCGACTGCCGCAGGGCTTTATCCAGATTCGGCGGCAAGACAGTCCTTGAGGTTGCCGCTGACGGCTATCTGCAGCATGTTTCACAGCAATGGTGCTGGTTCTATGTATCGGATGATTACCAATACAGCTGTGCCAAATTCGGTCTCTACCGTTCAACCGTAGGTGCGGACACCGGCAATGATATTCTTGAAAATGTGGTGACATACGAGGAACAGGCGCGCATCAAGGCTGAGGAGGAATCCTCCCGTCAGGCTGAATCGGAATCGGAAAGCATTGCACAGTCCATCGCAGAATCTGAGGCTCAAAGCGAGTCCGAGTCAGAAAGTGCGGCAATCTTGGCAGAGCAGAAAGCATCTTCCCGCTCCCGCGCGATAATAACTGTAGTAATTGCCGTTGTGGTAATTGTTATCCTGTTGTTCGTATATATTATAGTTAGAAATAATTTAAGAAATTCACGCAGAAGAAAGAAAAGAAAAATCCGTTAGTTTCATATACTGTAATCTTTAAGTTTCTGCCTTTTGGCGGCGTAATCCGGACAGTATCGGGAAACCTCATCCCAGAATTCTTTGGAATGATTCATATATTTTCTATGGCAGAGCTCATGTATTATAACATAATCCATGAGTTCTGCCGGCATATAATACAGTCTGTAATTAAAATTCAAATTCCCTTTGGAACTGCAGCTTCCCCACCTGGTCTTCTGATTTCTAACCGTTATCCCGTTATATGTAACATTAATCAGTCCGGCATAGTATGCTGTCCGCTCTGCAAACTTCGCCTTAATCCTGTTATGTTCTTCGGCATTGATTTCCTCCGGTTTCGGAAAAACATGTTCCGACTTACTGTTCTGTTTTGTGATCATTAGATTGTATTTTGTGATAATCCAGTTTTCATACGCCTTTACAAATGCATCTATCTCAGCTTTGCGGCTGTACAACGGTGCGCGCACGATCACTTCGCCACCTTCCCTTACTTCGAGTGCAAGCGTGCTGCGGCGTGAACGGATAATTTTAATTGGGATGTCTGTCATAGTAGGAATCTCCGGTTGCAATGAATCTTTCCATATTTTATTGTAAGTTCTTTTGATAACCTTTTTATACCCTCTGTGTCATATTCCTCAAGTTCTTTACCCTATCCTTGAAGACGTCAATATCATCGAGCATCTCATATGGTTCGTACTCACCATATGCTGACGGTCTGCTTATTGTTACCAATTGTATGCCCTTTCCCGATACTGCTCTGTTTAATTCATTTACCATATTGCTTAATTCTTTTCCATGTCTTGTTTTTACTGCAATACAGCCCTGTTTATCAAATTCTTTTGCAATCAGATAACACATTTTGAAGCACCTCCCGAAACATATTTTCATTCAATATTTTCCCGTTTTCGTATAATTTTCTTAATTTCAATCCTACATCATCAGGATAATTTTTTTTATACAAATATTTGTGGAGCCAGTTATTTATCTGCCTGTCATAATAAGTATTCATCTGTATCTCTATAGGGTAATGACTATGGTCTAGCTGAAAATATAAATGTACACCTCTATATCCATCATCATTTGCTTTACCTTGTGACATATCAACTATTCTAATCTTGTCTATATTATCGTGATTCAGAATTCCATCATAATTATCGCACAACATACGAAATAGAGTCAGGCATTTCCATTTCCATTCCCATACACGCCTTCTGCTTTGATTCCGTCTGTGTCTTTT
>ERZ779840.281-NODE-281-length-64218-cov-10.791328_pt1 | contig 64218 bp, 55 predicted proteins | sample MGYA00511561_ERZ779840 | MGnify/ENA primary metagenome ERZ779840 (study PRJEB29588, sample SAMEA2162036) | human gut metagenome | biome: human gut; feature: human-associated habitat; material: faeces | place: Denmark | collected 2008/2010 ...
ATTTATTCGCAGCTTAAAACCTCTTATTGCTTAGGACTTACCAACTCAATAAAGTCTACGGCTTATTTAAGTGCGCCTAAAACAGCTCAATATCCGTTTTCGTCATTAAAATCATGCTATGCTCAATTCTGTTTCTATTTTGATTCAAGTTTGCGAACGAGCATCGCGAGTTTCGCAATTACCTAATAAGTAAGCATATAGAATAATAATGATGCCAATCCTGAGCTTAATACATCAAATCTCCTTAGCAGAAATAATAAGCATGATAACACTGCACCAATCAATCCACCTATGACGGTTGCAAATGTCCCCGCCAGTTCGGCATCTAATTTTGCATTTTCTTTTTTCCGTGCTTCATAATAATATTCATCTTCATACATAACCGGATACCTCCATGCCTTACATACAATTATCAAATGTTTCCTTTTTCTTTTTCATTTTTAACTTTATATGCTATAAGATTCAGTACATAATCAGGGACCTCGCTCACACCCCGCTCCCAGTCTTGCATCGTTCTATACGGAATTCCAAGCCATTCAGCATATTCTTTTCTGTTCATATTTGTCTGTTCACGGACCTTTACACACATAGCAGACATTCTTTTCTTCCTTCCTTCTTTATCAGCCTTTTCATTTTCAATTACCACTCCATCAGGTAATATAAAATCATAATTTTCAAAATTGCTCATATCTGCCTCCATATACGGAATCCGTGTCTATTTGTTAATTTGATTATATACACGAAATCCGTATACGTCAAGTCCTTATTTGCTACTCACAGCAAACTGAGGATAATCATGGTTAACCTCTGCCTGATAATAACCACTGATTGTACTTGGTGCATTGAACAATGTTGCCAGCAGATATTTCTTGATGTTATGCACTTTTGTGGTATTTGATTTCATACATCCAATTGCATATTCAATATGCGAACTGGTCAGTTTCAGAAATTTACTTCTGACCAGCTCTGCCGGATATTTATTGGATGCCACTACAATTTCATTGTTCCTGCATAACACTGTTTCCAAAATCAGATCAAAGATGCCATTAAGTAACTCTTTGTCAAACGGATATCTCTCTAACAGAATATCCAGATCAATATTATCTCTGATAAGTTCTGCATATGCTTGTACGTCGGATCCTATCTCATCATTTCCAGATACGATAAGATAAGATTCAGTATTACTCAACTCAGTATTATTTATATTATTCTTATTAGTGTGAATATTTTTCACTTCTGGAAGTGTAATTTCTTCACTTCTAGATATGACATTTTTACACTTCAAGACATGTAAATTCTTCACTTCTGAAACTCCTGTTTTTTGCTCAGAAATGTAATTTCTACACTTCTGAACATCCTGTACCATAAACTGTTTTAGATAAATCATTGTCGGTTTTCCCTGCCCCTGACGCTTCTTTTCAATCAAACCTATACCAGCATCCGTGTCCAATTCTTTCATTATGGATATTGCTTTTTTGTTACTGCATCCCAGAGCCTCCATGATATCTTCAAGCGAATAATATATGTAAGCTCTCCCTTCATCGTCCATCCACTGATTTTTCATAGATAGTGACATCCTATCCAGCATCAGCCCGTACAACACCTTTGCCTCCACTGATATTTTTTTGAAATACTCTTCGGTAAATAATAACTTCGGTATTTTATAAAATGAAAACTGATCCGCTTCCTTTCCATAGAAATAGGATAGTCTTATTCTGTCTTCCATTTGAATCTCCTTCCTGTTCCAGAAGTGCCGTTTCTACACTTCTGGAACATCATAATTATATTTCTACTCTGACTGTACCTGATCTGCACTCCACTGTTCCAATAGCTGAATGATTATACTTTCACGTTCTTTTGTTGAATACTGCGGTGGAAAATATTTATCCAGTTTCTTTGCTGAAAAAGATAGCTTTGATTCCTTGCTCTTCTTCGGTAATGCATCATTCATTATAGAAATGACACTGAATTGTGTTACATTGGATAAGTTAGGATAATTCTTCAATGCTTCAACCTGTACCGGCTTCAAAAATCCATTTTCCTTAAAATATTCATATACCCATTTCTGTACCTGTTCATCAAGATATGAAAGATCTACTGCCATAGCAATGGTTATCTTTTTTATATCCACATAATCCAAAAGCTCTGGAATAAGTTCTGTAAGTCTTATATATTTTGTCACCTGTCTTCCTGTCATTCCAGCCTCATCACCAATAGTCTCCCTTGTTTTTTTGTTAATATCTCCTGACTTGTGGAACTCAGTTCCACAAGTTAAATCTACTCTGCTACCTTGACGGCTCATAGCTTCCATTTTCATCTTAAAGCTAAATGCTCTTTCACTCGGAAGTATTTCTTCCCTCTGAATATTGGCATCGACCATTTTTATAATGGCTTCATCATCTGACATTTCCTTTACGATGGCCGGGACCTTTTTCAATCCCACAATCTTTGCTGCGTGTAACCTGCGATGTCCAGATATCATTTCATAATTTCCGCTCTGATCAGGTCTTACAATTACTGGATTCAGGATGCCATTTTCCCTGATACTATCAACCAAAGTATCCATCTTTTCATCATCCAGCACCTTAAACGGATGGTTCGGAAACGCATGAATTCTTTCAATCTCTATTTCCTGAGTGCCGGCAATCTCCGGTACTCCCAATAATTCATCTACAGACTGTAATTTAATCTTTCCTGCTACTCTGCTTGCCATAATTACTCTGCCTCCTTCAATACTTCTTTAGTTAATGCCATATAAGCAAATGCCGCTTTTCCCTTTGGATCATAGGAATAGATGCTTCCACCCTCCACACTGACCTCTGATGCCCTTACTGACATCGGTATCTCTGTTCCAAATACCTTAATTGATGCAGAATAGGTATCATACACCATCAGGGAAATATCCCTGGCATAATTAGTTCTGTTATCAACCATCGTCAAAAGTATTCCTTCAATCTTGAGCTTTGGGTTCAGCTGCTTCTTTACTCTTCCTATTGTCTTGATCAGCTGCTGTAAGCCTTTGACCGGAAGATACGCAGCCTGCACCGGTATCAGTACAGAATCTGCACATGCCAATGCGTTAATTGTCATCATTCCAAGTGAAGGCATACAATCAATTATGATGTAATCATAAAATTCTCTCAGCCTGTCTACCATAGATCTCAGAATCAGTTCCCTGCTCATGGCATTTACCAAAGACACCTCTATCGCTGATAATTCAATGTTGGCAGGGATAAGGTCTACACCTTCCTTATGGTGTAAGATAGTCTTTTCTATATTCAGTTTTTCATCATTCACAATGTTCATCATCAGTGTTGCCAGAGAATACTCCATTTCATCCGGCTCCTCATAACCTAAGCTGATTGTAAGACTTCCCTGTGGATCAGCGTCTATCAGAAGCACTTTCTTTCCTTCCTGTGCCAATCCTATTCCAAGATTCACACATGATACTGTTTTACCTACTCCACCTTTTTGATTTGATACTGCTATTACTCTGCACATAATCCGTTCCTCCTTTATTCATCCCAATATTTGTTCATATTTAATTTCAACATTTCCAAAATTTCACGCCTCATCTGCTCTGCTGTGTAACTGACAGGGAAAAATCTGTGAAGCTGCTCCGTTTTGAATACTACGCGGTCTATCTCTTTTTGCTTAATTTCACTTAGGATATCTTCCATATCCCTTACTGTAAGGTTCCCATCCGAACTTAATTTCTTTATACGGAGTGCCTGGGAAAGTGATGGTGTGCACTGAGCAAATTCCATTGCATCCAGCATTTCCTTTTGCTCCTTCTTTTTCAGAAATGACAACTGAACTGCCGGAGTAAATCCCATGCTTCCGTCATCCACCTTTTCAAGCATTTCAGGAATAAGTTCTGTTATTTTGATATACCTCTGAACCTGCTTGGGGCTGTCTCCGCATTCTTCTCCAATGAGCTCAATGCTTTTCTTTCCCAAATTATGGTCTACCTGACCACATTTTCTTCTTCCTGCCTTCCTTTTGATTGCTTCATACTTCATTTTGTAAGCAAATGCTTTTTCGCTTGGACTGATCATTTCCCGTTGTAAATTTGAATCAACCATAGATACAACCGCTTCATCATCTTTTAATACGCGAATGATCACAGGTACCTTACGATAACCTATCTTTTCAGCTGCAAATTTTCTTCTGTGGCCCGATATGATCTCATAAGTTCCATCCTGTCTCGGTCTGACTATCAGAGGATTTAATATTCCATACTTCTTAATACTCTCCTGCAATTCAATCATCTGACTGTCCGCCTGAACCTTGAATGGATGGTTTACAAATCCCCGAAGTCTTTCCAGCTCAATCTCTACAACTCTTTCATCCTGATCCAGCAATTCCTTCTTTTCTTCCATAGGCAACTTCCTTTCCCTGAACGCAAAAAAGCCCGTCCAGAATAGATTGTATTTATCTAATCTGAACGGACTCTTCCGACAGGCCTGATATCACAGACAAGAATATAGTGTTTTGTTTCACTGCTTTTCCTAATTTTACACCCTAAAACTCATCCTACACTGTAGTTAATCCCTCTGGGTGACGGCTAGGAAAGTGTGAATTGGTGACAAGCATCCATCCCCGCTGACAAAATCAGTATTTTCAGCCTTGTTTCGCTGACAAATTTGTCACTGAAATTACAATTCTGCATGAAAAAAGCGGCAATGAAACTATCTTCATTACCGCTAAAAATGAGCGTCTCCTATAGGAATCGAACCTACAATAGAGTCTTAGGAGCTCGAGATACCACTGTAAATACATACAATGATTAGTCAACCTAAGTCAAGGAAATCCTTGGTTTTCCTAACTATTCTGTTACTCCCTGTCAAAATAAGAAAACCTGTTTTCATCTCTGTAAAGCACCTTTCGGTGCTCGTCCGGTGCTCGGAGCACCCGGAGGATATAACCATTCCGTTCCATCGAGTTCACTCAGTTGGCCACCATTACGATTCAGCTTCGTAACAATGATCACTTGGTTTTCTTATTAGATTAACTATATTATAACGTGCTGTAGGTCGGATGTCGATGATTTTTTGACCATATTTATTGTTTTATATGTTTCTTCTCTATCAATTCTGCAAATACTAATTTTTAGACATGACAATAATTTTTCGTCAAAAACTATTTTATAAGCCATCTTTCCCCGTTCGGCATAATACGAATATCCCCCGGAAACCTTTCCAGAATCGTGCCGTCATGCAGAGAACGCACCACCGTTTCTTCACGATAGTCTGGGTCTTCATACCAAACATTGAAGTAAAGTTTGTCTCCATCACGGAAATTAAGCGCCTCTCTATCATTGATTGCGAATCGTACATGTTCTGGCCAGATAATCTCGAATGTACCGTCATTTGGCTGTCGAGTCAGCGATAACGGTGATGTATGAAGCATCAGATTGTAGCAGTCCTTCACTGCAGATAACGGTTGCCGCGCTACTTCCTGTACTTCCACTTGTTGATGCAAGAACCTCATGATGCGGATAACACTCTCTGTAAAGCTCACTACCAGTAGCACAACAGAACTGCCATCATACACTGGTGTGCCAAGATATTGTCCGTCTGCAGAATGCACAGGCTCATAAATCATGCCGTCTGGGTAATGGATAAGATACAAACGGTTGCTCCGCACAAGGTGTCCCTGTCGGAATAGTTCTTCTGCCTCATAGAGATCGCCGTGAATATAGTCCGTTGCCCAGTACCATTCGGCGATTCCTCCACGAATAAGTTCCATATTGGTCATACCATGTATATCAATGTTCTTCATGAATACACCTCCCGTTCCACAAATATATATTACTACAATACTTCGTAAAATTTCGATTTTCTTAATTCTACAAGCTGGAATTTCTATTTGTATTGCCATGTCATTACATAATCTTTTTCTCCGGTAGCCTCATCTAAGCCACTATGCTGAATCTCAAATCCTTCTCTCTTATAAAAAGATATTGCCCGTGCGTTCTTTTGGTATACGTTCAAGTGCAACTTATTCCTTTTATCCTTTGCATAATTCAGCAGAATTTTACCTATACCCTGCGATTGCATTTCACCAGAAACAAAAATGCCCTCAACATATTCATCATTTAACCCTATAAAACCCTGTATTTCTGTATCATACTCATACACATAAACCTCTGCTAGTAACAACGCTTCTTTTACTGATTTGAAATTGCTTTTCCAGTATTCGGCGGGGATAAAATTATGTGCCTTTATATTTGTATCCAACCATATATCTGCAACTTTATTTATATCATCCCTTTGAAATTCTCTAATCATAACGGTGGCTCTCCATAAACTTGAAGTTGTTGCTCTCTTTATTGTAAAAAAACAACCATTTCATAATCTGACAAAATTTTTCTAAAAATAAAACAAATCTTCAAATTTCTTTTCCAAAGCAAAACACAATAATAATGCTAGCTTTGCAGTAGGGTTAAATTGTCCCGTCTCAATCGAACTAATTGTATTACGAGATACACCTACCAAATCAGCCAATGCAGCCTGTGATAATTTTTTTTCAGTTCGAGCTTCTTTAATATTATTTTTCAATTCAAGTGAATCGTTCATAATTAATGCCCCATGCAAAATCTAACAATTGCCATAATCGCTGTTGCAAACATAATAACTGATATAATCAAATGTTCTTTATTCCGTGTTTTAATAAATCGATATGTCATTGCTGCACACACCGAACCACTAACAGTTGCACATAAGTCCATCATAGGTAAACCTTGTTCTGATCGAATAAAGGAAAATACAGATGCCATAATCACCATAACAATATATGACCACATCATAGACTTATCTTTTACTTGAAGTTCTCTTTCATCCAATTTTTCATCCTGTGCTCTTTTTAAAATTTCTTTTCTTTCCATAATCCAATCTCCTTTGCCAAGTTTTGTTTGCAACAAAAGCATAACATTGCCAAGTACACTTGTCAAGTTTTTGTCAAGTTTTATTTGCAATAAAAGGTAGACTTTATCAAGTCTACCATGATATTTTTTCCTCTGGATTAGACTCAGCAATCATCAATGTTATCGCTACCAATGCACCATCACTTATCCTTTTCTGCCCCTCTTTATAAAGTGCATTATTTCCAGCTAAAAATTTAAATTAACACGATATCCCACAGATAGTATCATGTCAAGATTATATATCTTAGGTTTTCAACCTCCAGAACTTTTGTCGGAAAAACCGACAGAAGTCCCATCTAATTCTCCTGAAGAAAGACTATTGGAAATATGCTCACTCACTGTAGCACGCTTAACGTCAAATAATTAATCGCATCTTCAACAGTCATACATGGAGCACACTCCTACAACTTAAAACTTACTGCACTTTTTCACTAAGTTTTAATTCCCTATAGTTGCATATCAAACTCCGAAAAAATAAAGACGACCAGTCTTATCATAAAACCAATCATCTTTATTTATTCGTATATTGTATTTTGTATCTCATCCTTTGGACAAAATCGAATCATTTCTACGTTCTCTCTAAACCGGAAGTTTACGGTCTACCACTATTAGTTTATAAAAATATGCATCAGAAATCCGATTAATACGCAAACAACAAATGTTATCAGTGCACTACCTATAACTAAAAAAATCTTCTGATATGGGCGTTTACCTATTTCTCTCTGCTTTTGTATATCATCCAATAGTTTCCCCTCAGAAAATGCAACAATTTCTTTATAGGTTTGAACATCATTATCTTTTTTTACCTTTTCAACCTGAAAGGCAAAGTACATAGAGAGTGCCCAAATGATTCCCCAAGGGATGAATGCCCAAACGCCAAACCACATAAATAGCAGAACTGCCGAAACTGCAGTGACAATCAGCATTTTAGTGTAGATTTTTCCATAGCGGTTCATTTTCCCAATTTGAGATTGTTTGTCTTGAAACATAAACTCGATCGGCTAACTCCTCTTGGGATAATTGTACTTCCTGACGATGTTTTTTTATTTGTTTTCCGAGTTCCATCTCTTCACCTCCTAGTATACTCATACTAATCAAAAAGTCATATTTTCGCTATCAAAGGACATTGACATCAGGGTTTTTAGCGTGTCAAAAGTCTTTTACATTCCAGGTCGGCGATATAGCAAGTTCTTTGTCCTCACTTTTCAGATTCACAACCCCTATAAAAACGCCAATATTCTCTCCACTACAAACACTGTCACACAGGCGGCAGCCGCTACAACTACCAGCCCTTTTTCACGAATACCAAGGATAACCGCTACGACAAATCCTGCGATCGCACTGATAACACTTTCCGTACTGTAGAAAATCGCCGGAAGGGTAAGTGCCGTCAGGCAGGCATATGGCACATAGTATAAAAACGAACTTAAAAACTGATTCTCTATCTTTTTCCTGAATAACACCAATGGCACCGCACGGATCAGATATGTGACAACCGCCATTGCGATAATATATGTATATACACTCATCTCTATTCTTCTCCTTTTTTCTTAACCGGTGCAACGATCGCACCGATTGCTGCTGCCGCTACTGTACATATAACGATCGATATTCCGGTCGAGATAAAGTGGAATATCGGAACATAATATAAAAGGATACTGAACAAAGCTGCCACGCATACCACAAATAACACAGATTTTGACTTCTTGGCAACCGGAACAACGATCGCCACGAACATGCCATAAAGTGCAAGACTGAGTGCGCTGCACACAGACTTTGGAAGCAGCCCGCTGGCTACTGCTCCGGCAAATGTACCACCGCCCCAGCCAAGGATCGGAAGGATCTGAAGTCCTAACATATACGGAAAGGTCACTTCTTTGAAATATCCCATTGCAACTGCAAAGATCTCATCTGTATTTGCAAATGCGATGATCAGACGCTTCCAGATGCCTACATCGTCAGCTAACTTCTGCGTAAGTGAAAGACTCATCAGACCATATCTCAGATTGATAATAAGCTGGGTAAGGATCACCTCAAGGATCGTTCCCCCGGCAATGATGATCTGAAGTCCGGCAAACTGACCGGCACTTGTAACATTTGTAACGCTGGTAAAAACTGCCTGAAAGACACTGAGTCCGCCTTTGATCGCAAGAATACCAAAACTAAAACTAACTGCAAAATACCCTAGGGCGATCGGGATTCCATCCTTCAGCCCATTTTTAAATTCATTCATTTGTACTACTTACTCCATATTACTTTTTTTCATAATCAACCTGCATCAGGCACAAGCCCTGTGGTGGTGCGGTCGGCCCTGCGAGCTGTCTGCACCGGCCTGTAAGCACCTCTTCCATGTATGCCGGTTCCATTCTGCCTGCCCCGACCTCTACCAGAGTACCGGTCAGGATACGAACCATATTCTGTAAGAATCCGGCTCCGTGGAAATCAAGAATCACATAATCGCCATCTTCCTTAATATCGATCGCAAATAACTTCCGAACCGTCGATTTCTTCATCTGCTTATTGCCACAGAAGCTCTTGAAATCATGTTCACCGACCAGATAAGCTGCTGCCTTTCGCATCCGTTCACAGTCGATCGTCTCACCCTCATCCAGAGTCCAGACGTATTTCCGGTCAAATACCGGCTTCAGCCTGCCACGATAGATCGTGTAACGGTAATGCTTGCCCTTTGCATTAAATCTTGCATGAAACCGTTCTGCTGCCGGAGTAACCTCCAAAATGCAGATATCATCCGGCAGATAATGATTCATATAATCCCGAATCTCCTCCGGTGTCTTATCTGTCGGAACCGGGCCGCTTGCGACCATTGCCCTTGCATGCACACCTGCATCGGTTCTTCCCGCTCCGTTGATCCGTACTTCTTCGCCTGCCATCAGGGAAAGCACTGATTCGATCTTTCCCTGTATGGTCACAACGTCTTTTTTATGTTCCCACCCATGATATCTCGTTCCATCATAGGCGATCAGAAATCTGTAATTCTGCATAATCGTTTCCTTTTCTACACGGCGTTTATATCCTTGATCGTTCCATTCTCATAATCTCTCGCATTGTCCAGTGTGGTACGGCTGATTGCTTCCAGTGCTTCTTCCGTCAGGAAGCCCTGATGGGAGGTTACAATGACATTCGGGAATGACAGCAGTCTTGCCGTGATCGAGGATTCCAGAATATCATCCTCACGATTCTCAAATACATTATTTGTTTCTTCCTCATACACATCCAGACCGATACCGAAGAATTTCTTATTCCGATTTCCTGTGATCAGATCCTCCGTCTTGATCAGTGCGCCTCTCGATGTATTTACAAGGATCACATTATCCTTCATCTTATTGATCGTCTCTGTGCAGATCATATGGTACGAATCATCTGTCAGCGGACAGTGAAGAGAGATCAGATCACTGGTCGATAACAGCGTATCCAGATCCACATACTCTACAAAATCCAGGGATGGATTCCGGTACATATCATATGCCTGAACCTTCATGCCAAATCCATGACAGATCCGGCACATAGCTGCTCCGATCTTACCGGTTCCGATGATACCCGCGGTCTTGCCATAGAAGTTCATACCTGTAAGACCTACCAGACTGAAATTATTCTCACGAACCTTGATATAGCTCTTATGGATTCTTCTGGTAACCGCAAGTGCCAGTGCCATCGCATGCTCTGCAACCGCCTCCGGTGAATAACCCGGAACACGGAGCACCGTGATACCACAACGGTTTGCTGCATCCAGATCTACATTATTGAATCCGGCACAGCGCATTAACACTAATTTTACACCATTTACAGCCAGACACTCAACTACTTTTTCACTGACATCGGAACTTACAAATGCACAGATCGCATCATATCCTTTTGCAAGAGCTGCTGTTCTCGGCGAAAGGTCTGCTTCTAAAAACTCTACCTCCAGATCTGAATATTCCGGTAATATCTTTTCAAATGAATCTCTGTCATATTTCTTCGTATCATAAAATAAAATCTTCATATTCCATATCCTCCTATCATATCCTGCTGCCAGGCATCTGTAAAAGCATCGTATACTGCCATATTTTCGCTTATTTTTCGGTATGCCTGTATAATTCTATATTTCTGCAACTATTATTTACATTTCATTGCCATTTTATCACAACATCCATGTATTTACACAAATAAAATTATCTATTACAAATCGTTTCTCATCACCCAACACTCTTTACAGATAAAAAGAGATCATCCTGTATCTTTTACCGATACAAAACAATCTCTTTTCTCACAGGAATTGTCTTCTGATTCTTTCAATCCTTCTGATCATTCCTGTTCATATTATTTATTACTTATTGTTTTTTGTAGTTGTCGTAATTTTCTTGTCACTGCTTTTTTTCGTTTTCTTTTTGTCCTTCTTTTTATCCTTTTTTCCGGCCGATTGTTTATTTATTTTTTCAGCCTCAACGGTTGTCTGAGTCTGTTCGCCATTCTCATCTACCGTAATAACAGTTGCAGGATTCTTCATATACTTTTTGTATACCTTATACTGTTTATTCCAGTCAGTATACCGGGAATCTTTTTTCTTATTTTCAAATGAATAATGTTTTGAAATATATTTTCCTATCTCTCTTGTTACTTTTCTTGCACCGTAACAGTTCAGATGTTTTCCGCCATCTCTGGTATCTGTTCCCCAGTTGATCTTATTTTTGCCCTTTACCGTATTCAGATCAAGGAATGGGATTCCTAATTTCTTCGCATACTGTGTCATACCATTATGTTTTCTATAATTCCATGAGCTTGCTGTCGGCATCTCAACAAACATAACTTCAACATTGTTTTCTTTGCATATATCCAGGAACATCTTAAGAAAAATTCTAGAAGACTTCGGTACCGGTTCAATATCCTTTGTCTCTACCATCTTATCTTCACCTGTATAAGCCACAACCGTTCTGCTCAGATACTGACCTCTTGTACTGGAACGATAAGTATATGATTTTTTCTTAAAGCTGTCCTTAAGTGCCAGTGTTTTCCACCTGTCATGATACTTCATGATCGGAATATATTTATAGATCAGGGATTTGACATTTCCCTCTACTCTGGATACCTGTGTCTTACCTTGCCACAACAGATCCACATCCAAAACAACCAGCTTCGGTTTCTGGCAAGTCAGTACTTCCTGAAGGACATTGACTGTCTCTGCAATATTCTGCGCTCCCTCCGCTGCAACATAGGTTGGAATTCCATAGTTCTTCCACATCATCATTGGAGAGTAGGCACTGTATGCGTTACTGTTTCCCATGACAACAACATCCAGCGAATTTCTCGGTTCTCCATAGAAGCCTCTGGCATTTGGATTTGACAAACCACCTTCCGGGTCACTGGTCTTCGGATAGAATACAACCGACAGAACTCCCATCAGTACACAGAAAATGATGAAAAACAGGATACATTTTATTATATTTTTTGTTTTGTCTTTTTTCATATCGTTCACCATCTATCCTAAAATTGTGCGTATATAAAGCCTGCGACTTCATATCCGCTTCCATATGCTCCAAGGATGATCACGGAAAAGATCAGTCCATAATATAATACCCAACGGAATACAATATTCTTTGCTGCAATATCTTCTCTGATATGACGTCCCTGTTCCTGATACAAGCCAACCAACAGCAACACAATTGCTCCAAAAAGCAGTAACAGGAAATCACTCATACCAATCCGGACATCAAACAATTCACCATAACGGATCGGATCCCATGACAGATTCCGGAACATCGATATAAACATCTGTCCGAAGATCTTCAGATCATCTGCACGGAACATCAGCATACCGATATTAACAAAGATAAAGGTTCTCACAACCTGAAGAGCCTTATAGATCTTACCTTCGCGGTTCACATGCATTTTTTCAAATAATTTTCTGAATAATGGTTCTGTCAAAAGTCCGAGGATCATGATCAGACAGTAATAAATACCGTACATAACATACTTCCAGCTTGCTCCATGCCAGATACCGGTTCCAAACCATACTGCAAGCATGGCAATAGAGGTCGGGATCAGGGTTGCAAAGAACGCATTGAACTTCTCTCTTGTCTTCTTGCTCAGCTTCATAAATGCCTTGGATAGAGAGATGGTATAGAATACATAATCCTTAAACCATGCACCAAGTGTCATGTGCCATCTTCTCCAGAACTCGCTGACTGTCTTTGACATAAACGGTCTTGCAAAGTTTTCTGACATCTCAATGCCAAACATCTGCGCACTACCGCGGACGATATCCATACAACCGGAGAACTCTGCATACAACTGTAAGGTGTACAACAGCATTCCTATGATGACATACAGTCCATCATACTGATCGTGGAAATTAAAAATCTGATTTACATACATATTTGCACGGTCAGCAATTACAATCTTCTTAAACAGGCCCCAGAACACAAGCTGAAGTCCCATCGTTGCATTTTTATAATCAAACGGATGTCCTTCATATACCTGATCTCCCAGCAGATCAAAACGTCCGATCGGGCCTTCCACGATATGTGGGAAGAATACCAGGAACAAAGCAACCTTTCCAAGATTATCGGAGGCTTTGTATTTACCACGGTATACATCTACAATGTAGCTGATCGCCGATAAGGTGTAGAACGAGATACCAAGCGGCAGCATCATATTCTGCATTGGATTGGATATCTTAATATGGAAAATACTTAATATATCACAGAACACCTGTCCGAAGAATACGGAATATTTCAGATATACAAGAATACCAAGATTTAATAATACAATAGATACACAGACACATTTTTTCTGCCATCCGATGATCGACTTGAATTCCTTTTTATTTTCCTTTGGCAAGGCTTTCTTTGCCATACTGAAGCCATCATCAATCTTATTCAGCAGCAGACCGCCAAAATAGATCGACAAGGTACTGAACAATATAAATACAATATATTTTCCGGAATTAATAAAATAGAACAGATAACTGAATATCAGCAGAACCTTCCATTTGTGCTTTAATGGCACGATCGAGTAGAAAAAGAAGGATCCCATCAATATAAATCCCAAATAAGCTATAGATGTATAAGACATTTTTTTCTCCCTATCACTGATACCGAAAATCTACCGGGCAGTCATTTTCTGTACGTATTACAAAAGGCCGTCCGGTTTATTCCCAGTATTTCTTTTTTCCTCAGTCTGTAAACTAATTAATCATCACTGAGTCTCTGGATCATATCATAGATCGTCTGAACTGTTTTGAAGTTCTCTGGAACGATATCTACAGGTGTGATCTCGATATCAAATGCATCATTTAATTCCATAACAAGTGTTACCATTGTGATGGAATCTAAGACGCCATGGCCGATCAGGTCTGTATCATTTTCAAAATCAACACCTGGTTTTACTTCGTTTAAAATCTCTAATAATTCATCCATTTCTTTTTCCTCATTTCTTATAATTTATAGTTATTTTTCAACCACTTACGATCAATTTTTCCATTTTGATTGTGTGGCATACTCTTCACTCTTACAAACTGGTTCGGTTCCATATAATGTGGAACTTTTTTCTTGAATTCCCCAAGCAGGAATGCATCATCCAGTTTCTTACCTTCATATATAAATACGATCTTATCCTCTGCATCATCGTAGATACATGCATAGCTTCGGATACCTTCGATCGCACCGGCAGCCGCTTCGATCTCGCCGAGCTCGATACGATAACCCATATGTTTGATCTGATAATCTTTTCTTGATATATAGACCAGTTCGCCATATTTATTATATTTTACAAGATCACCTGTCTTGTAGATCAGTTCCGGATAATTCGGGTTTAACGGATTCTGGACAAAGGCTTCTTTTGTCTTTTCTTCATTTCCATAATATCCAAGAGCGACAAAGGAACCTCTGGCATATAATTCACCTTCTGCACTGAAGCCTGTCTCCGGATTGATCTCCGGCGAAACCACCTTGCCATCTTCTCCAAGTACAAATACATCACAGTTGTTACATGCATTTCCCATTGGAAGGGGCTCATCGTCACGAAACTTTCTGTTTACCACATAGTAGGTACAAATATCGGTTGTCTCTGTCGGGCCAAACAGGTTTGCATACATGGCATCCGGCAGATTCTCGATCCAGTAATTCAATGGTCTTGTCGGCATAACCTCGCCTGCAAATAACACTTTTTTCAGATCCGGAAGCTTAGCATACTGGAACATCTTATAATTTGCAATGATCGAAAGCGCCGATGGAACCCAGTAGATCGTATTAACCTTTTTCTCATTCAGGAATTCCATGAGCTTGATTGGGAATGAAAAATATGCTTTTGGTATTATATACAATGTTGCGCCATTTTTCAATGTGCTATATAAATCTGAAACAGACATACTAAAATAAAATGGGGTCTGATTTCCAAATATTGTTGTCTCGTTGATATCAAAGGCTTCTGTATACCATGTAATATAAGAAAGAATATTTGCATGTGATATAACCGCACCCTTTGGAACACCTGTCGAACCGGAAGTAAATAATGCATACACCGGATCCGTATCGATCATATTGGCTCTTACCTTTGCCAGACAACTCTGGTCTGCTTCCTGATCCATCTCATCCAGATTGAAAATCTTTGGTGCATAGCCCTTGCCGTCCTCTGTTTCAACATGCAGCTCTTTTGCTTTATCGAGATGCTTATTATCGGTTATGGCAGCCTCCGGTTTCAATGCCTTTAAGATCTTATTCACTCTGTCAACCGGCATCTCCGCATCTATGACCACATAAAAGTTTCCGCTATATACAGCACCCATGAATGCTGCCACACTCTTCGGTTCCTTATCAAGAAGTACAACAACCGGACGATTCTTGCATCCGCCAAGTCCCTGATATAACCATGCTCCAACCTGTTTTGCAGTTTTCTCCAGTTCTTTATAAGTGAGTCCTCCGTTAACATCGGCAACTGCTAATTTGTCTGGATATTTAGCTGCTGAGCCTTCAATAAATTCAAGTACATTCTTCATATCTTTCTTTACCGGAACCTGTCCGGACCTCCTTTATTCCACGATTGCAAATACAAGTGTTACTGTATATTGCCCTTTCTTCTCTTTTACTGAAAAGTCTATGTTCATTTCCTGTGCAATTTTCTCACAGGTCTTAATTCCTATCCTTGTGCTTTCTGCTTCATTTCTGCTTTTGCTTATATGATTACTGATCACCAATGTTACCTTCGTATCCGATGTACTGTACTTAATATCTACCGGTTTGCTGTAATCCGAATATTTTCTTATATTCGTAAATATATTATCAAACAACCGTTTCAGATATGGGGCATCAATCTGTATCTTCGGTGAATTATCCTCCGTCTTAATCTGGAATGTAATTCCTTTTTCTTCTAACAGACACATATATTCACCGATCATCTGTTGGAAAAATTCTTTTGCCGGAAACTTTTCCATCTTCAGTTCATCCGTATGTCCGGAATATACGAAGAAGTAACGGAACAGCTTGTCTGACAGATCTTTTAACTGCCCTGCCTTATCCACGCAGATATCAACGTACTGCTTATACTCTTCTTCCGAATCAAATTGACTTGTTTCCAGAAGATCCAGATACCCATTCAATACCGTAAGCGGTGTCCGGATATCATGTGCCATTGCTGTGACAAGATCCCGGTTCGCCTGCCAGGCTTCTTTTTCTTTGCTCATCTGCTGAATGATCGAATTTCTCATACTGTCAATATTATCCGCCAGCACATAGATCTCATCATTTCCGGATTTTGTGATAGCTGCATTGATATCGTTCTTTTTGATTCTGGATACCTCCCGTGTCAAACGTCTTACACGCTTTACCACACGACCGTTATAGATCATAACAAACATCATAAAGATAAACGAGCACACCAGAAAACCAATTGTCATCCAGAAATAGTAAACTCTTTTCTCTGAGTAATCCACGATACAGACATCATACAGACCATCCTCGAACCGCACAGAATAAAATGCATAACTGCCATACTCGGCTGCAATGGTCTCAGCATCATCAGAACCAATCGGCTGCATATCTTCATATTCTGTAGTTGAATCCAACTGTTTTTCACCAGACTGGTCAGTAGATCCGTTTTTCTGCTTCTTATTTTCAACTTTTTTCTTATAAATTTCCATCAGATGCTTATTTTTGATATTATTCAGCATCTTTTTCTTATCTTCTTCGGATTCAGCCAGTTTTCTGCCTTTTTGATTTCCGTTAGATATTTTATTAAAAAAGCGTTCCATGACGGTACGTCTTTTCTGTTTTGTTGAATCATATATTACATTCTCATTCTGATATACAAGAAGATATACACTTCCCTCTTCCTGCTGCCATCTGAGAATAGCATTCATATCTGTTGATTTTACCTTATTATCCCTGACATAATCGGAAAAGCGGTCGATCTTCTCTTCCGTTCGCCGGGCTGTGGCTGTCTCGTCCAGATACTTTTTGTCAATTATATATACTGTAGTTTTCAGCCAGACGAAGAACAAACCTACTGCAAGTAACAGACTTCCTGCAATAACCAGAACCAGCTTCGTATTTAAGGTAAGCTTCTCGTCTGTTCTTTTTTCCCGTCTATTCTTTTGTCTCGTTTCTCTGTCTTTCATTCCGTCTGACCTTTTCAGGCTTTAATCCACCTGATATCCTTTTCCATAAATCGTTCTTATGATCTCAGGCTGTGCCGGGTTCTCCTCGATCTTCTGTCGAAGCCTGAGCACATGCACCATGACCGTATTGGACGATGAAGGAAGATATTTTTCCTGCCAGATATTCTCATATAGTTCATCCAGATTCCAGGATCTACCACGATTCTTCACAAGAAAAAACAGCAGTGCAAATTCTTTATCCGTCAGATGGATGACTTCGTCTTCTTTCGTTACCACACGCTTATATGGATCGATCGATATTGTTCCGACACGAAGTATTCCATCCGCATTATCTTCTCTTCCTTTATAAACATTATAACGTCGGATCAGTGCTTTCACCTTCCGGATCAGCTCACTCTGTTCAAATGGCTTACTTAAGAAATCATCTCCACCGATATCGTATGCCTCATTCTTGTCCGGTTCCTGTGTCTTGGCTGTTAAGAACAGCACCGGAACCGATGAGAATTCCCGGATAGCCGCACAGCTTTCGGTTCCCGACATTCCAGGCATCATAATATCCATAATAACCAGATCAATATCCGAATGTTCTTTCATAATATCGATCGCCATCTGTCCGTTCTCTGCTTCCAGTGTTTTATACCCCTGCTTTTTCAGGTAAATACCTACAAGCTTCCGGATATCCTTTTCATCATCTACGATCAGAATCTTCGCTTCCTGTTCGGACAACAATCCCTTTTCCTTCTCTTCATCTATTGTTTTGTTATTTTTTAAAATCATAACCATATCCTCTCTTTTTCTAATATGCCCTGATTTTAACTTTCAATAACCACCCCAACATTATAGCATTTGCATCTATAATTCAAGTATGCGTCAGGTGTTGTTAAGATTTGTTAAGTCAGGTTATACCAGAAAATTACATCCTTTTTGTATCTAAATTTTTAAGATTCTTAAGTTTTTTGTTTAAGCTATCTAAAAAATCCATTCAAAGACGATTCCGTAAAGCTCCCTCAGATAATAAGTTGGCAATAACCACCACGCTGTTTTCCCGCACACCGCCGATGGTTTTATACCTGTATGTTCTGCAATAACAGATGCACGGTATTCATGAAATTCATTTGTTACGATAATAACCTGCGGATCCAGATTCTTCTCCTCTATGATCTTCTTTGAATATAGAAGATTCTCTCGGGTCGAGGTTGACCGGTCTTCCTTATATAAACGGTCCTGTGCAATTCCTTTTTCTGTCAGATACCGGTACATGCACTCCGCTTCGCTGATATTCTCACCTTTTCCCTGTCCACCGGACAGAATACACACAACCTCTTCATGTGTGTTCAGATAATCATATGCCGCATCTAAGCGTTCCGTCAGCATCAGGCTTGGACGATCGCCATTTACACCACAGCCAAGCACGATCATAACCGATTCATCCTTCGGAGCGCTCTTCGATGCCCGTATCATGCATATCGTACCTGCTGCCGCAAATCCAACTGCAACTAATACAATCAGCAAAACGATCCCGCATATTATTTTTCCGGCAGTCCGGGTCATCCATTTTTTCATCCGGCGATTCACCCTGTGGAACCATGCCGCATATAAGATCAGGCAGATACCAAGAACAACTCCCGTAAGATTTCCTATGTTTTTAATCCCCTTCGTAACAAATGGATACAGAAATATGAATACTCCCGCAAATCCTGCTATGAATAATACTATTCTAAGCCATAATTTCTTCAATTTTCCCTGCATACCTCCCGTCTTTTTATATAATTCTCCCTTTTCTGGAGTTCACTCCATGTTTATAGCATCCAAATGCATCAAAATGCCATCATCTATATTGCGGAGCGATTAAGATTTATAAATGATCCGGTTACATTATATTTAAACACTATTATATACTGTTTTTAACAAAAAACAGCCATTTCAGGCAACGGATTGCTCCATTTGGAGCAATTCATCATCCAAAATGACTGTATTTACACTAATTTAAAATGATTTCTAATGATTTTAAATCATTTTAAATTATTTCTTATAATTTCTAATGATTATTAATGTTTCAGACATTCCTTAATAGATGCTTCAAAAATATCAAGACCGGCTGCAAGCTGCTCATCTGTCATTACAAGCGGTGCAAGGAAACGGATTACATTGTTGTAAGTTCCTGCGCCTTCTACTAACAGACCTTTCTTCGCACAGGTCTGGATCAGGTCAGATGTAAATGCTGCATCCGGTTCTTTTGTTTCCTGATCTTTTACGAATTCGATACCGATCATACCGCCAAGTCCTCTGACATCACCGATGACCGGATATTTCTTCTGCATTTCCAAATAACGCTCTGTTACTTTCTTACCGATCTCACAGGAACGCTCTGCCAGATGCTCTCTCTCCATGATCTCGATCGTCTTCAAGGATGCGGCACATGCCAGTGGATTTCCACAATAGGTTCCACCGATCGTTCCTGCCGGAACTGCATCCATAACCTCAGTTCTTGCAATAATAGCTGATAATGGCACGCCGGCTGCAATGGATTTTGCTGTTGCGATGATATCAGGCTCTACACCTGCCTCCTGCCAGTAAACAGAAGCAAACATACGACCGGTTCTGCAGAAACCGCTCTGTACCTCATCTGCGATCAACAGGATACCATTTTCATCACAGATCTTACGGACTGCTTTTACCCATTCGATCGGTGCAGGGATGAAACCACCTTCGCCCTGAAGCGGCTCAACAACGATCGCTGCGATCGTGTCCGCTGCCGCACACTGTTCAAATACATCGTAGATAGATTTGATATAGTAATCAACTGCCTTATTCTCAGGCATTCCTTCCGGATTTCTATAATAATATGGGAACTGTGCACGGAACACGCCGGCTGCTAACGGTCCCATATCTTTTGCATATGCTTTCTTGGATGTCATCGCCATTGTAAAATGTGTTCTTCCATGGAATGCACCGGAAAATACGATGATATTCGGACGCTTTGTATATGCCTTTGCTACCTTAACGGCATTCTCGTCTGCTTCGGCACCACTGTTTGCAAAGAATGCTTTCTTGCTATCACCCTTTACAGGTGCAATGCCGGATAACTTCTCTGCGAGTGCTACATAGCCTTCATGTGTTACGACATTGAACATGCCGTGGAAATATTTATCTGCCTGTGCTTTTACTGCTTCAACGACTTCCGGCTGAGAAAATCCGATATTCAATACACCGACACCGCCGATCCAATCCAAGAACTTATTGCCATCGACATCCTCGATCATGGCTCCTTCACCACGTTCTATAACGACTGGATATGCGCAACGAATCGCATTGGGAACTGCCTGCGCTCTCCTGTCTATGATTGCCTGTGCCTTAGGGCCGGGTAAAGTCTCTGTTATTATTTCCGGTAAATCTGTTCTTAACATATGTATCATCCTCCATCTTCTTAATACGAACGGCTTTTGTATCTGTGCCGTTCATTTATTTGCTCTTTTGAATTTTCTACAGTATGCCATTCATAAAAACCGATCACCATATCCCGCCAGCACAAAACTCCCGCCCTAATTTGTGCTGATAGCACAATCATACGTTTGACAGGCACATATTTTCTATGGTATTGTTGGGTTATTGTAATCCATAGCACAAATCAGTGGTTTATTATATTAAGCAGCAGCTAATATAAACCTTATATAATTAAGTAAATATTAGGCAATCATGTTCAAACTGCTTGAAATCAATAAGCCACCGCCAAGTCGATACGCGCAGATCATATTTTGATTGAACGGACTTCTTATACATAGACAAGTAACAATTATCAAATTCTGCTAAGAAAGGATCTTATATATGGCAATATTATTAAGAGATTTATATAAAGAAACAAAAAGCACCTATGGTCTGGATCTGATCGCAGGGGAAGAAGGACTGGATCATCTGATGAACTGGGTCTATATATCAGAAGATCCCGGTACATTGGAATTCCTGCATGGCGGTGAACTGATCATTACGACCGGCGTTCTATGCGGAAATGAATACTGGTTATATAACTTCATCAAAGGGCTGATCGAGCATAAAACCTGCGGCCTTATTATCAATATCGGCGGACATCTGAACCGTTCCGATATCTCCGACCGTATCCGTATGCTGTGCGATCGGAAGCATTACCCGCTCTTTCTTATGCCATGGGAAACACGGATCTTCGATATCACACACGATTATTACAATCGGATATTTGATGATACCCAGACCAGTCAGGCAATCTCAACAGCCCTTTCGCGCGTGATCCTTCACCCAAATGACAAAGCTCTGATGGAAATCAGCCTGCCTGTCTTATATGAACATGGTTTTCAGGCGGATGCACAATACCATCTCGTATATATATCAGATCTGCGTGATACAGCATCCATGAAACCAACCGCTGCACAGACAAATACCTCTATCCAGCAGTCTGAACATTCCACCATCTCATCCGGTTATGCAAATACCGCCGGAAGTTTTCTTCAGAATCTGTTGACACGTCTGGTCAGAATCTATAATCTGCCATATACATTTGTCAACGGCACCAACTATACTCTGCTGATCAGTCCCGCGCAGTCAAATGAACGGCTCGAACAGGAGCTTACACGGCTTCTATATCATATGGGAGAATCAGCCGGAACAACTTCCATGTATATCGGAATCAGTGCGCCAACCAAAGACCTGACCGGATTAAGTCAGGCATTTTTACAGGGACAGTGCGCCGCCCTGATGGCACAAAAAAAGAACAGTAGCCTGTTCTTCTTCGATGATATGGGATTCTATAAGCTTCTTTTATCTGTAAATGATACGGATGTGCTTAGAGAATATGTAAATGATATCCTGGGCTCCATCATTACATACGATGAGCAGCACCATACGAATTATCTGGAAACGCTCTATCAGTATCTGCTCTGTGATGGCAGTATACAAAAAATTGCCGGTGCCCTGTTCTGTCACAGGAACACCGTCAATTATCGTGTCCGTATATTAAGAGAGGGCTTACATCTTGCCTTAGATGATCCGTCCACTCGTTTTGAACTGATGACCGCATTTCAGGTACGCAGTTATCTTGATTTGTTTTCCTGAATCTGCTGCAGCACATTTTAATATCATGTACATCATATATCCGGTCATTAATTGGCCTGTTATTTTCTGCGTCTGACCGCCAGTAATTCTTTCCATGCCGGCGGATAGAACAACAAGAGCAATGGGAACAGCTCCAGTCTTCCGGCAAGCATATCGAACATTAACACGTATTTGGAAAATGTGCCATATACATTGAAATTCTTCGTCGGTCCTACCAGCTCCAGTCCCGGTCCAATGTTATTGATCGTTGCCGCAACCGCAGTAAAGTTTGATGTCATATCTTTTCCCTCAAAGGAGATCAGCAGTACGGATGCTGTAAACAGAATGATAAATGTTATAAAATATACATTTACCGCACGTACCACTTCATGCTCTATCGGCTTGCCGTCCATTTTGATCTTCTTGATACTCTTTGGATGCAGATAGGAATTCAACTCTTTTACCACACTTTTTACCACGATGATAAATCGGGATACCTTGATACCACCACCGGTACTGCCTGCACATGCACCAATGAACATCAGAATAACCAGTATCGTCCTACATGTCTGGTTCCACAGGTCAAAATCCACACTGGAGAATCCGGTTGTTGTCATGATCGAAGCGACCTGGAACGATGCATGACGGAGTACTGTCCAGAATCCATCCATTGTATGAATCAGATTCAATACAAGAACTGCGATCGCTGCCACAATAATGAGGAAATAGGTTCGCACCTCCTCCATCTTCAATGCCTTTTTGATATTGCCAAATAAAATCAGATAGTATGCATTAAAATTCACGCCGAATAAGATCATAAAGATCGTTACCACCCACTGCAGATATGGCGAAAAGCTGGCAAAGCTATCATTCTTTGTTCCGAATCCACCTGTACCCGCTGTTCCGAATCCGGTACAGAATGCATGGAATACCGGCATTTTCCCGGCTATTAACAAGATGATCTCTATAGCCGTTAATACAATGTAGATAACATATAATATTCGCGCCGTATACTTGATCTTCGGTACAAGCTTACCAACAGAAGGTCCCGGGCTCTCTGCTTTCATCAGATTGATATTTGATCCGCCACTAAGCGGCAATACCGCAAGCAGAAACACCAGCACACCCATGCCACCGATCCAGTGTGTAAAGCTTCGCCAGAACAACGTCGTCCGTGATAGTACTTCCACATCGTTTAAGATACTGGCTCCTGTGGTTGTAAAACCGGAGATCGTCTCAAATAACGCATCTGTGAAAGATGGGATATCTCCTGATATGCACATTGGAAGTGCACCAAATATACTCAGTGCTATCCAACTTAATGCTGTAGCGATACAACCCTCTTTCAGATAGAATACATTTACTTTAGGTTTATGTTTTACAATGATGGCTCCAAGCAACATACAGATAACTGCCATCACCAGATAATCAATTCCTTCACTTTCCTGATAAATCAACGAAACCAGACATGGCAGAAGAAGCATAACCCCCTCCAGCATGACCACATGTCCGACCACGTATAAAATCATTGACCGATTCATAGCTTCCTATTTTCCCTTTTACAAAAATACTCATTACTTATACCAGAATATCCCTGATATCATTAAATCCTGTATGGGTCGTTACTACCATAGCGGTATCCCCGACTTCGATCGTATCATGACCGGATGGTGTAATGATCGTACCGTTTCGATTGATAAACGCGATCAGCACATCCTTCTTTAACTTCAGATCCATCAGCGGCTTACCCGTTACCTCGGATGCTTCATCCACACGGAACTCGATCGCCTCTACCCGGAAATCAAACATATGATATAACGTCTGCACACTGCTGTTCATGGAACGTGTATTTGATTTCGCACGAACATAAGCAGTAATAGTCTCCGCTGTAATAAAACTCGGATAAAATACACTTCCAAGGTTCAGATTATTAATTATTTCCTTGAAATTACTACGGTTGATCTTCGTGATGGTCTTTGCATCCGAAACATGTCTGGCATGCAGTGTCAGGAGGATATTTTCCTCGTCAATCCCGGTTAAAGCAACAAAGGATTCTGCATTGCTTAAGCCTTCTTCCTTTAATACATCCTGATCGGTTCCGTCTGCATTGATAATAACTGCTTTCGGAAGCAGAATACTGAGTCGCTCACAACGATCCTTCTCTTTCTCAATGATCTTTACATTGATTCCCATATTGATCAACTGACTTGCAAGATAATATGCAACGTCACCACCGCCGACGATCATCGCATCACTGACACGATTTGTCTTGAATCCGATAAAATCAAGAAATGCACGGCTCATCGGACGGGATCCTACAAACGAAAGAACATCTCCTGCATGCAGTTTAAAATGACCGGATGGAATATAGACTTCTCCATCTCTTTCAACCGCACAAATCAGAATATTGATATTCTTCGCTCGATCCATAAGCTGCTGACCAAGATGTGCCACAGACAGTCCGTCTAACATATTATGCTCCGGAATCTTGATCTTCGTCATCTCTGCCTGACCATGTGCAAAGGAATTGATCTCCAAAGCTGTCGGCATATAAAGCACACGCGCAACCTCCGTTGCTGTTTCAAGCTCCGGATTGATGACCATGGTAAGTCCCAGACTCTTTTTCAGATATTTTATCTCCTTGCTGTAGTCCGGATTTCTGACACGCGCTACCGTTGCGCAGTCACGTCCCTGTTTTGCGATCGTACAACAAAGCAGGTTCAGCTCGTCAGAATTTGTTACTGCGATCACAAGATCGGCATTCTCCACACCGGCTTCCATCAGCACACTGTAGCTTGCACCATTTCCGCAGATTCCCATAACGTCATACTGATTGACGTTCATCTCAATCTTATCCGCATTTTTATCAATGACTGTTATATCATGCCCTTCCTTGCATAACTGTCTGGTCAGTGCCGTTCCGACCTTACCGCATCCTATGATCAATATATTAAGACCCGTTTTCTTCGCGCCTCGTTGCTTAAACATCACTTACCTCCACCGACTTCGGCTATATATTATACATATCTTTTGTGCATAAAACGCTCACTTTATTATAGCGTTAATCTTGATTGTAACATTTTTTTTCTATATGTACAGTGATATTTAAAAATTTTATTTAAAGTTTAGTTTGATTCTGTGCTATACTCCTGTCTGGAGGATTTGATATGTTATTTTCTTTATTTATTAATTTTTTCAAAATCGGATTATTTACATTTGGAGGCGGTTATGCGATGATCGCACAGATCCGGGAAGAAGTAGTTGCAAAACGAAACTGGCTCACGGAAGACGAACTGATCGAAGTGATTGCGATCGCTGAATCAACGCCCGGGCCACTGGCGATCAACCTCGCTACTTTTGTCGGTTATAAACAAAGAGGCTTCCGCGGAAGTCTGGCAGCCACCCTCGGTGTCTGTATCCCCTCCGTTATTATTATATTTGTCATTTCTCTGTTTTTTGATGCTTTCATTGCAAATAAATATGTAGCATATGCCTTTGTTGGCATTAAATGCGCCGTTGCTTTTCTGATCCTTACAACCGGAATCGGCATGATGAAAACACTCGACCGAAAAAAAATACCGGTTCTTGTATTTGTAGTTACTTTTATAATCATGGTGATCGGAGAACTGCTTTCCAAATCCGTGAATGCAATTCTTCTGATCCTCGCAGGCGGCATCATCGGAATTTTCTGTACCTCTTTTAAAAGGATCCGAAAGGAGGATGCAGGCAAATGATATATCTGACATTGTTTATTGAATTCTTTAAAGTAGGACTGTTCAGCTTCGGAGGCGGCTTCGGCATGATACCGCTGATCCAGGATGCTGTCATCCGCCATAACTGGATGAGTGAAGATGCCTTTTACAATTTTATCGGTGTCTGCGAATCTACACCGGGTCCGATCGCAGTCAACATGGCGACCTATGTCGGATCGACGCAGGCAGGACTTCCGGGCGGTATCGTCGCTACTCTCGGTGTCATCACGCCGTCCTTTTTCATTATATTATTAATTGCCGCAGTTATAAAAAATCTGACGAAAAATACCTACGTGCAGGGCTTCCTGTATGGCATCAAACCGGTTATCCTGGCCCTGATCCTTGCAACCGGAATCAACATGCTGTTAAAGTCTACCGGGTATGTCAGCTTATCCGAATATGATGTGAATATCCCTGCTATCATTATTCTGTGCCTGCTTGCAGGAATCTATTTCTTCATCCGGCGCAAATGGAAGCAGAAGCTGTCAGCGATCTCTCTGATCCTGCTTTCCGCGGTTCTGGGAATCGTGATATCCGTGATTACCGAACACATCAAATAAAAAGTCACCTGATACAATGCAAAGTATCAGGTGACTTCATATTTTTCATTGGCAGTCATAATTATCCTTTTATATCAGATTGCTCTGCCTTTTATTTTCGATAGGATGGAGCAAGCGCGTATGCCGGAACATACTCCTCTGCTGCCACACTGTTCATGGCAAATGCCCGTACCAGAAACGTACCGATGGTTTTTGATGCATTCCGAATATAGCGTGCATCCGTTTCATTATCTCCGGCCTCCGTCATATACAGTGCATGGTTTTTCCTCAAATACTCGACCGCTTCCTCCACAGAATGAACCATTTCACCGATCCGACTCGTTTCTTCCTGTTCTACATGTCCATGTCCAAATAAAAACTTCTGAAATCCACTTTCATATGCAACATGTTCAGAAAAACCGCCTTCAAAAATGGAGTTATGCGCATATGTGAAGAAATCCTCCACATAATGAAGTACATATCCGAGTTTCAGGAAAGAATATCTGCTGTTCTTCCCCTTTTCTTCCAGCTTCTGTATCCGGTTGACTGTATTATCAAATGAACTTTTCCAGGTATGCTTCTTAATATAGGTATGAACCAATATATCCGGCAGAATACTGCCTAACAATAACCACTTCCTTTTGTTCTGTGGAACCTGTTCTATAATTTCTCTGGTTACAAATAAATGACTTCTTTTTTTCATATCAGTCTCCTTCCCACTTTTAACTCGGCACAACTTTTTCCGTTGTTCCTATCTATATTTTACCGCAGGAAGTATGAAATACAAGCCATTTCACAGAATTTTCTTGAAATTAGAAAAATTTTCTAACAATTTTTACACTAACCAAGACATCTTACACAGAGATAACATACCTGACTATCATCCGTATAGTCTTCCGCAGCCAGGATTTCCATCATTGTATCCTTATACTCTTCGCCATATTTTCTCCTGTATATGATGCTGTATGACTTTCCGGTGCCATTGATATTCTTTTTTAGATTTTGAAGTGCAGTCTTATGCAAAAATGCCTGTCTGTCATCCGGATACAATTCATCTGAATTTGCAAATGTCTCAAACCAGTCTGAAAGCTTTGCCGAAAACACACTGTTCTTTAAGCTTTCTCTGTCAATACTTACAATCTGATATGAATTCTGTGTAAGATTAATGATAAGTACTTTAGTATATAGCTTTGTAAGTGCATTATGTGCAGCCTGCAATTTTCTCCGGTCTTCTCCCTTTTTACTGTAGTATTCTGCCTTACAGCCATACATTCTCTCATCCGCCTGCTCTGCAAGTTCCTCAAAATTCTCCCACTGCCTTTCGCGCTTCTCCGCATATCCCAGAGACACAGATACATCTGCTACTTTCTTTCCGGACCATTTGTTCATCCGTTCCTTAAAATCATCTATAATCTTTTTGAGTCTTCTGCTATCTGCAAACACAATTGCTGCGAACTCATCACCGCCAAATCTGTATACCCGTCCATATCCGTTAAAGCTCTTCATCATGCACTCCGCAGCTCCCTGAAGCAATTCATCGCCTGCCGCATGCCCCTGATGATCATTTACCTTTTTCAATCCATTGACATCCATGGATATATATACCATATCCGGTGATTTCCAGTATTCTTCCACATTCTCCTGATATGCTTTCCGGTTAAAACACCCTGTCAGTTCATCTCTATAGGCACTACGCCTTACCCTGTCAAGCTTTGTAAACATACTTGCGAGTGCTTTCGCAGCAATTATGAAATACACGATCATAATCACCATTATGATAACATCTGTCTTTATATTCGAAAGTAAATTGCAGGTAACCACAACGATATAGTCATCTGTCCGGTCGAAAGCGCACCGGCTCACAATACCATCTATGTTCCTGTAGCATATTGCAGGGACATCTGCCTGTTCAGTAACCTTATCACGGGATATACCGACATCATTCAGCGTTTTACCAACCATTGCTGCTTTTGTACTTCCAAGGATTTTGCCATCTCCACTATCCGCAACAAATATATTGATGCCTGTATACATCGGCATATTGGAAACAACTACCGATATCTGATTCTGATTCATCTCATCAATCAGGCGCTTCGGTTCTATTCCTACCTGGATCATCTTTGTTCCGGAATTATTCCAGGTTATTGCATACATCATGCTTCGCCCCTCAGATGTATTTGGCATAACATCCTGGCACATTGTCAGGTCTTTATCCTGAAGCATGGGGGTAAAATATGCCATTTGATCTCCCGAATCAAAACTGTATCCATAATACTTTGGAATGGTCCCACCGTAAATAACTCCATTTTCATCAAATAAATGGATCTCATCTACAGACATAAATGCTGCAATCTTTTTCAACTCATTAAGATCATTTTCAACCTCCGGTTTTGCATCCAATATATAGGCAACTGCATTGACACGAACCTTATAATCCTCTTTTAAGGATTCCAGCATTTCTTTCTCCCGGCTGTCATTTTTCTCAATTACTTCCATCGTCTGGTTCATCAGCATCTGGGATGTTCTTTTGTAATCCTGTAAATTAATAACATATAATATAACGGTTTCTAAAATCAAGGCTAAAAAAACAGCTACATTAATCGTCATTGTCATCTGTCTGGTATTTTTATTCCTTTGAAAAAAGATTTTCTTCTTCAGTTTTCTTCCCCCTTTGCCTCCCCATATTTATATCATATATAAAACCGCTGTCTTACATATGGGTTGATCTGTCTGTATTCATTATACCTTATTGTATGTGTTTCATACAGTTTTCTTTTTATCCGATTGTCTTTCATTAATACATATCATTATAAAAGTCTTCCATACCTTCCGGCATCTCGGTTTCATAAAAGCCCCGTCCATTTCTGGTGCCCATTCGGATCGTCATGCCGAGATCCTCATAGACACTGGTGCACTCATAGTCAATCGGCTCTGTCGTTCTGACAAGCCTCTCCAGCTCTTCTGCAGCCGCCATATATTCGTCACCATCAAAGCCACCGATTGCCGGTCCTGACGCCCCATAATATAAAGTCAGATAGATCACCTTACCATCCTTATCTTCTGCCGCGATCGTATAGTCCAGTAACTCCTCATTATTCTCGGTTGTCTCCTTATCGCCAAATAATGTAACGATCTGACCAATGAACAGGCCATGATATTCTGCAAGTGCTTCGTCCTCATATACATTTAACAACAAATAACTGCCTGCCAGGTCCACATCATCATTTACTCTATAAAATGTATAATTCTCGCACGAATATCTCGCTTTCTCTGTCCCATCTGTCTTTTCTGTTGTGCTGTCTTTTTTCTGTGTATTCATATGATCTGAACTTCCCCCCGCTTCTTTTTCTGATGCTGCTTCTGTCTTCTCCGCTGTCGCATCTACTTCTATTGTCCGGTAATTCTCAGTTGTTCCATCCATACTGTATTCGGATGTAGCTACCCATTCTCCATAATCTGTCGTGATACCTTCATCGGCACACCCTGTCATCATAAGCACTCCAACTGCCCCTAATAATAAAATCGTCTTTTTCATATCCGGTGTCTCCCCATATATTCTGTAACTTTTCCATCCTTATTGTACATGTTTTTTGCAACTTTTCCAACTTTTTGCTGTACGACAAAAGGACGGCCGTTTTCACGACCGTCCTCTTATGTCTGTCAATTTTATTTATAATCATTCTCCAGCCCGTCTGCATCAAAGTAATTGATCTTCATAGCAGAACGTACATCATGAAGAGTTGCTGCTGCTTTCTTCTGTGCAGCCTCGCTTCCTGCCTTTAAGATGTCAAGAACATCCGGAATACGGCTCTCCCACATCTTACGACGTTCACGGATCGGTGTAAGCTCTGACTGTAATACATTGTTCAGGAACTTCTTCACCTTAACATCACCAAGACCACCACGACTGTAATGCTCCTTCAGTTCATCCAGATTCTTATAATCCGGCAGGAACTGTTCAAAATGCTCCGGACGACAGAACGCATCCAGATATGTAAATACGGAATTGCCCTCGATCTGTCCCGGATCCTCTACACGGATATGATTTGGATCTGTATACATGGACATAACCTTCTTCTTAACTTCATCTGCTTCATCGGAAAGATAAATGCAGTTGCCAAGAGATTTGCTCATCTTTGCTTTTCCATCGATACCCGGAAGTCTGAGACACGCTTTGTTAGACGGTAATACGATCTCAGGATCTGTCAGAGTTTCGCCATATACGGAATTGAATTTGTGAACGATCTCCTTGCACTGTTCCAGCATAGGAAGCTGATCTTCACCAACCGGCACTTCTGTTGCACGGAAAGCCGTGATATCTGCTGCCTGACTGATCGGATAGCAGAAGAATCCAACCGGGATACTTGCTTCAAAATTACGCATCTTGATCTCGGATTTTACAGTAGGATTTCTCTGTACACGAGATACTGTAACGAGATTCATATAATAGAAAGATAATTCTGTCAGCTCCGGAACCATGGACTGAATGAAGATCGTTGATTTCTCAGGATCGATCCCACATGCCAGATAATCAAGTGCAACCTGGATAATGTTCTGTCTTACCTTCTCCGGATGCTCGGCATTATCTGTAAGTGCCTGTGCATCTGCGATCATTATATATATCTCGTCATAGTTTCCTGAATTCTGAAGCTTTACACGCTCAGAAAGGGAACCCACATAATGTCCAACGTGAAGTCGTCCTGTAGGACGGTCGCCGGTTAAAATAATTCTACTCATCTTAAAAAGTCTCCTTCATTTCTTCGTTCGATAATCCTGCCCCCAATTATACCGCGAGATATTGTCATCGTCAAGGAAACCCTACTGTTCACTGATGATCTTTCTGCCACTGAAATAGGTGATCAGAAAATATCCGCCATAGATCACAACCATAACAACAACGGTCATAAGCATGGCTGCTCCCATGTCATCGGTTCCCATCAGTGAAAGAATCTGTCTGCTGAATTTTAAACCAAATATTGAATGAATGACTGCCAGTGCAAGCGGGAACAGGAAGAACAGACCCATCTGTGCAAATAACGCATGGTTGATCATCTTCTGATCCACACCCAGTTTTCGAAGCATCTTATATCGTTCCACATTATCGGTGCTTTCTGACAATTCCTTTAATGCGAGGATCGCTGCACCGGAGATCAGGAAGATCATTCCAATATATAAGCCGATAAAGGATGCGATCGCGCCAAGTCCGATACTGGCAGCTTTTACATTTTCTTTCGTATTCAGACTCAGCCTGACATCCGGGTCATCATCCAGATTGATATGTTCATTTCTCGCCATGATCTTATCCGTATCAGTCGTATTATAGATTGCAAGCAAGCTTTCAGAGATCGGAGTTACTCCTGTAAGCACCCCATCCGGCACAATAATGATACCAGTATTAATCGCCTGCGTAGAGATCTGGACATCACCAGCCTGACATTTGCTCATTCCCGGCTTCAGTTCATAACCATTTACCTGAATCGTCGTACCAGCCTGCAATGACATATCTCTGTATTTCACCATCTGCTTGTAATTTGCCACAACTCCGTATTCATCATCTTTGATCGACATAGTTTCAAAACCACACAGCTTTGCCACACGATTATAATCGGACACTGTCATGACATTTTCCATAACATCCATCATACCATACACCGGCTGGTCACCAAGGAACTCACCCTTTGCCTGCTCACTGAACGTATCCCCGTATGTGAAATCCGGCAATGAGTATATATACACATCTTCATAGGCTGAAAACATAGATGGCAAGTCAATTTCTTTTTCCTTATATATATCGCAAATGTCGCGCTTATCCCATGTCGGATCATAATAAGCATCCTCATCTGCGCCCTTACCGGCTGCGACATCATAATCGGAGCTTCTTACCTGTCTGGTAATATTTACATCAACGGTAGCATACTTCCTTAAGCCCTCATTTAAACCATTTCGGATCGTAAGCGCCGAAGTCAGCACACAGATCGTAACAAATAGCATAATACAAATGATCGAGATTGACAGTACATTTGTATTTACACGACTGCTCATCTGACGGATGACAAATGAATTCAGCCCTTTATAATAAACACGTTTCATAGAAGAAACTAACCGGAACAACATACCGGAAACCGACCAGAAAAACAAAAATGTGCAGACACATCCAAGCCCGATACAGAAATAGATATCTTTCATATAGAGCTCTGTTGTATTTGAATTGATCTGGTAATATGCATATCCAAGTCCTGCTACGGAAAGGAGAAATACGAATACCGATATCCACGGATTTTTCATCTTAACAGTCTCTGATCTTCTGCCTCTCTGGAACAGGTCGATCAATTTGCAGCGTCCGATCGCGATCGTATTAAACAGGATCACAACCACATAGATGATAGCAAAATAGAAACAGGTCTTTACAAATGCAGAACTTGAAAATACAAAATTATAAGAAGACATATCCGCTTCAAACATATTTGCAACTAACAGACTGGTAAGCTGGGAAATTCCGATACCGGAAAGAAGCCCAACGCCAAGTGAAACCAGACCGATGATCAGTGTCTCGATAAACAGCATCTTTGACACCTTCCATTTGCCCATTCCAAGCAGCAGATACAATCCAAATTCTTTGTTACGCCGTTTCATCAGGAATCGGCTGGCATATATGATCAGGAAACCAAGCACAAATGCAATGAATACGCTGACACCGGAAATGATATTTGCCATCAGCTCTACAATTTCTCTGGTATCTTTGGAGATCCTCATCATCGCCGTCTGTGTCTCGATCGCATTAAAAATATAGAAGATTGCTACGCCAAGAACTAAAGTGAAGAAATAGATTGCATAGTCCTTCAGGCTTTTCTTCATATTACTAAGGGATAACTTAAAGAGCGTCATTTAAGTCACCTCCAAGCAAAGTTACGACATCTATGATCTTGTTGAAGAATTCTTTTCGGCTGTCTGCTCCACGGCGAAGCTCATGGAATATTTTACCGTCCTTGATGAACAGGATGCGACCGGCATAACTTGCGGTAAAGGAATCATGTGTTACCATCAGGATCGTAGCTGACAGTTCTTCATTCAGATGTTTCAGACTTTCAAGCAACAGCTTTGCGGATTTGGAATCCAGTGCTCCGGTCGGTTCATCGGCAAGGATCAGCTTCGGGTTCGTAATGATTGCTCTCGCAGATGCCACTCTCTGTTTCTGTCCCCCGGACATCTGATATGGATATTTATTCAGAACTTCTTCGATCGCAAGCTCCTTTGCGATCTTCTTTATCTTTTCGTCAATCTTCTTCGCAGGCGTGTTCTGTATCGATAACGCCAGTGCAATGTTCTCATATGCTGTCAGTGTATCTAACAGGTTGAAATCCTGAAAGATAAATCCCAGTTCTTCCCGGCGGAAGCGGTTCAACTGGTTGCCGCGAAGCTTTGTGATATCATCTCTTCCTACATAGATATGACCGCTGCTGACACGGTCTATGGTGGAAATGCAGTTAAGCAGTGTCGTCTTTCCACTTCCGGATGCTCCCATGATCGCAACGTACTCACCTTTTTCTACACTAAATGAAATGTTATCAATGGCTTTTGTAATGTTGGATTTGTTGCCGTAATACTTTTCGATATTCTCAATCTTTAAAATTGTTTCCACTTTTATCTCTCCTTGCTATCCGGTGTGTGACTAAATCGTTCAGGTAACACTTACATGTTTTTTGTGACCATTGTTCCACCAGTGAGCATCCCGTAAAATCACGTTTGCCTTTCCTCATGTTCTGCCATCCTATCTGCACATGTCTCTGTCGCGATAAAACCATTGCTCCGACGACATGGCACAGGATAGCAGAACACTCAGTCGGCTGCTCTATGGATTTTAGGTATTGCTCACTGTCAGAACAACAGCCCCATAAAAACATCCACGAAATACTAAAACGATTTACCCACACACCATTTTCTATTAATAACTGAGTTAAGAGCTGTTGATCCTGTCAACACCTCATCTCCTGTTTACAAGTGTGAGTATATCGTTTTCAAGGGAGAGTGTCGTTTTTCTTATGTTACAGAAGGTTACAGTTTTGTAAGGTTAAGACATTGGGCATTCTTTATCTGTCTGTCAGATAAGGGGCACATGGTAAAGTATAGTTTTATTCATCCACCAGATAATAGTCGTTTCCGCCAAAGGTTACAGCAACGTCTGTTCCGATATTTTCTTTGGAAGTGATGGTAAGATGGTGTCCTAGCTGGTCGCACAGACCTTTTACGATATATAAGCCCATACCTGTTGACTTGGCAAAACGACGTCCGTTCTCACCGGTGAACGATTTTTCGCAAACGCGAGGAAGGTCTGCTTCGGAAATTCCGATTCCATTATCTCTGATATGGAGTGTGATATCGTCGCCTGCTTTTGTCGTCCAGATCCGGATCTGCCGATCCTCATCCGGCTTCATATATTTGATGCTGTTGCTCATGATCTGGTTTATCATGAATTCCAGCCATTTGGCATCTGTCGTAACGCTGACATCAACGTCATGCACATCCAGACAAATGTCACTCTCCAGCAACATATCTTTATTCTTCAACGCCACTTTATTCACAACCGACTTGATTCGCACTGAATCAAACCGATAATCTTTGCTCGCATGCTCTGCCCGGACATAATACAGCACCTGATCGGCATATGCATCCAGACGGTTCACCTGATCTTCGTATTTCTTCGGTATCTTATCCTGATTATTGTGGCACATCAATACCAGACTTGCGATCGGCAGTTTGATCTCATGCACCCATATCTCGATAAAATCCTTGAAATCATCCACACTCTGCCGGTACTCCTTCACATGCTCTGTCATGGATTTGTTGATCTCATATAACGCCTCATAGACCAGCTTTCCCTCATAGAAACCCGGCTCCTCTAACGTATCCATGACCAGATATTTCTGATCCAACTGCTCCATATGTGCATAAAGGGAATTATAGAAATGTCTGCGTTTTATATAGTCTGTTAATATGACAGTTACCAGAAGCAAAACTGTCAGCACAAGAAAGATCACCGTCAGCTCCCCTGGTGTCCGCATCGCACGAAAAGCAATTAACATGACCGCTATAAATAACAGATAACCGATCAGAATACCCGCTTTATCTTTTATATATTCCCAAATTCTCATATCAGACGATACCCCTGTTTCTTTCTTGTCTCGATCGCATCCGGCAGTCCAAGCTCCGAAAGCTTTGTCCGAAGCCTGCTGATATTAACCGTAAGTGCATTATCATTTACATATTCTTCATTATCCCATAGATCTGTCATGATCTCGTCTCTGGATACAATCTTGTCCTTACTGCTTAACAGCCGTTGGAAAATGATCATCTCATTCTTCGTCAGAACCTGTTCTTTCTCACCAAGCCGGATTGTCCCTTTGCTGAAATTCACCTCTGCTCCACGATAGGATGCTGCATTCTGGCTTCCCTCCATCCGTTTCAGCACTGCTGCGATCCGCAGCAACAGGATCGTCGGATTATACGGCTTCGTGATATAATCATCTGCCCCATAGCTCATCGACAGAACCTCGTCCATCTCTGATGTACGACTAGTTACCATGATAACCGGGATATCCGATTCTTTCCGGATCTCCTTTAACAGATTTCTGCCATTTATGCCCGGAATATTAATATCCATCAAAATAAGATCTGCACCTGTTGCCAGAATCTCCTCTTTTGAATGTTCAAAATCAGTCAGATAGGATGCTGCATAGCCTTCGTTCTCCAAAATCTCAACAAGCTCCATGCATATGCTCTTATCATCTTCCACAATAAAAATCTTTTTCATAACGCTCTCTACCGGCTCCTTTTATCGCCTATATTTACCCAACAGGCAGCCACACTGCCCAGTTGCCTGTCGGCATCATTATAGCATACCCCAAAAACTTTTCACCATATTTGTTTCAGGGCTTTCTGCCACCACTTCTATGCGCTATCTTTCTTTACGAGGGATAATCTCTATTAAACATATAAAATTCCCCCGACTACTGTAGTTGAAAGACTCACTCCGTTTTCTATTCAGCTCGCGCACTGATTTGTCAGCAGTCGCCCTAACTCACCCTGACGGGTTCAGACAAGGGCTTGATGCTGACAGTTAGCGCAAGCAGAATTACGAAAACTCCGTGAATGTCTTATCAATACAGTAGTCGGGAAATTTTATATTGCATAACGAAGTATAAGCCCCTCGTAAAGAAAGATAGCGAATATCATCTCGCAATAAAAAGCCCTGAAACAGATATGGTGAAAAAACATTCATGAAGGATTCGCGATAAAGTTTGTGCTAACTGTCAGCACCAAGCCCTTGTCTGAACCCGTCAGGGTGAGTTAGGGCTGCATCTCTTCCTTACGAGGAGATAAAAATGCAACGCAACAATCCAAGCTAAAAAAAGCCATTAGGCAAATAAGAAGAAAAATGTTCATAGTATTTTTGTAATGAAGCTTGCGCTAACTGTCAGCACCAAGCCCTTGTCTGAACCTGTCAGGGTGAGTTAGGGCGACTGCTGACAAATCAGTGCGCAAGCTGAATAAAAAATACATGAATTTTTCTCTTATTGCTCTAATGGCTTTTTATAGTTTGGATTGTTGCTAAATATTATTCCTCGTAAGGAAGAACTGCTCCATCGTAAGTTTCTTTGATGTAGTTCTTTACGTCGTCAGACTTTAATACGTCAACGAGTGCCTTGATTGCTTCGTTGTTTTCGTTGCCTTCCTTAACAGCGATAACGTTTACATAGGTCTTAGCTGCTTCTGAATCATTCTGCTCATATGCAAGAGCATCTTTTCCTACTGAGAAGCCTGCTGCAAGTGCATAGTTACCATTTAAAACGACATACGCTGTCTCGTTTACAACTCTGGCAACCTGTGCTGCCTCAAGTTCAACGATTTCTACATTGTGTGGGTTTTCTTCGATATCATTAACAGTTGCATTGATACCTGCGCCATCCTTTAACTTGATGATTCCGTTGTCCTGTAATAACAGAAGGGCTCTTGCTTCATTTGTTGTATCATTCGGAACTGCGATAGAATCACCGTCAGCGATCTCGTCTAAACTTTTCTTTGTACCCGGATAGATACCGAATGGCTCATAGTGGATCTTGCCGGCAACTACAAGGTGTGTACCTTTTTCTTCATTAAAGCTCTCAAGGTATGGAACATGCTGGAAGTAGTTTGCATCGAACTCGCCGCTTTCTACAACCTCATTTGGCTTTACATAATCATCAAATACTGTAACCTGAAGATCATATCCTTTTTCCTTTAATGCTGTCTTTGCATACTCGAGAATCTCAGCATGTGGTGTTGCAGATGCTGCAATCGTAATTGTCTTTGAATCTGTTTTGCTGTCTTTATCTTCTTTCTTGCCGCAGCCTGAAAGGGCTCCTGCTACTAATACGCCTGTTAATGTAAGTGCTAATAATTTCTTAAATGTCTTTTTCATGGAAGATTCCTCTCTTTCTTTATTTTTCCTTTTTTATTTTCATTTTTATATATCGGATGCCCGGTGTGCACTTTCCTGACATCTGTTTGTAAACCACCAATAACGCTCCGGCACAGATCCGGCTGTCATGGTCAGGGTTTATCTGATTATGATTTTCTCCGGTCTAATCGGTTTGCGATCAGCATTCCGACTGACTGGAAGATCTGAACGATCACGATCAGTAAGATAACTGTCACGATCATGATATCTGTCTGGTATCTGTAATATCCATAGCGGACTGCGATATCACCAAGTCCACCACCTCCGACTGCACCTGCCATCGCAGAATAACCAAGGATGGTTCCGATAGCGATCGTTGCTCCGGTGATCAGCGATGTTCTTGCTTCTACAAGGAGCACACGAAGGATGATCCGCATCGTTCCCGCACCCATCGCACGGGCAGCCTCAACAACTCCGTTGTCAACTTCCTTCAAGGATGACTCTACCATTCTTGCGATAAACGGAATAGCTGCTACAGTAAGCGGTACGATCGTTGCTGTCGATCCGTAACTCTTACCAAGAAGAAATCTGGTAAATGGGATCAATAAGATCAACAGGATCAGGAATGGTACGCTTCGAACGATATTTGCGATAAAATCAAGAATCTTATACAAAACCGGATGCGGTTTCAGTCCGTCTTTATCGCTGATACAGAGGAGCACGCCCATCGGAAGTCCGAATACATATCCAAACAATGTAGAAACAACTGTCATATAAAGTGTCTCTAAGATACCATTTAAGATCATTTCTCTAATTTGTTCCGTCCACATGTTCCTCACCTCCATTCACATTGTCACTTAATTCTTCAAGCTCCAATCCCCGTTCTTTCAGGTACTTTTCCATCGCTGCAACATTTGTCGAACCCTTCGGAAGCTCAAGTATCATTTCACCCTTCGCCACTCCTCCGACATTCTTTGTCGCTGCTTTTAAGATATTGACCGGCTCCTTAAATGTCAGGATCATATTTGCAATTACCGGTTCAAATGCTGAATTCTCCGTGTATACGATTCGGATTCTGGTTCCATTCTTTATGCGGTCAGCCGTTTTTAACGTCTTCGGCTCTGTAGCATTTCCTTCGTCCTTCTGTAACAGCTCTCTGGCTACTTCGGACTTTGGATGATTAAAGATATCAATCGTTCTACCATGCTCAACGACCTGACCATCCTTCATGATCGCTACCTGATTACAGATCTCTCGGACAACCGCCATCTGGTGAGTGATAACAACGATCGTGATTCCAAATCTCTGGTTAATGTCCTTTAACAGTTCCAGAATCGATGATGTCGTCTGTGGATCAAGTGCACTGGTTGCCTCATCACAAAGCAGGATCTGCGGATCGGATGCAAGTGCTCTTGCGATCGCAACTCTCTGCTTCTGTCCACCGGACAACTGTGAAGGATATGCTTTTGCACGATCCCGCAAACCAACGATCTCTAACAGCTCATATGCCTTTTTTCTCGCCTCTGCCTTTGATTTCCCCTGAATGAACAGTGGAAAACATACATTATCAAGAACCGATTTCTGCATCAGCAGATTAAAATGCTGGAAGATCATACCGATATGTTCTCTCTGTTTACGAAGCTCTTTATCTGACAGATCTCCTAGCTCCTTATCCTGTACCACAACCGTTCCCGATGTCGGCACTTCTATATGATTGATACATCGTACCAGGGTACTTTTTCCTGCACCGGACATTCCGATGATTCCGTAAATGTCGCCGGCTTCAATATTCAATGATACATCCTTTAATGCATCGATCGTTCCGTCTTTGGTCTGAAACGTTTTCGACACATGCTCGATCTGAATAATTGCCATATTGTTCTCCCCTTTCAAGTTCTTTTCCTATTATAAATCAGACAGTCTTCTACTTTATCCACGTAATAGATACCATCCTGCCGCATAACAAAAGGCAGTCATCATATGCTTATGACAACTGCCCTTTGTTATATGATAAACAATACTATATATCTAACAAATCAGGTGTTCAAAGCATATGAAATAAACGCCATACAATCACACATCATCTGGCAGCAACACATGTTGTTCTTTGTAGTTGTCATGATTCTTTCTGCGTCCATATGCTTATCCTCCTTCTTGTAAATTCTCTGTGATTTATTCTCAGGAACATTTCATACTATGTTGATATGTTTTATTTGTTTTGTTCCTTTCATGTTTCATGATTATAGCGTCCGTTTTTCCGGTTGTCAACCATTATATCCTATTTAAGTTATAGGATATATATTTGACTGGCTATAAGTTTTTCTTATAACCAACAAATATGCAGTATGATTTATACTCCCAGCTCTTGTTGGATCAGTAGAAAACTACACTTGTCTTCTCTTGTTACACGCAATGATGTTGACACATATTACGTTTTCAGTTAAACTATACATATGTAAATACTATTGTTAGGAGGAAGATCGGCTTAACATTACATATTTACTTCCATGTTTTACTAATCTAAAGTTATTGCCGGTATAACTGCATGTCATTTCATTCATTATTAAATTCAATCATCGATTCACAATCCGTAACGAAAAATTCTCTGATCAATGAAACCGGGATCGACCGTTCAAGCTTCTATCAGATCTTGAGCGGCAAACGTATTCCCACAAAAGATCAGATTACAAGTATTATCCGCCAGCTTGATATATCTGCTGCCGATGAGATGGCTTTATATGATGCCTTTTATCTGGAACGGCTGGACGAGGTCAATTATCATTACCTGAAATTCACAGAGAAATGTCTGAGGGTGATCGGTTCTCCATATATAGACGCCAATGCATCTAACAACCAGACACCTTCCTGCTCACAGGAATTACAAAATAAACTACCTGACAATCCGATTGATACAGACCAGTCACAGGCTGCCACAGGAACTATACTTTATCACTCCACGGATGAGATCATCTGTGGTCTGACTAAATTCTTAATACACGCCAGCAAAAAAGAAAACAATCACTTACAGGTATCACTTCCGTTCGACCTGTCATCACGGATCAAACTGTTTTCCAACATTCACTCACTTATCACTTCTGGGAAATTTCAAAATGCAACAATTTCCCAGATACTGCATTTCCAAACAAAAAATCCGAATGACATCACTGAAAAACTGGACGGATTTGCCACGCTGTTAGAATCAATTCTTACAAAAGGGACCAACATCACCTATAACATTTACTATTATTCCAATGAACAAAAAGTCAGCAAGAACTCCGGTGTACTTTTCCCATTCTATATCATAACGGATGATGCCAGTCTCCTGCTAAATGCCGATGCCAACAAAGGTTGTCTGTTGACCGATCCGAGCCTTATCGGATTAATGCGGGAAGAATTCGCTTCCGTATTTGACCATGCGAAACCATTTCTGTCCAGCTTCAGCCAGAAGGAGCTTCCACAGTTTCAGGCAAGATCCATTCCTGCAGAAGAAGTGATCTTTATCCAGAAGCATCCCGGTGCCTGCCTGATGGTAACCGATGATCTGGTTGAGAAATATGTTCCTGAAGAATTCAAGGAAACCCTAAAACAGCATTTTCATTTCATGCAGCAAATGAATGCCAGTGAGGGCATCACACTGGACGGCATCCGGGAATTTGCAAGAAATCATGTGATTTCCGAATCCGGGTTCTATGTAGAAGCAAACACGGCAGATATTATCAATGCTCTGGAACAGTTAAAATCACGGCTTGACCGGAACCTCTTTGTCCTTGATACCGAAAAAATTCCGGTATCCGATAACTGGGCTTTTCTTTTATATCCAGATCAATATGCCCTGCTTGTTCCAAATAAAGAACTGGATTTTATCATCTGTGTGTCTGATCCGGAAATTATTCATGCTTTAACCTATACCTTTCACTCGGTAGATTTTGAAGATTATATTTTAGATAATACCCTTGTCAGAAATGAGATACAAAAGCTGATTTCTGAAAATGAAAATCGAGTGGCAGATTCAACTTTATAAATGCCACTTCTGGTTTTTTGTACATCAGCATGGTAATATTTAATTGTTTTTATTGTTACATCATTTGATATTCACTTTATTCATATGAGGGGTAATTTATAGACAGGCGGCGGCTTCTTACAGGTCAAAGAAGCCGCCGTCTTTGTGATCTTACTATATTATCATAGTAGCATTACAGGATTTTATTTCTCTGTTTTGCGCTATTCTGTCATGTTCAAAATCCCTAGATCGTGCCTTTTACAACCAGAGTACTGACACCCGGATCCGCCGTCCATACACCGGTAGCCGGATTCTGTGTATAGGTTGCAGCCGGGACTGTGATCTGACCCGCAATCGTTGTAAACACTCCTGTTGTCTCATCATAGGTATAGTTTGTTGTCTCTGCCCATGCCGTTCCATTAAAGGATACTGCAAGGTTTGACAAAAGCGGATTAAAGGTATCCACTATCACCGCATCGGTTCCGATATCTGCCGGTGCACTTCCTGCATTCTGGATCAGGAAAGTATAGGTCAATGTTCCGTTTTCTGTTACAGGAACCGGACTTACAGACTTCGTGATTGTAAGGATCGGCGTACTCTCTGTACCGATCGTCTCTGTTACCGTGATCGGAGTAATGCCACCACCGGATACAACTGCTGTATTCGTGATCGTTCCTGCTGCATCCATCGGTGCAAATGCATTCACCTCTGTCTCATAAGCAACTGTGATATTGCCCCCTGCAGGAACTGTCAGCCCTGAAATTGCAAGTGATGGTTCTGCAACAACAACTGGTGTTGACTGAAGCACTCCATTTACATAATATTTCACACTATCAGCCATATAAGTGAGCGGAGTCAGTGTTTCTGTTCCAAATGTGTATGCGCCCAGATTATCTGTAACTGTCAGACCATTAAATGCAGTCGTAGCGGAATTTACAATCGTTATAATATACGTTACGGTATCATTCTGACCATATGTCTTTCTGACTGCGGTCTTGCTTGCTGACAATACCTCCAGCAGTTCTCCGACTGCTATATTGGAATTTGCTATGGAATTACCATAGCGAAGCTGTGCCTGATTGGTAAACTGTGCCATAAATTGCTCTCTTCCTTTCTTATATTCAGGTATAGTACAATATATGACAGAATTATTATTTTGTTATTTTTATTAATTATCTTTCTCCCGGAGTTTTACGACCAACTCATAAACCTCAGGATGTTTTTCTTTCAAATGCTCATCCAGCAAATGTCTTCGTTCTTTAAACTTCTCCGCAAGCTCCGGATGTTCCTTTGCAATACGGTCATGGATCTCTCTACGATGCTCCTCGAAGCGTCTGGCAATCGTTTTCTCATCCTTACCTGATATATGAACGATCTCCTTCAGATGCTCTTCCAGATGCTCTAACCACTCATCCTCATCCATAGCTTCCATATGTGACCAGCTTCCATGCAAAAGCTCATCAACATCTCCGGTCTGTTTCAAATGCTCGATCTGAAGTCTGATCTGCTTCTCTATCTCATCTTCACTCTCCGCTCCAAACGCCCAGACAAATTCCTGAACCCTGTTATCTGCACGCTTTCTGGACGCACTTCTCGGCTGATTGTCTACATCACCCTCTAATGGATATGGTCGCTTAATTCCCATATCCTTTAAGGCAATATGTACTGTTCGTCTGACACAGCCTTCCTCAATCAGATAACCAAGTCCCAACTTACGCAGCTGTTCATTCACATCTGCGATATGCTCTGTCATGTAGAAACGGATTCCCTTATCCTTTAACGACTGATATAACATGGCGATCCTGTCAGCCGCTGTTATATCGATACTGCCGATTCCACTGGCATCTATGATAACCGCCTTTGTCTCAGGCGTGATATGATCTTCAATATCTCTCTGGAGGATCTGTATATTCGCAAAGAACAGATTGCTGCTGAACCGATAGATCAGTACACCGGAGATTGCATGGATCTGACTGCTCTCCTTCAGATCCCGGAAATGCTTATGCCCCGGCTGGATTCCAAGGAAACATCTTGCAGGCTTGGCTGTCCGTATGATCATCTCTGTAAAGGAAAGAAGAATACCGATCAATACACCGTTGATCGTGCCAAGTAACAGCACACCAAAGAATGCCCCGAAAAAGATCAGGCATTCTGTACGGCTGACTTTAAAGAGTCTTGCCGCAAGATCAAATTCCGTTGCTCCAAGCAACGCTGATATCACAATGGCTGTAAGCACAGGGACCGGAAGATAACCGATAAATCCGGTTGCACAGACCAGAACAACGATCATGGAAAGACCTGCTATGATACCGGTAAGCTGTGTCTTTGCCTGATACTGTTCTCCCATTGCCGTTCTTGATACCGAGCCATTGATCGGACAACAGCCGGTAAATGCCGCAAGGAAATTCCCCATTGAAAATGCCAGAATCTCCTGGTTATCATTGATCCGGTAACCATTCTTCTGCGCAAAATTATTCTCCGCCAGAAGTGTCTCTGCCATTATAACGACTGCTACCGACAGGCTGATCGTTACAGCCTCGCGGATCGATATCACACTAAAATCCGGAACCGCCCAGTGTGGGAGTCCGGTATCAACAGATGCAAGTGTCTGCACACCCCAGTCCTCTATAGGAAGCAGATATGTCATGCCTGCCCCGGCTATCATCAAAAGAACCGCCATCGGGAATTTTGGGATCAGCTTCTTACATACCAGCAATAGCACAAGAGCCGCAAGTCCCAGTACCACCGACTGCCAATTGATATCTTTGGCTGTCTTTATAATATGTTCTGCCAGCTCAAAAAACTCTCCGGTTCCTGCCGATCCTCCCATCAGCTTCGGTACCTGCATTAGTATAATAGTCGTACAGATTCCGGTAATGAATCCGCCCATAACCGGTGCCGATATATAGTTGACCAGTTTTCCTGCTTTCATAATATAAAACGCCAGAAGCCACAATGCCACAAAGAAGGTCAGTACCGGAACAACCGCCATTGCCTCCTCTGATCCACTCTCTATATGAAGGCTTAACAATGCCGACCCAATAAGGGCTGCCGGAGCTGCATCCACTCCAAAAATAAACTGAGGCGATGTCGAGGACAGAGCAAATATCAAGATCGGAAATACCGAACCATACAGTCCATAGACCGCAGGAAGTCCGGCAATCTGAGCATATCCCATGGAGATCGGAATGGATACTGCCATGATAATAATACCTGCAAGAAGATCCTTTATGAAATTTTTCTTATCATAATGACGTAATGTAGCCGCTAATGTTATCTTCATCTCTGCCTCTTATATCTGTATATTATTATACTGCCATTATAAAAGAAAAGTGGAGCTATGCACAACCATTATCTTCGCCTTTCTTCTAAGTTAGCCCCCTGTTATCAACCATCTGATATATGACATATATCAATTTCACCATCCGTCGTCTATCTCCGGCCGGATCTCCGCCAAATCTTTCTTGCTTCTGCTTCCCTGATCAATTCATCTCTGAAATCAGGGTGTGCGATCGATACCAGAGCCTCCGCCCGCTCCCATGTTGATCGACCTTCCAGATTCACAACCCCATATTCTGTTGCCAGAAAATAAACCTGACTTCTTGGAGAAGTAACGATATCTCCATTAAACTGTGGATGAATTCTTGAATGAACCACCCCTTTACTGTCCTTGTACACAGAACTCATGCAGATAAATGCTTTACCTCCCTTAGATGCAGATGCACCAACGAGGAAATCCAGCTGTCCACCGGTTCCGGATATCTGTCTGACACCTGCACTCTCCGCTGCCACCTGACCATACAGATCAACAGCAACACAGCTATTGATGGAAACCATGTTATCAATCTCACCGATCACTCCGGGACGATTCACGTACTCTAACGGATATGCCGCAACTCCCGGATTATCGTCAATCCAATCATATAGGTTCTTGCTTCCGACCGCACAACCAAATACTCCTTTTCCGCGATCAATCTGCTTGTATTTGTTCGTGAGCTTTCCCGCCAGATACATTTTCAGATATGCATCACTGCAAAGCTCCGTATGCATACCAAGATCCTTCAGATCAGACTCCGCAATGATATCACCCAGTGCATTCGGCATACTTCCAATACCGATCTGCAGGGTTGCTCCATCCACGATATAAGGAATGATCAGTTCCGCAATCTTACGATCAACTGCAGTCGGCTCCGGCATCAGCATATCCGGATACGGTTCATGCTCTCCTTCCACGATATAATCAATATCCGAAATATGGATACACTCATCATAACCGCCGCGAACCTTCGGAAGATTCTCATTGATCTCTACGATCACGATATCTGCCGCACGCACGATCGGTGCTGCCACTCCGGTATTGACCGAATAATTAAAATATCCATGCCGATCCATCGGTGACACACTGAGCATAACTACATTTACCTTAAGAAAATACTCATAATATGCTGCATTATTATGAAATACCATCGGAATATAATAGCAGAGTCCACGATCACATAACGACCGCTCATATGCTGAACAATGCCAGCTGTGATAAGTAAAATGCTCCTGACTCTCATCACATTCTGCAACTGCGATCGGCCCTGAGATCAGATTACCACGGATCTTAACATCAAACAGCTCGTCTCTACGTTTCGCCAATGCACGATCCAGGATCTCCGGCTTTCCAAGTGAACAGGTATAATCCACCCAGTCACCATCTTTTACAACGGAAACCGCTTCCTCCGGGGTGCGGAGTTTTCGTCTGTATTCCTCTAAAAAATGTTCGTATGTCATACTGTTCCCTCCTTCGCTTATCCGTCCCTGACACAAATTACGCCTGTAAAACCTCTGACAGCTTCGTGTCTGACTGCAATACTTCTATCGCTTTCTTTCGGTACTGTTCTTCGTGAAGATAGGTGTACCGGAATGGTTTTATAGCCGGTGCTTTTTCGATCGCACGGATGAAATCTTCCCGCTTCATACCGACTGTCTTCACATAATCCCAGAATCCGGTATCTGTAAATACCGTATTGATCCGCTCATATCTGTGATCCTGAACAACACTCATCAGATATGTTGCAACTCCGACCTGAATACCATGAAGCTGCGGACGTTCCAACATCTGATCCAATGCGTGTGATATCAGATGCTCACTTCCACTGGTCGGCGCACTGTCTCCTGCAATCTCATTTGCCACACCGCTCATGGCAAGAGAATCTAATAGTTCTTTGATAAACCGTTCATCGTGAATGTCTTTAAACGGTGTCCGCACAAAGCTGTTGACCGCCTTCTTCGATATCATCATCGCAAAGTCATTTACCGAACCATGTCCATGTGCTTCTTCAAAATTCCAGTCATAAAGTGCCGTGATCTTCGATACCATATCACCGATACCGGAAAACAGAAATGCCTCCGGTGCCCCCTTTATCGCATCGATATCTGCAAAAATTCCATATGCGATCCCTGCCGGTACAGATTTGCGTCGTCCCTCCACAATCAGAGATGCGCTGGCACTGGAAAATCCATCACTGGATGCCGACGTCGGCACACTGATAAATGGCAGTTTTCTTAAGAAGCCACAATATTTGGCCGCATCAATCACCTTACCGCCTCCGATACCAAGTACCGCCTGTGCAGTATTCGGGAATGAAAATGCAAGTTGCACCAGATCGTCGATCCGAACGGTATCCATCTCCATATATTGGAGCACCTCAACACCGCTGTCTGACATACCCTCCATCACCGTATGTCCAAACATATCGATCAACCCATTGCCAAACAGGATCACAACCTTGTAGATTCCCTCATCTGCAAGATAACCCCCGATCCGTCTGAGCAGATTTTTCTCCACCTTTAATATCGATGGTATCTGTATCTCCCTGGTATCAATCTTCGCCATAATCGCCAACCTCCTGTAGCCCTGTAATTTATTATACATTCTCTTATTCAAAATTTCTGCATTACTCTATATTTTGCACTATTCTATATTCTACATAATTATATACTCAACATACCCTATTTTAACCTAAACTGCAACTTATTCCATTCAGACCAACACTAACATAGAGCAGTGGAAATACAAACGATTGGTATGATGAACTAACGCCTAAAAAATTTGAAGCCGGAGGGATATATATTTTATGAAGCAGACCTATTATTACGTCGGTCCTTAACGAATCACCATCTGGTGATGAGTTTAGTACCGCTACGTAATAATCGAACGAAAGTGCTCTGCGTAATAAATATATATCCCACCGGCTCCAAATTTTTCACAGCCTTAATTGTATTTCCACTGCTCAGACTGCAGCTGGAGGTCAACCATATGCTTGTAGATGCCGTTCCTGACTTTCAGATCCGCAGGTGTCCCCTGCTCCGCAACTACGCCATCCTTCAACACAACGATCTTATCAACACCATCTACCGTACGCATTCTATGTGCAATGATAAGTACCGTCTTATTCCGGATCAGCTTGGAGATAGATTCCTGAATAACAGACTCGTTATCTACATCCAGAGATGCAGTTGCTTCATCCATCAGAATGATCGGCGCATCCTTTAAGAACGCTCTTGCGATCGAGATTCTCTGACGTTCGCCACCGGACAACTCGGAACCGTTTTCACCGATCATGGTATCCCATTTATCCGGAAGCTTCTCGATGAAATCTGTACAGTTTGCAAGCTTTGCTGCTGCCATAACTTCTTCATCGGTCGCATCCTTTTTACCGATCCGGATGTTCTCCATAATTGTATTATTGAACAATGTAACATCCTGGAACACGATCGAATACAAGGACAATAACTGCTCCGGATCAATTTCCAGAACATTCATGCCGCCGACTGTGATCGTACCGGCATTGTTATCCCAGAATCTTGCTGCCAGTCTGGAAACCGTTGTCTTACCCCCGCCGGATGGTCCGATCAGGGCTGTGACCTCACCCTGCTTTGCCGTAAAGCTGACATCGGAGAGTACCTGCTCTCCAGCCTTATAGGAGAATGCCACATGATCAAATACGATGTCATATCCCTTATTATCCGGATTCTCTCTTCCTGTCTGTTCATCATGAGACAGGATCTCATCCATACGCTCACAGTTCTTATTGATACTGATAACGGCAGCCAGATTCTGAAGCGAGATCTGAAGCGGCTCATACATTCTGGTTACAACCAACAGAAATGCAAAGAACGTCAGTACACTGATCTTGCCATCAACCAGAAGAATACTTCCAACAAGTGCCACTGTCCCGATACCAAGCTTTAAGATCATCTGTGCGGAGCAGACAAATGCTGCATTTGCAAATTCGGATACTATCGCATGATGCTCGACATCCTTGATCTTTTTATTCAGACCCTCCATATAAGAATCAGCCATATTATTGGAACGAAGATCACGAATCGTTTCCAGACCTTCCTGTATCCCGTCCAGACATGCAAGCTTATAGGTTATCGTCTTCTCATGAACCTTACCCATAACTGTCTTTGAATAACCAACGATGGCAAATGCTACCGGCATAACCCATACAGCCGCCAGTGCCATTCTCCAGTCGAAGAAAAACAGCCCGATCACGATCAGTGTTGTAGATATAAATGCGCCTACAAGCTCAGGAATCCAGTGTGAGCTTGCCGTCTCGATCAATGCACAGTCGGACATGATTGTATTTGTCAAATCTGCAAGATCCTTCTTGCCAAAGAAAGAAAGCGGAAGCTTTCTCAGCTTTTCTGCAAGCGTTCTGCGACGGACTCCACTCTCTACGTAGGTCGAATAGAAAGTCGAATTATATTGAAAACTTGTTGATATTACAATTAACAATAAAGTTACACTGATTCCAATAATAAAGAATATCAGTTTATCCTTTGGAACACGGTTCTCCAACAGGTAGGAAGCTAATTGATACAGCAGTCCTACCGGGAGCATCAGCACCAGATTGGAGATCGTAACTGCCACAAAGGCGCGAACCATAGCATTTGCACCCTTTTCGGACAAGGCATATTTGTGCTTTAATTTTTCTATCATGCTGTTTCACCTTTCCTTCCTACCTGCCAGTTGACAGATTTGTTATATTCCTTCCACATATGAGTATAGATTCCGTTCTTTTCCGACAGTTCCTCATGTGTTCCGTTCTCTGCGATCTTACCATCCTTCAGCACATAGATGCAGTCCGCATCCGTTATGGTTGACAGGCGATGCGCGATCATGATAACCGTCTTGTCCTTTGCCAGATTCTCAAACGCTTTCTGAACCAGACGCTCATTATCCGGATCGGCAAATGCTGTTGCTTCGTCTAGGATCAGGATCGGTGCATTTTTAAGAAATGCTCTTGCGATCGATAACCGCTGTGCTTCACCACCGGATACATAGATTCCCTTGGAGCCAATCATCGTATGTACCCCCGCCGGGAACTTCTCTATGATATCCATACACTGAGCAGCAGAAAGTGCCTGCATAACTTCTTCGTCAGTCGCATCCGGTCTACCCATTCTTATATTTTCCAATATGCTGATCTTTAACAGCTTGCTGTCCTGAAATACATACGATACTTCTTCCATCAGTTTCTTAGTGTCAATATTTTTAACATCCACACCACCGATCTTTATGCTGCCATCCTTTACATCCCAAAATCTTGCAACCAGAGATGCCAATGTCGTCTTACCACCACCGGATGGTCCAACGAAAGCGATATGTGCACCGGTCGGAATCTTCATGGATATATCGTCAATTGCATTTTTCTTTGCTTCGTCATAGGCAAATATAACATGCTCCATCGTAATCGATGCATCCTTTGGTATCTCCTGCTTTTCTGTATTTACCAGAGGCTTTGCATTTAGAATATCATCCATTCTCTGTAATGCATCCTCCACCAGCATCTGGGATTCGCCTGCATAGGCAATCTTCATCAGTGTAGTTGTAAGAACCGAAGTGATCAGGATATAGAAGATCAGGTTTAATACAAATGTATTACTTACATGATTACCACCCAGAATGTAAGCAACAATGATTAGTGCTGCAAAGATTCCATTTGCTGACATTGTAAACAGCACCATCGGCTTCATCATCCCCTTGGTGTAATCAAGCGTCCATTTCTCATAATCATCGATTGCCGCTTTGAACTTCTTGAATGAGTACACCGTCTGTCCAAAGGTCTTAACAACCGGAATACCTCTTACATACTCAACTGCCTCGGAAGACATGGTCTCAAGTGCATTCTGATACTGCTTCATATCCTCTGCCATCTTTGGTCCCATCATCAATGTTCCCATCATGATAAATGCCAGAACCGCAGGAATCAGACTGGCAATTCCCAGTCTCCAGTCAAATACGAACATCACCACTAACAGTCCAACCGGCGTTGCAACGGAAACTACTTTATCCGGAAGGTTATGTGCGAGGAAAGTCTCTGTTGCTGCACTTGAATCATTTACAACCTTACGGAGCTTTCCGGTTCCTTCTTTCTCAACGTAGCCAAGCGGCAGCTTCATGATATGCTCCATCATAGTGGTTCTCATATTTGCCTGTACACGAAAGGCCGTAATATGGGAGCACATCAGCGCGACAATATAGATAACCATTGCAAGCAGAGCAAATCCAACAGCCTGCCAGCCATAGGTTTTGATATGTGTCGCATCTGCGAAATCCGGCCGAACCTCAAGGATCTCTTTCATAATACGCCAGATATCATAAAATGGTATCAATGCGATCCAAGCAGAAAGGATCGCAAGAACACAGGACGCATAGGTAAAATACTTATGCCCTCCTGCTATGCCCATGAGTCTGGACAATGCACTTTGTTTCTTTTCTTTCATAGTTAACCTCCTGTTACTAAAGTTAGCATTTACTAACCTATATTTATTTTTATAGGACTGGTGCATGTTGTATTTCATGCAGCAGTCCCTATTATCAGAACTTCATTCCGATCACCGCCTGCCAGCCCGCATAGTTAAATGCTCTGACATTTGCCATAAATTCTTTTGCCTCTTCATAGCTTTTATCATGTGTGATAAGTTCATACACATACTGCCATCCGTTCCTGCAATATACATGGATAAAAAAATCATCTATCGAATGTCCTCCATCCGAAAACTGCTTCGCAAACTGTTTATAATAGTATTCTTCCTTTGCCGCAAGCCTGTCAAAATATGTCTCATATTCTGTTCCCGCCGAACAGCAGAAGATCAGTTTGAATTCTTCCTGATGTCTGTAAATATATTCCAGTACAAGATCCGTTCCTTCATCTCCGGCATCCTCCGCCCGACTGATATCTGTCGCTTCTCCTGCTTTCTTTATGCTGTCAGAATAAATCGCCATTAACTCATCTGCGGCTTCTTTTACAATCGCCGTAAATAAGCCACTCTTGTCGCCAAATCTTGTATAGATTGAATTCGTGCTGACTCCACTGTCTGCCGATATTCTCCGCAGGCTGGCATCATGGAATCCATATTCTAAGAATTCCTTTCTGGCACTGGCCAGTAAATTTTCAGTTACACCTTCTGATTCTTTTCTCATAAACACACCTTAATCATTTATATCCAATATAAAATAACAGCGTTATTGTAACACTGTTATTTTATAAAAGTCAAGATTATTTACACAATTTGTTCTACATTATTTTTCAAATAAGAGAACTACTCCTATATCTGTTACCAATACCAGATTACCGTTTTCGAATCGCATACAGACATCCCATTCCAGACACCGCCAACAAAATATAAAGCACAGCCAGATTCATATCATCTCCTGTCTTGGGTGATGCTGTCTTATCATCTTTTTTCACTTCTGTTGTATCACCATCACCACTCTGTGTCGTGCTGCCTGTTCCATCTTCTGTACGGTCTGTTGTTGTGGCCTCTGAAGAATCTTCCGTCGTAACTTCTGTTGTCTCTCCGGTTGTGGTCTCTGTTTCCGGTTCTGTTGTTTCTTCTGTTGAAGCTTCTGTTACATCCCCGGTCGTATCCTCCGATGGATCCTCAGTCGTTGCTCCTGTCTGATCCTCTGTTGTCGTCTCAACCTTCTTATATGCGATCGCATAATTAGAAAATCCATCCGTCTGGAACATCACCATTTTAGTTGCCACATCAAAAGAAGCAGGAATAATCTCATAGGTTCCATCCTTTTTCTCATGAATAACTGCCAGCTCACTGTTTTCAGATTCCCAGTCGGCTTCTATCTGAAGGGATACCTTTGCCGTTTTCTTCAAAGTCTCTATATTATTTACCCACAGATTTGCTGCTGTATTCTTATACAGGATCTGTGCCAGCTTGATATCAAAATACCCGGTGATCTGATAATCACCTGCTGCCTTTTTAAAAGCCTCAAGCTGTTGCTGTGTGAGGACTGCATCCTTTATCGTCAGTCTGCTGTTTCCTGATGTGATCTCATTTTCCGCAAGCTGGATCAATGCTCTTTTCACTTTATCTGTTTTAAGCTCTACCTGATCTTCTGCCTTTGTAAATATGCTGCTGATATGTACATTTTCATCCGGCATTGTATATGAAAATGTAGATGCATCTGACAAAGGCGTTAAAGACTGACCATTTATCGTTATCGATTCAAGCTGATATCCATATTCCGGTACTGCCCGGAGAATAATTTCTGAACCCGGTATAACACTTGCCCATCCATAATTGGTGTCCTGCTTAACACCATCTAAACCGATCGATGTTCCATCCGGGTTTTTGATCTCAAGGATCTCAAGCGTTCCATTCTTTAACAGCTCATAATCTTTCAATCCATTATTACCTGTTTTATCTTTGGCCCATATAATAGTTCTTGGTATGATCGTCGGCTTCTTTGTAACTTCGATCACATATTCACTGGCAGGCGCAATCGTGAATTCCACTGTATCCTTCGTTCCTTCCGGCAATGTGATCGTCTTTCCATTTACTGTGACCGTTCCGATATCTCCATCTCCAAATGCCAACTGAATCCTGAGCAGATTATAGATTTCGCCGGACGCATATCCCTTTCCAGTTCCCTGTATATGACTGCTCTCAGCTCCGATCTTCTCTGAATTCAGATAAATTTCCATTCCAAATCCATCATAGGTTCCCATGATCTGAATATCATCCGGGTAACCGGGGTTCGGAGGCGTTGATACTTTTTCTATTCTGAAATTCAGATTACCGCTAAAACGGTTTGTATCCAATTTTACATAAGGATTCGAGCTGATATCATACGATTCATCATTGATATATAACTGAAGTTTCACACTTGAGATTCCAAGCAGGTCATCTGGCGAGGAAACATCCAAAACGGTAGTTGCTTTCAGATAATATTCTTTATCTGACAGATCGATCTGCATGTTATTTCCATTGATCGGACAATTTGTGTAACTGTCCATAACAATATCTCTCGTACATAATGTCAGCCTTACTTTATAGGCATCATCAACAGCAAAGGTCGCTTTTCCATTTTCAATAGATGCCCCGATAAAATTCAATGTTGCCATGTTGGTTTCTGCAGCCCTTACCTGTGTGCTGGCAAATGGCAACCATATCATACTGATACACAGCCATAAACTTAGAAAAATCCCTAATTTTTTCCTCATAATTTTGTCCTCCATCTGCTTCCCTCCCCAGGGAAGTTATTTGCAGTCATTCTATCAAAAAGCACCTGATTCCACAAGCGTTTCAGACAAGAAAAATCATGAAAAAAGTCAGGAAAATAGCGTGTTTGAGGCGTTGCGGCAAACACCGGAACGCAGTGCTATATTTCCTGACTGATATAATTTTTATGTCTATAATTTTCCTTAGAATTTCTTCTCCATACAGATAAAATGTTTGTCAAACAGATCACATTCCCCGACAGTTCTAAATCCGATCTTTGCATATGTCGAAAGTGCTACCACATGGCCTTCCCGAACCAGAATATGGATTCCTTTCATGCCCCTGTTCTTCAACACATCACCGGCATAATTCATCATCTGCTTTGCGATTCCCTGTCCCTGCATATCCTTTCTTACACAGAGTCTGGACAATTCTCCCGACGGTGCCTGATCTTCATGCCAGCAGGTCAGTGACTCCACGGCATCGTCATGGTCGATCGAGATCGTTGCAATAATCTCTCCTGCATCGTTCTTCATCACAAACAGGTCTTCATTCTTAAGATCAAATGCGATCGTGTTCTCATCCGGGTATGTCTCACTCCACTCACATGGCCCCCCGATCATCGCATGGTATAAAGCCAGCAGTTCATCTTTATCTTCTTCTGTTGCATTCATTATCTGCATGGTAAGTCCTCTCTTTTCTGTCTTTCTTCGTTTACTTATTCACTCTGCATCAAACAGGTCTTCCATTTCCTCTACGGCTTCGTAATATTTATTCATCCACTCGCTCATCCGGTCAATTTGTTCTCTGTCCGCTTCCACCTGTTCAATATCCTCCGGCCATTCATCACCCTCATCTATGCCCTGTTGCAGGAGCCAGTTCTCAGCACACTCAAACCGGCACATTCTGCCATCGTCACTTTCGATTGTTACCAGCACCAGAAGCGGTTCCCCGGGCATCCGCTCCTCGCAGCCATAATCTGCTTCATCTATTCTGGTCACAGACCACATGTTATGCATCTCCTTTTTCTTTTGCAACTATAAATAAATTAATATTCATTATAACACAGGTCATCCCAAAACTGAAAACAGGTTCTACCAACATTGCATTGTCGATAAAACCTGTTTAAATTTATTCTGTAGTATCCTTTATATTAACAGATATTTTTACTTGTTATGTTTTCTTTTCCTGTCCAAAGTTACCACAGCCCCTGTAAGTGATGCCATCAGGAGAGTTATACAAAGCGTCAGATTAAACTCATCCCCTGTCTTTGTCAGCTTATCATCTATATCCGATGCATTCTTGGCTATTGTAAAACTTGTACTTGCTGATCCATCTGTCCAGATAATCTCAAATGTATGGCTACCAACCGATAATGTCTTAAGGTAATCTGCCTTAAATGTAATGATCGTCGACCCTTCTGTAACTGTATAATTCTTTTTATCTACAACCACACCGTCTACTTTCACATTCCGAAACTTCGAAATCTCTCCATCACCTTTGATCACAAGACTTCCATCTGAATTCTGTATCCAGGAGCTGTCTGCTCCTTCAATAATCTTGTACTGAACCGGTACCGGATCCGGCTCTGTTGTCGGTTCTGTCGTTGGCTCTGTCGTCGGTTCCTCTGTTGTCGGTTCCTCTGTCGGCTCTGTTGTTGGTTCTGTCGTCGGCTCCGTTGTTGGTTCTGTCGTTGGTTCCTCTGTCGGCTCTGTCGTCGGTTCTGTCGTCGGTTCCGTTGTCGGTTTCTCTGTAACGGTCAGTGTTACCGTATCTGTTGTAACAGCACCGGCTAAATTGCTTACCACACATTGATACCGGAATCCGTTACAAGTCTTATCTGTCACACCTGTTATATAACTTGCATTATTTGCTCCGCTAATATCTACAAAACCATTTCCATCGTTTCTGTCTATTTTCCACTGATATGTAACATCAGTACCGGTTGCCGTAATTGTAAATGTTGCTTTTTCTCCGGCTTTCACAGAGGCTGACTGCGGCTGTACACTGATTATCGGAGCTTCTACAACCGGTGTTGGGTTCGGAATTGCGATCGTATAAGTAAATGCTTTTGCTTCACTGTTCTGCATATCAGATTTTACTGCAATCGCTGTAATCGTCATTGTAATACTCTGCCCTTCCACTCCTGTAACGGATATTGGATCTGTATATTCCAATGTTGTTCCAATCGGTGCCTCATTCTCGATTGCCGGTGTACTTCCGTCTGTTGTATAGTAAATCTTTGCCCCATCTGTCGTAGATGTAAGTGCTACACTCTGATTCTTTGTATAAGTTCCGACTTCTACCGATGCCACAGGCGCTCCAACGATACCGGCCGCACTGATCGTAATCGTAATACCGGTTGTAAGATCCATACCATTCGGATCCACTTTATCCGGACAGGTAACCACACCCCTTAATGTTACGGTCTGCTCTGTCAGAACTGAAGGGTCATAGCTTCCATCTACAGGCGATTCAGTATCCCATGTAACAACTGCCTGATCGGCTGTTCCCTTCTCTGTCACTATATTGACATATGCCGGGAGCTGCATATCTGCATATGCAGTACCATTTGCAACTGCAATCGAGCCCGGTGCGGTAATGCTTATAAGTTTATCTTTTGCTTCCGGTTCTGTCTGCACGGTTAATCCTGCCTCTTCTGTCATTACCGATCCGGCAGAATTACTGATCACACACCGATACCGGAATCCATTACAATCCTTATCCGTCTCGCCTGTTGTATAACTTGTGTTTGCAGCTTCGGCAATGTCTACAAATCCATTTCCATCGTTCCTGTCGATCTGCCACTGATATACTAATTCCTCGCCTGTTGCTTCCACAGTAAAGGTTGCTGTCTGACCTGCTTTTACAACGGCTGTCTGCGGCTGTGTAGTGATCACAGGTACCGATATCGGAGCAGCATTAGGTTTCAGAAGCAGTCTGGTCATGTCACTGTTGTCATGTATAATGCTGTAATCCTCATTATCACTCATAATAATTCCGCTGTAATCCTTGTCTGCGTCTACACCAGTGACCACAAGAACCGGCATATCTGCATCAGAAACCCCTTTATACGTTATACCAATCTTCCCGGTCATATTACCTCGAACATCGATTACCGAATTAGCCGTTTTTCCGTCATCTGCCGCATTTACCAGACAGATATTATCAGCCTTGCCATTATTTTTATTATCAATAATCGTTGCTGTTCCGGAGACATCCGTTTTCGCCGATGCTGATCCGGCATAATAAGCATAAGCACCGGCATACACGCCTGCTCCTGTATTATCAGATGTGTTTCCGGTTATGGTTCCTCCGGTCATATGGAACGTATCACCCGCACTGACATATACTCCGCCGCCATGTCCGAGGTCACTACCCAGACCAAACGTACTGTCGGCAATATTTTTCGTAATACTTCCGCCATATACATTAAATGTTCCACCGAAGACACTTACACCGCCACCGATTTTACATTTATTTACACTGATCTCGCCCCCATACAGATTAAAGGTACCATCTGTACTGTGGTTTCTGCCTGTACGAATAACTACACCACTTCCACCAATATCATATTCAGATGCATTTTCGGATATCTTTCCACCGTACATATCAAATGTACCGCCCCGAACATCAATCGCTCTTCCCATCTTGTTACTTGCATGGGCGATTTTACCCTGTGCATCTCCTGCCTTACAGTCTGTAAGCGTGAAATGATGTTCAACATCTATCGTATCTACATAACCATCATAATATTTATTGACTTCCTGTGTTTTATCAACAGCACTTTCCTCCGGATTCTTCATTGTAATGCTGTGTCCGTTCAGACAGAGTACTGCATTATCCGGAGCAACCCATCCATAACATGTGTAACTGTTATCATCTGTAATATATCGATCTAATACAATATCTTCTGTCAGATAATAGTATCCACTGCCCGTAATCTCAGACAGATCAGAAACACCAGTCCAGATCTGGGCCGTATCACAGGTATGATCACCCACGGTCGTATTATTTGTTCCGCACACACAGTGCTTATGTTCCGGTTCAGATGGTGTCTGCGCAGCGGTTTTCGGAAATGTATATGTCAATGTCAGTGTTCCGTCGGAATTCTTTTTCACTTTGGCCTTATTTCCATTGGCCCTTCCCGTCACAGATTCCGAAAAATTATAATGCTTCTTTGCAGCAAGCGTTATACTTGCTGTATAACTTGTGTTATATCCTGCCGTCGTATCATTCGGTGTCCATATAACAGCCGGCGTCGTCGTGCTTACTCCTGACGAGCTGCATGTGGCTGAAGTATCTAACAGCACTCCCGCTTTCGGCTCATCAATGTCTCTGACGCTTGCAAATACAATCTCGGAATCCAGATTTTCTTCCGTCTCGGTTGCTGCAACAGCATATGTCATGTTATAAAACCAGCCGGTTGTTTCCAGCCAGATCTTGCAATCCTTTAAATCGATATCACCTGTCTCAACACCTCTTTTTGCCAGTTCGGATTGGATATCTGCTGTATCTATATATTCCAGTCCTGTGATATATTCTCCGTAACTCCATGGATCAGTGTCATCTCCACCCTGTATAACCAGATATACATGATAGTAGGAATCTCCATAGTCAACGCCCCCATAATACAGATCACCATATCCATCATACTGGTTTCCGATGGTTCCTTTCTCTGCTTTTATCACACCCTGATCAGGATTGTATTCAACGGTACCAATATCCATTCCTTTCGATTTTCCATCTAATCTGAGTGTCATTGCATCATAATCTTTTAAATCTAATGCTGCTCCATAGCCCGCCGGAACCGATGATGCAAAGAAGACATCGGACATATCCAGATTCACCGCCGGACGTATCGCATATGAGCTGCTGTACAAAGCTGTAATATTCTGGCTGTAACTAACCTGCGATCCCATGCTTGCAACACTTACCGCCACCGGTATTTTATCTGTACTGTAAGCGGAACGCAGCCAGAAACTGCTATAGCGACCATATTGCCAATACGGATCCATCGCCAGTACTTTATCATCATTACTTCCGACCCGAAGTGTTGTATCGCCGACTTCCCCTTTTAATGCATAAAGCTCGTCCGAAGTTGTATAATCTTTATTATTCTTTATATCCTTTGTCGTTACCGTAGTTTTCTGTAATAATTTTCTCTCTTCTCTGGTAAAATATGATTTTTCATCACTGTAACTATCTTCGCTCATTTCCTGTAGGACTTCCCGCAATAAGCTTGCCCCATAGTGGCTGGCAGATACCGTCCTTGGGTTTCCTCCGGTATAGGTGCCATCTGTTGCATAATAGCTTCTATCCTGCTTATCTCTGTTAAATTGAGATCCAACAAGCATCGGTTCTGCAGCAAAAACAACTGTATTATCCCCCTCTATACTGCTGTCGGCACCAAGAACATACCATGTCTGTGGCATCCAGCTTTTTCCTTCTTTTCGGTTGCCAAACTCCAGTTTTCCGATATTTTTGGGTTTTCCATCAGCATCCGGTGCAAATGTGTCATCCATCAACTGTTCCTTTGTCGCATAATATGCCACAGCCGGTTTACTGTCAGCTGTATCATTCTCTGCCTGTACACGCGATACTCTTCCCGGTATCATTCCTGCCGCCATACTAAATGTCAATGCTCCGGAGAGCATAACGGCAATTCCTTTTTTCATTCTATTTTTCATCCTCATACGCATTCTCCTTGTAAAGCTCCGAACAATTTGTTATGATTATTCTAAATCGTACCCTGGGGGACGAGTCAAGCAAAGGAATATTATCACAAGTCAGATTTGCAGAAAATGGGGTTATATGTGAAAAAGCAAGACGAAAATTTATTTAAAATAGGGGAAATCGTAAAGATTTTAGGAGTAACCAGAAAAACTATCTTAGGCTATGAAGAAATGGGTCTGCTGGAACCGGCCATCAAGGATGAAAGCAGCGGATACCGCTATTATACTGCGGATAACATGACACAGATCCGCTCCATCCGTTCCTTGCAGACCCTTGGACTTTCCCTTGCCGAGATCCGGGAATATTATTATGATACGGAAAATCTTGATCATCAATTGGAACGTCTGATGGACCTGCGTGCCACATTAGACCGAAATATACATCTGCTTCAATTACGGGCAGCTAAGCCGGGGGATCTGAGCATCCATCAGGTACGTCTTCCGCAGCAGGTCTGTTTCTGTCGCAGATATCAATGTGCAGACGTCAGGGATGCCGCAGTCAAACTGCGTGATACATACATCGCTGCAGCCCGAACCGGAAAGATGTCCATGTCTGCCCGTATGTTCACCGTGCGAATGAATGAGGCAGCTACCGGTCTGGATCTGCTGTGCTGTATTCCTGTCGAAGAAGATTTCATCGGAGAAGAACGCACAGAATTTGCCGAGACCTCTGCTCTGTGCATCTATTACCGTGGTGCTTATGAAGGAATCGGCTCTGCTATCACGATCCTAAATGAATATGTGCAGGCAAATGCCATTGAAACCACCGGTAAATTCCGTAGTATCTATTTAGAAGGGCCTCCAAACCGTGGTACACATATGTCAGACTATATCACACAGGTCGTTATACCAATTCTGCCTTGCTGTAAATCTTTATAGAAATAATGGAAGATATTATTAAGATTACCGCACTTATAGTGAAGCTTCCAATCAGCAGAAGTGCCGGAGTGATATTTGACAGAAATTCTATATTCAGATTTTCTGTCATTTTCAAAAATTGAGCAAATCCGATTGGAGATGCCATGATGACCACTACGAAAAACATCTTTGTTCTTTCATAACCTAACTTGAATTGTATCGGGAAATAAATACCTAAACAAATAGAAAGAATCAAAAATAGTATAACAGGTATCTTATAGCTTACCGTTTGAAGCGTCGGAAATATAAGGGCTTCAAGCCAGAAAATAAGACTACAGCCAGCATATATCACGATGCAAAAGATATATTTGGATAACACAACACTCTTTCTTGAAAATGGCAGCGCACACAGCAATGTTAACGCTTTCGGATATTGTGTTTCTTTTATAGAGACATACTGCAGCAGCATGAAGATTGAAACAACCGTTACTAAAACATAACCTAATATACCGGCATATTCTGTTAAACGTGACATTAAAAATATTGGAAACAGGATGCATACCGCAACCATAAGCAGTACATATTTTTTTACGATCAAAAAGTCCTTTTTCACTAATTGAAATAACATTTATTTGCCTCCTTTCACATTGCAGAGCATGATATCTTCTATCGATGGCCGTTCAAGTATGCTATCCGGCATGATCTTTCTGATTTCATCAGCATTTCTTGTAATAGCAGTAAATCCAAAAGGTGTCTGATCTATATTCATAAGCAGTTTTTCTGCATCGGCACTCAGATCTTTTCTGTCACCTTTTACAATTCTGTAACTATCCAGTAAAATATCTTTCTCCTCCTGAAAAATAATCTGTCCCCTGTCGATCATGATCAACATATCTGCAATCTTGTCCAGATCAGATGTTATATGTGTGGAGAAGAATACGCCACGTCCCCCATTATCCATAAATTCTTTCAGGATCACTAACAGTTGATTTCGAATAAGTGGATCAAGACCACTGGTTGGCTCATCCATGATCAACACTTCTGCTTCATGTGACAAAGCAAGCGCCAGAGCATATTTCATCCGCATACCCTTTGACAAGGTGTTGATCTTCTGTTTTGGATTGAGTGAGAAGCACTCAAGATACATTTTGTATTCCTTTTCATTCCATGATTTATACGCGGACGCTATAATACTCTTCATTTCTGACAAGGTTAATTCATCATAAAAGCCCCCATTATCAAGAACGATCCCTATGCGTTCTTTTATCTCTTTTGCATTTGTATATAGATCCATTCCAAACCATTTGATACTGCCGGATGTCCTGGGAACTAAATCTAAAATAGATTTGAGTGTGGTTGTTTTTCCCGCTCCGTTTTTTCCGATGAATCCGGTAATGCATCCATCCGGCAGTGCAAATGAAACATCTTTCAGGGAAAAATTCGGATAGTTTTTATTCAATCCCGTAACTTCTAAAATATTTTCCATCTTACGCCTCCTCATATAGAATATTCATCATGTCATTTAATTCCTCTTGCGTGATCCCAAGGGATTTTGCAGTCTGTATCATATCTGCCATTTTCTGTTCTACAAGCCTCCGCTTCGAATCTCTTAAAAGATCTACATTCCTTGTAGACACAAAAGTTCCGATACCTACCTGACTATTCACAAAACCCTCTTTTTCTAAATCGTCGTAAACTCGCCGAATTGTTAAAACGCTTACTTTCAAATCATTTGCAAATGTCCGAATCGACGGCAGTGCCTCTCCCTCAACCAGTTCGCCTTTTAAAATAGCGTCAATAATCTGTTCCTTGATCTGCTGATAAAGCGGAGAATCTGATGTATTTGAAATAAGGATTTTCATATCGCGCCTCCTTTTTAAGTGTGCTGTTGTTATATACACACTATATACTATATGCACTTTTGTGTCAAGGAAGAATATAAAACCGCCGTTTAGCTCTATTTTATAGAGGTAAACAGCGGTTATGGGGGTGGGGTATTTAGATTGTCTTATTTTTGATTTTACTTCCTTTCGCGCAAACAGAATTCGTTCCTTTATATTCTCCGCCTGTTCAAATCCCTGGCTCACAAGTGTTTCACAAGCCTTATCCAACGCTTCATCTATTCTATCTGCCAACCGGTCATAATGTTGCATAGCGACTCTCTCTCCCAGTCCAACCCGCGCTGCTTCCTGTCTGAAGCTTTCCCGGTTAATCTTATGAATATCGTACTCATGTCCAATAGAAAATGCCATATCTGATGTACTGCCCGCGTATATCACTGTACTCACAATATCATATGCCGGAGCTATAAATGTAACAATTTATTTTCTTTTTCAATTCATTCACTCCCTCTACTGTGGTAAAATCAAAGTTGGATTTTTCAACAGCGTTGCAATCACCGGAGTATATTTAGATACTCCATAGTCTTCAACAATACTGGTTATTCTAGCGCCTGCATCCTTTGATGAAGCACCACATAAAAAAACTCTTTCATCAGCAGTTCCGTAATCCAACACTATAAATCGATCATGAAATATGCCACCAGTCTTTTTCATTGACAATTTTACTGTTGGATACTCCTTGCAGAAATCTATAAATTCTATGTTGTGAAGTTTATTATTTCCAACATTATCACTGAATAAAATAATAGCTACTCCGGTCGGAGAATTCTTAAGGTGTACCAGCGTCCTTAAGCCAATATAATTGTCAACGACATATATTGACGACTTTGCCTGTTTATAAATGGACTCATATACCTCATCTGCACTACTGAATTTTGCATT
>ERZ779840.294-NODE-294-length-63050-cov-8.132376_pt1 | contig 63050 bp, 59 predicted proteins | sample MGYA00511561_ERZ779840 | MGnify/ENA primary metagenome ERZ779840 (study PRJEB29588, sample SAMEA2162036) | human gut metagenome | biome: human gut; feature: human-associated habitat; material: faeces | place: Denmark | collected 2008/2010 ...
AACCCTTGATATTACGGGCTTTTTCGCGTTTCGGTCAATCTAAGGGTTTCATTGTGGGGAACAGCAGAACGTCTCTAATTGAATAGGAATTGGTGAACAGCATAACCATACGGTCTATTCCTATACCCAACCCGCCCGTAGGCGCAAGCCCGTATTCGAGAGCGGTCACATAGTCCTCGTCCATCATCTGCGCTTCGTCGTCGCCGCTGTTGCGCTGCTTTACCTGCTCGGCAAAACGGTTGTATTGGTCAATGGGGTCGTTAAGCTCGCTGAAAGCGTTGCCCATTTCTCTCGCATAGATAAAAAACTCGAAACGCTCCGTCAGACGGTTGTCGGACGGTTTTTTCTTGGCAAGCGGACTCACTTCTACGGGATAATCGTAAATAAACGTAGGCTGAATCAGCTTTTCCTCCACCTTGCGGTCAAACACCTCGTAAAGAGCGAATCCCCAGGTGCGTTTCGCCTTGTCAAGCTCAACGCCAAGCTTTTCGGCGGCTTTGACTGCGGAATCATCGTCCAAATTTTGAAAATCGACGCCGGTATATGTTTTTACCGCCTCAATCATGGACATTTTGCTCCAATTGTCAAGGTCGATTTCCGCGTCGCCGTAAGGCAGTTTGCGCGTGCCCAGCACCTTGTCCGCGCAGTAACAGAAAAGCTCCTGCGAAATTTCCATCATGCGGTTGTAGTCGACATACGCCTGATACAGCTCGATAGTGGTAAATTCCGGATTGTGCCTAATATCCATACCCTCGTTTCTGAAAAGCCGCCCTATTTCATACACCTTTTCAAAGCCGCCGACTATCAGACGCTTGAGATACAGCTCCGTCGCTATTCTCATATACATATCGATATCCAACGTGTTGTGGTGCGTCACAAAGGGGCGCGCGTTTGCACCGCCGGGTATGGTATTGAGCACCGGCGTTTCCACTTCTATATATCCGAGTCCGTCGAGATACTCGCGGATACAGCTGATGATTTTAGAGCGTATGACAAACGTCCGCTTGACCTCGGGATTGGCAATGAGGTCGACGTATCTCTGTCTGTAACGCGTGTCCGTATCTTTCAGTCCGTGGAACTTTTCGGGCAACGGTCTGAGAGACTTTGAAAGCAGAGTGAGCTTTTCGGCACGGACGGATATTTCGCCCATATGCGTGCGGAAAACCACTCCCTTAACTCCGATTATGTCCCCTATGTCCCAGCTTTTGAATGCGGCGTAATCTTCGTCGCCCAGCTCGTCGCGCCGGACGTAAAGCTGAATGCTGCCCTCCCCGTCAAGTATGTGACAAAAGCTCGCCTTGCCCATAATGCGCACGGATATTATTCTGCCTGCAAGGCTGACAACGGTGTTTTCCAGCTTTTCAAAATCGTTTTTTACGTCGGCGGAATCGTGCGTTTTGGGAAATTTTGTGATTTCAAAGGGATTTTTTCCTTCGGCAACAAGAGCCGCCAGCTTTTCGCGGCGTATTCGCATAACCTCGTTTAAATCCTCTGCGACAGGCTCGGCGGCAGCGTTGGTTTTTTCCGTATTGTTTTTTTCTTTAACGTCCATTTCGGGTGTTCCTTTTAAATAAGGTAAATCAGTTTATATCGAGAATTTTAAGACGCAGCGTCCCCGTAGGCACCTCCACGTCGATAATCGCGCCCTTCTTTTTGTTGAGACTCATCCGTCCGACGGGAGATTCGTTGGAAATGCGCGCATTCAAAGGATCTGCCTCGGTCGTACCCACGATTTGATAAGTCATGCGCGAATCGTTGCTCACGTTGAGAAAAGTGACCGTGCTTCCGAGACGCACAACCTGACCCGACGCCGAGTCCTCGTCGATGATTTTGGCGACGTGCAGCTTGTTTTCGATTTCAAGAATTTCGCCCTCCACCATTGCCTGCTCGTCCTTGGCGGAGTCATACTCGGCGTTTTCCGATATATCTCCGAACTCGCGCGCGATTTTGATTTTTTCGCTGACTTCGTGGCGGCGTACCGTTTTGAGATACTCCAGACGCTCTTCCAGCTCTTTGTAGCCCTGTGCCGTTAAGAAAACTTCCTGCATTTTGCACCTCTTTTAGATTAAACAAAAACCACCCGAAAATGTCAGGTGAGTTTATTGTCGTTTATTTTAACAAATTTTTCGCTTTCAGTCAAGTATAATCAGCTCTTTTGTTTTTATCCCTGTTTTTTCGTTTTTTTGCTTTTGGAAACCGACAAAGCGCGCATAACTCTGTATAAAAACGGTTTTTTCAGCTTTACCGCATTGAAAGGACAAAGCTCCTGACAGCAATAACAGCGTATGCACTGCTTCGAGTGGATAAACGCTCTCTTCTTTTGCGTTGACTTGTCGGATTTCATTTCTATAGCCTGACGCGGACAATGTCTGAAACACTTTTCGCAGCCTCTGCATACCGACTTTTTTATTACGGGCTTTCTTGTAACCCACTCCTTGCGCAAAAATCTGCGCAAAAAGCCGCGCTTGTTGAACAAGGCGTGAAGCACGCTCACGCGTTTGAAATCCTCGATATAGGCTTTTTCGCACTCGGAATAATCCACGCAAGACGCGCCGAAATCGGAGTTGAGCAAGCCCCGCTCGACCGCTTTTAAAAGCAACGGCATTTTCGACGGTTCGTCAAACAGCTTTACCGCCGCGACGTCCGTGATATAAGCGTCGTCGCAGGCTATGATTTTGCCGACAAAACGCGGAGTGCCGTTTGTGGGACCTTCTCCCTCCATACCGATTACGCCGTCCACGACATGGAGTAAAATTTTCTCCGAAGCGAATCTTTCTATATCAATCAGATTGTCGCAAAAGTCGTCGAGCTCGGGATATTTGGAATGCACCTCGGCTTTGACAAGTCCGGGTATAAGACCGTACAGATTTTTTACCGCGCAGGAATAGCCCGTGAAACCGTGCGTTTTGAGCTTGCAGACGTTGATTACCGCGTCGGCTTTTAAAAAAACGTCGATAATTTCCTGATGACGGTTGACCTTGCCTTTGAGGTCCACCGTCGAAAAACCGAAATCGTCGTTTAACTCCGCACCCGAAGCTTTGCAGGCTTCGGTCATACCCGTCACTCTGTAAACGTTGTTCATGTAAGCGCGTGTGTACGCGCCGCCCGAGCTGTCTCCGACAACGACGCGGGCGCCTGCCTCCACGAGACGGCGGGCAATGCACTCCACCAGCATCGGGTGAGTGGTTCCGTGTCTTTCGGGAGGCAAATCCGTCACCAGATTGGCTTTGATAAAAATATTTTTTCCTTTTACGAGAAAAGCCTCCGCGCCTCCGAAATCAGCGAAAATACTGTCCACGCACGCAGATACGTGTTCCTTTGAATAGTCCTCGCAAGGCAAAACAACCAATTTAGCCATGATATAAATGATACCAATTTAGAAAAAAATTTGCAACCGATTTGTTTGCCTCGAAAACTCAAAATGTATATAATTGTTTTGACGGAGACTCAAATGAAGCTTTGGATAAAAATAATACGTAACGAAAAGATAATAAAAGATACAGTGACGGAAGGCAACGCGGAAAATGCCAAGGAGCTGCATGCCCTGCTTGCCGACGTCTGCGACAGACTGAACTGCCCCGTGCCTCTCGTCACGACCACGGACGCCTCCAATCTGCAAAAATTCAATCATGTTAAATTTAAAGCGCGGGACTTCGTGGAAAAAGTGGATTTCGATTTTCTTGAAGCGATACGCCTTTCCGAAAAGAAGAAAAAGCAAAATTTGCAAGAATAAAATACCCCGAACACAAAGTTCGGGGTACTATTTTTTAAATAGTATTTTAAGATTGCCGCCAAAACAAAATTATTCTTTGACGTAAGGCTGCAAAAGTCCGATTTTTCCGTCGTGGCGGCGATAAACGATTTCGACATTGTCGGTAGCTCTGTTGACGAAAACATAAAAATCGTGACCTACCATTTCCAACTCTTCCACTGCGTCCTTCACGTCTATTGCATAAATTTCAAATTTTTTGGTCTTGACTATTTCCGGCGTTTTTTCCTCCTCCACGCCGGTCACAAACGCAAACTCTCCGAATTCGGGCGCCGCTCCGGCTTTGTCGGTCAGCTTGCCCTTGTGCTTCAATATCTGCCGTTCAAGCTTGGGCAGAGCGTCGTCGATTGCATAGTACATCGTATTGCCGTCCACTTCCGTTCTGAACTGCCGACCGTTGGAGGAAACCGTTATTTCCATACGACAGCTTTTTCCGTTTGTGGAAAGCACCACCTTTGCTTCGGCGTCGTCGTTGGGGAAATATTTGTCCAGCTTGTGAATTTTCTTTTCGAGAATATCCTTAAAGTTGCCGCGCATAGTATAATTTCTTGTTGTGATTTCGAGTCTCATGATATTTCTCCTTTATGCTTATTACTTCTACAAACAGTAAAAGTTATTTTTTGAATTGAATTTTGCCGTTGGAGGCGTCTATTTTTATACGTTCTCCGCTCTTTATTTTTCCTTCCAGCAAAGCCTCGCTCAGCTTGTCCTCAACAAGACGCTGAATGACTCTTTTTAGCGGACGCGCGCCGTATTCCTTGTCAAACCCCTGCCCGGCGAGCAGGTCGAGCGCCTGTTCGGTAAAGACTATCTTAATATCCTTTTCGGCAAGCCTCGAAGTAAGCCCCGCGGTAAAAATTTCGGCAATTCGTCTTGTGGCGTCTTTGTCAAGCTTGTGGAAAACAATAATGTCGTCCACCCTGTTAAGAAATTCAGGCTTGAAGCTCTTTTTCAGCTCCTCCGTAAGCTTGTCGCGCATCTTGTCGTATTCCGACTCCGCGTCGGCGCCTCCGCCGAAACCGAGACGCATATTTCCCGAAATCTGAGACGCGCCGACGTTGCTCGTCATGACGATGACAGTGTTTTTGAAACTGACTACCCTTCCGCGGCTGTCGGTAAGTCTGCCCTCGTCGAGAATCTGCAAAAGCATATTGAACACGTCGGGATGCGCTTTTTCTATCTCGTCGAACAGCACTACGGAATAGGGCTTTCTGCGCACCTTTTCGGTAAGCTGCCCCGCTTCGTCGAAACCGACGTATCCGGGAGGCGCTCCGACAAGCTTGCTTGTGGTGTGCTTTTCCATATATTCGCTCATATCCAGCGTGATTAGCAGGTTTTCGTCGCCGAAAAGGGCTTCCGCCAGAGCCTTGGTAAGCTCGGTTTTTCCCACGCCGGTAGGTCCCACGAAAATAAAGCTGCCTATCGGACGTTTGGGGTCGTTTATACCCGCGCGCGCCCGTCTTATCGAACGGGCGACGGCTTTGACCGCTTCGTCCTGCCCGACAACGCGCTCGTGCAACGTTTTTTCCAAATTTAAAAGCCTTTGCGCTTCGCTCTCGTTGAGCTTGACTACCGGTATGGAAGTCCATTTGGAAACGATTTCCGCAATGTCCTCCTCGCCTATCGTGGGGCGTTCTTTGGCGTAGTTGTCCTGCACCTGCTGTTTAAGAACGATTATTTTGTCGTTTAATTCCTCTATTCTGTCCTTGCAGCGCTGAGCGGTATTGAAATCGTCGGAAAGCTTGGCTTTGTTCTTTTCCTTTTCAAGCTCGTGCAGCTCGTCCTCGAGCTCTCTCAATTCGGGAGGAATTACAAAGGTTTTGAGCTTTGCCTTGCTCGCCGCCTCGTCAATCAGGTCAATCGCCTTGTCGGGAAGAAACCTGTCGGAAATGTAACGGTCCGACAGCTTCGCCGCCGCTCTTATCGCTTCGTCGGAAATTGTTACCCGATGATGCTCCTCATATTTTTCTCTTAAACCTTCGAGTATTTTAACCGTCTCGTCCGCCGTGGGCTGCTCTACCATGACAGGCTGAAAGCGCCTTTCCAACGCGGGCTCCTTTTCAATATATTTTCTGTATTCGTCAACGGTCGTCGCGCCGATTGTCTGCAATTCGCCGCGCGCCAAAAGCGGTTTAAGAATTTCGGCAGCATCCATTTTTCCCTCGCTTGTGCTGCCCGCGCCGACAAGATTGTGAATTTCGTCGATAAACAAAATTATTTTACCGTTTTTCGTTATGAAATCTATCGCGTTTTTCAGCCTCTGCTCAAAATCGCCGCGATATTTCGTGCCTGCAAGCAATCCCGCCAAATCAAGAGAAAACACCGCCTTTCCCTCCAACAGAGACGGGACGTTTCCGTTTACTATCGCTTCGGCAAGTCCGTCCACAACCGCAGACTTGCCAACGCCCGGCTCCCCGATCAGCACCGGATTGTTTTTGGTGCGGCGGGACAAAATCTGAATTATCCTTTCTATTTCCTCCTGCCTGCCGACGACCGGGTCCAGCTTGTTTTCCCTCGCTTTTTTTGTTATGTCCGTGCCGAACTTGGCAAGCTCGCCCAAATCGCCGTTTTCTTCCTCCTCGGACTTTTCCTCCTCGGGCGCTTCGAGACCTGTTCTGTCAGAAATAAACTGCATGAGATTGGCGTCCTGCGCGGCTTTTATCAACAGCTTTTTCATGTCTACGCCAAGGTGCTTTAAAATACGTACCGCATTGTTATCGGACAGAAGAACCGCAAGCAGAATATGCTCCGCACCGATATAATTGCTGTCCGCCTGCCTGGCAAGAGCTTTCGACTGGTCGAACACCAAGATTGTAGGCGGCGAAAAATCGAGCAACTGCCTCGCCATTTTGTCGGAAGTCAAAATAAAATTGTGAGTATAAATGCCGAAACTGTTGAGGGTTGTTTTGGAAACACAGTCCACGCTCAAAAGTCCGTATACGACGTAAGGCGTATCGATACTGCTGTTTTCCGCCTTTACGGTTATCCTTTCCGCGATATTGAGAGCTTTTTTGACCGTTTCGGTAAAATTGTAATTTCTGTATATCATGCGAGCCTCTCTGCTTTGATTCGTCAAATAAAAAATAAAATTTCTTTTGCCGCCGCAAACGGCAGCTTTACCCGTTGCCCAATTTACGCCTACAAAACATTGCTCCCGTAGGGCACGGTTTAATTATATCACAAAAACTTCCTTGCGAAAAGAGGTTTTGAAAAAAACGGTCAAAAAATTTGACCGTTTTTGTAATTTAGATTTTATTCTTTTTCGGCAGCCTGTTTTTTGGCGTCCTCTATGATTTTGGGCACCTGCGTTGCCGGCACCTCCTCGTAGCGGACAAATTCCATCTCATAGCTGCCGCGCCCCTGAGTCATGCTTCTCAAATCCGTCGCGTATTTGAGCACCTCAGCCAACGGGCATTCGGCGTTGATTACCTGCTTTCCGTCCACCATCTCCATACCGAGTATTCTGCCGCGGCGCTTGTTCATGTCTCCCAAAATGTCGCCCATGAAACTCTCGGGAACAGTGATTTTAAGCTGATAAATGGGTTCGAGTATTGCGGGAGCCGCCTTTGCAACGCCTTCGGCGTAGGCAAGCTTTGCCGCAGAGACGAAAGCTACTTCCTTGCTGTCAACCGGGTGGGATTTGCCGTCGAACAGGGTGCATTTCAAGTCTACCATGGGATAGCCCGCAAGCACGCCTTCCTTGATTGCCTCGCGCAGTCCCTTTTCAACCGCAGGGATAAACTGCCTAGGAACGGCTCCTCCGACAACCGCGTCCACAAACTCGAACTGTCCGTCCGCCGCGCCCGGCTCGAAACGCACGCTGCACTGACCGAACTGTCCCGCGCCGCCCGACTGCTTTTTGTGCTTGCCTTCGGCCTCCGCCATTTTCTTGATTGTTTCCCTGTAAGCGATGCGGGGCTCTTTGAGCACAGCCTCGACTCCGAATTTGTTTTTGAGCTTTCTGCACAGAATTTCAAGCTGAGTTTCGCCCACGCCGCTCAAAAGCATTTCGTTTGTTTCCGCGTTTTTGGTAACGGTAAAGGAAATGTCCTCGTCTTTGAGGCGGTTGAGTCCGCCGAAAATTTTGTCCTCGTCGCCCTTCTTTGCGGCGTAGACCGCCATGGAAAGCACGGGCTTGGGCAGTTCTATCGGAGGCAGACGAAGCTCCCTGCCCTCGCTCAAAGTGTCTCCCGTCGTCGCATTGGACAGCTTTGCCAAAGCGCCTATGTCTCCCGCGCAGGCGGCGTCCACCGTCTCCTGTTTTTTGCCTTTCAAGAAATAAATCGAACTGATTTTTTCCTCGCTGTCCTTGGAGGCGTTTTTGAGGGTAAGTCCGCTTTTGAGCGTACCGGATACGACCTTGAACAGACTCAGCCTTCCCACAAACGGGTCGGCAATTGTTTTGAATATGCGAATCACAACGGGAGCGTTTTCGTCGGGTTTAAGCTCTGTCGGCTTGTCGTTTTCGTCAAAAGCGACGACGGGCTTGGCTTCCGCCGCGGAGGGCATCATGGAAATGAGATTGTTCATAAGATTGAACACGCCGAAATTGGCAAGCGCACTGCCGCCGAACACTCCTATCGCGGCGCCCTCTTTCACGCCCTGTTTCATGCCCTTGACCATTTCTTCAGCGGAAAGCTCTCCGCTGTCGAAAAATTTCATAAGAAGCTCTTCGTCGCTCTCGGCTGCCTTTTCCATAACGACGCCTTTGAGTTCGTCATACTTGGATTTCAGGGAATCGGGCAAGGGCTGCCCGTTTTCGCCGTGCGCGCCAACCTTGTAAAACAGCCCTTCGAGCACATTGGCGTAGCCCGTCATCTTTCCGTTTTCCATAAGAGGAATCATAAGCGGAACTATCTTAGTCGAATATTTCTGCGAAACGGCGTTTACCGTGTCCCAATAATTGGCGTTTTCCTTGTCCATTCCGTTGATGAAAATCATGGTGGGAACTTTGTGCGCCACGCAGTAGTCCAATGCTTTTTCGGTGCCTACCGGCAGCGTGCCCCCGGGACCCGTGACCACCAGCGCGCAGTCGGCAACCGTCATGGCCTGCACGAACTCGCCTTCAAAGTCGAAAAATCCGGGAACGTCTATAAGATTGAGCTTGACGCCCTTGAAGGTTGCGTTTGCCGTTGCCAGACTTATGGAAATCTTCTTTCCTATTTCTTCGGGGTCGAAATCCATCGTGGTATTGCCGTCGTCTACTCTTCCCTGCCTGTCTATTGCCTTTGCATTAAACAATATGGCTTCGGCCAGCGTAGTCTTTCCTTCACCGCCGTGTCCCAAAAGAGCTATGTTGCGAATGTTTTTTGCTGAAATTCCTGCCATAGTGATTACCTCTTTGAAATGGTTATGTGTGCATTGTACAACAAAATCAAAATTTATTCAATACTTTTTAAGGAATTTCGGGCAAAATTTATGAATTTTGTTTTCGCTCTGTACGGACGCATGTAAATCAATTCGATTTTACCTCTCAGGCGCGCGCAGCAATCTGACGTATCTGTTTATTTCAGAGCGCTCGGGTCTGCTCAAAACAAGCACGGTGCTCGGCACAAAATGTCTGTCGTTTATCGAGTTGTTTGTTTGAAGCAAATCCCTGACTCGCCGGGCGACCCCCTCGTTTCCGTCGAAAACCGCGGCGGAGGGAAACATTTTTTCAAACAGCCCGCGTTTGAGACAGTAATGCGTACATCCGAGCACTATGTTGGAAAATTCCCCGTCGGAAACGTACCTTTTTACGTAAGAAGTTATTTCCTCGTCGGGAGCGCCGTATTCGATTAAAAGCGCAAGGTCGGGCAAAACGATTGTTTTCGCGTCAAGTCCGTACAGCTTGCTGCTTTGCAAAAGGTTTTCTCCCGTAACCGCCGTACAGAGCACCGCCGTTTTGCCGCCCTTTTCGCCCGCGGGCTTGTAAGCCGGCTCCATTCCCACTATCGGCAGGGAGGTAAACTCCTCTCTCAAAATTTTTACCGCCGCGCCCGTCAGAGTGTTGCAGGCAAGCACCGCCATTTTGAGTGCATAATCCTCCGAAACCTTTTTTATTATTGCCCTCGCGTTTTCGGCGAGAAAGGCTCGGCTTTTGTTCCCGTACGGCATATTCTTGTTGTCCGCAAAGTATATGTAGTCCTCGTAAGGCAAAACCTTTCTCAAAACTTTAAGCGTGCTTATGCCGCCCGCGCCGCTGTCAATCACCAAAATGCTTCCTTTCATTTTTCTTTTCCTTCCGATTTTTCAATGCTCTATTATATGAAAAAACAGCTTTTCTATATACAATTTTTTAATAAAAAAGGGTTAAAACCGTTGCATATATTTCGGATGTGTGATAATATAATCAAAGCGAATTTTAAAGTACAGACACAAGGAGTGTTTTTATTATGCCTAACATTAAATCAGCTAAAAAGAGAGTTTTGGTATCCGACAAAAAAAGGCTTGAAAACAAAATGGTTCGTTCTCAAATGAACACGGCGGTTAAAAAATTCAACGCCGCCATAGCCGAAAACAATGTAGAGCTTGCGGAGTCGCTTCTCCCTAAAACATCTTCGATGATAGACAACGCCGCTGTCAAAGGCGTTATTCACAAAAACGCAGCCAACCACAAAAAGGCGCAGATAGGAAAAGCGCTCCATCAGTTGAAACAAGGCATCATCGTCGTCAAGGCGGACGCGAAAACCCTCAAACAGGCAGAGCAGCGCGCCGCAGCGGCGAGAAAAGCCGCCGAAGAAGAGGCGTTGAAACAAGAAAGAAGCGCGGCGAGAAAAGCAAAGGAAGAAGCGGCGGCAGCCAAAAAAGCACCTGTCAAAGCGCCCGCAAAAAAAGCCTCCGCAAAAAAGACTGCTGACGAAGCGGCTGCACCCAAGACGAAAAAGAGCTCTTCCAAAGCCAAAGAAGAAGCGACCGCTGAAAACGGCGCCGCTTCCGCGACCGAAGAGACTCCCGCAAAGCCTAAAAGAACAACCAAAAAAGCTCCCGCAAGCGTCGAGGACGTAAAACCCGAATAATCCTTTAACAATAAAATTCCCTGCTTAAACCGTAGGGAATTTTTTTAAGGCTTTTTAAGCCTCTTTACTTACGCCAAATTTTTCAGGAGGTAATTCTCACATGGAACAAACCAAACCAACGAAACGGAAAAACGGGCGCGAAACCGCCAAAAACGTCGTTTTAAGCTTTCAGCATATGTTTGCCATGCTCGGCGCGACAATACTCGTGCCTATTCTCGCAGGCATGAGCATTTCGATTGCGTTGCTTGCGGCGGGTATCGGAACCATTATTTTTTACTTTCTCACCAAAAAGAAGGTGCCGGTTTTTCTCGGCTCAAGCTTTGCATTTCTGCCCGGACTGTGCACGATTCTCGACAAAAAAAACTTAGGTTCGCCTGAATGGAATCAAGCCATGGCTTGCGTTATGATAGCTCTTGTCTGCGCAGGTCTTGTTTACGTAATTCTGTCCGTCGTAATAAAATCCGTCGGCGTAGAAAAAATCAAAAAGCTGTTTCCCCCCATTGTCGTAGGACCCGTCGTCATACTGGTCGGTATGATACTCGCGCCCAAAATGTTTTGGAACAATATATTCGGGAATTATCTCGAAATCGGTTTTTACGGCGGCGGCGAGGGTTGGAAGCAATGGACGGCGGCAATCGTCACCGCGCTGACCATAATAGGCTTCAACGCTTTCGCCAAGCCCAAAAGCTTTCTTAAAGTTATACCCATCCTGCTCGGCTTTGTCGTGGGTTACGTTTACTCCGCCTGCATAGGATTGGTCTCTTTCAAAGGACAATTTTCCGGCGACATAGTCATTTTTCAACAGGCAGGAGAAATCTGGGGCTTTTGGGGTAAGGAAGGCTTGGGCAACATAGACGGAAGTCAGCTTGTTTCGGCTATCCTTATGCTCGTGCCCTTGGCAATCGTTACGTTTATGGAGCACTTGGGAGACATCAACGCCAACAGCACCGTATGCGGCAAGGACTTCATGAAAGACCCGGGATTGCACCGCACCGTTCTCGGCGACGGCGTCGCAACCATTGCAAGCGCTTTGCTCGGAGGTCCCGCAAACACTACGTACGGTGAAAATACCGCCGTGCTTGCCATAACAAAAAATTACAACCCCAAAAACATTTTTTGGGCGGCTTGCATGGCTGTTGTGGCAGGTCTTTTCGTGCCCTTCGGCGAGTTTCTAGCCACTATCCCGAGCGCGGTTATAGGCGGCGCGTCCATAGTGCTGTTCGGTATGATAAGCGCAAGCGGCCTCAGAGCGTTGGTAGATGCGAAAGTCGATTTTTCAAATTCCAAGAATATGATTGTCGTCTCCACTACGCTTGCAATAGGTTTGGGACTCGGAGCGATGAGCCTTGCGGGCGACATTACCGGCGAATCGGGACTCAAAATAATGATAGGTCAGGTTGAGCTGTCTCCTCTTGCAATCGCCACAGTCGTGGCAATCGTGCTTAATCTGATAATCCCCAACACAAAGGAGGACAAATCGGAGGATTCGATAATTTCTCTTACTTCAAGCGGAGCTGTGGATATTTCGCAGGAGCTGTCCTCGGAAAAAGACGGAGAAGCTGCGGAAAGCGAATGCGACGCAACCGCAACCGAAGCTCCCGAAAACGAAAAAACGGAATGACGCCGCGGCAGAAAATTTTTCTCGACAAAAAACCATTGTGAAAGAGAAAATTCAGATAAATTAAATCGGCAATTGCGGCAAAATCGATACTGACAAACGGCAGACAAATTGTCTGCCGTTTTTCTTACGAAAATTGCGAGCGGTATATTTCCGCGTAAAAGCCGTTTTTTGCCAACAGCTCGGCGTGCTTTCCGCGCTCCACCACGTCGCCGTCTTTGACAACAAGTATAAGGTCGGCGTCTACGATTGTAGACAGGCGGTGCGCTATTACGAAGCAAGTGCGTCCCTCCATCAGCTTGAGCATGGCGTCTCGGATTTTAAGCTCGGTGCGTGTATCCACATTGCTTGTAGCCTCGTCGAGTATGAGCATTTTTGCGTCGGACAGCATCGCCCGCGCGATAGTCATAAGCTGCTTTTGCCCCTTTGACAGATTGAACCCGCCGTCCTCCACCGTCGAACAGTATCCGTCGGGAAGCGACTCTATGTAATCCGCCACATTAGCCGCCCGCGCGACGCGCCGAACGTCGTCGAGGGTTGCTCCAGGTCTGCCGTAGGCTATATTTTCAAAAACCGTGCCGTCGAAAAGCCACGTATCTTGAAGCACCATGGTAAACGCGCCGCGCAGACTGTCGCGCGTATATGAAGAGACGGCTTTTCCGTCAATAAGAATTTCGCCTCCCCAAGCGTCGTAAAAACGCATTAGCAGATTGACGAGCGTGGTTTTGCCCGCGCCGGTAGGTCCGACTATGGCAACAGTCTGACCGTGCTCCGCCCTGAAAGAAAGATTTTTCAACACGGGCGCCCCTTCAAGATAACCGAATTCCACGTTTTTAAACTCCACGTCGCCGACAGCGTCGACAAGCGCGGTTGCGTCGGGCGCGTCCTCAGGCTCGCTTTCCTTGTCGAGCAGATTGAAAATCCTCTCTGCGGCTGCAACCGCCGACTGAATTTCGGTTGTAATATTGGCAAATTCGTTGATTGGTCCGGCAAACTTTCTCGAATACATAATCATCGAGCCTATGTCGCCTACCGCCACCTTGTTTGCCATATACAAAAGCGCTCCTGCCGAGCTTATCAGCACCATTGACAGGTTGTTGATAAAGTTGACGGCAGGTCCGACGCTGCAACTGTGGTAATCCGCGTTGTAATAGGCGTCCGACGCGTCGGTGTTTCTTTCGGCAAACTGCTCGGAAATTTTTTTCTCCCTGCCGTAAGCTCTGATTGTTTTTACTCCCGACAGCATTTCTTCCGCATAACCGTTAAGCCCCGCAAGCTTTCCCGACCTTGCGCGGAAATACGGCTGCAAGGATTTGCTCTTTTTTATCGTAAAAATCACCGATACGGGAATGGTTACGACAAATACCGACAGCAGAACGGGTGAAATAACAAGCATACTTATGAAAGAACCGACGACGGTAATGACACCCGTGGAAATCTGAATTATGTCGTTGGAAAGCGAAGCGTTCACCGTGTCGATATCGTAAGAAATTCGGTTTATCAGGTCGCCCGCCTGCAACTTGTCGAAAAAGCCTACGGGCAGGCTCATAAGCTTGTTGAAAACGTCGCGCCTCATTTGCCTGACTATTTTTTGGCTCAGCTTTATCATAACCACGCTCAAAAGATAGGACATTGCAGCCGAAGCTATGTAAAAAAGAGCCATAAGCGCGCAGTAAAAAAATACGCTGTCAAAATCCACTATGCCGTCGGGCGTGTCTATCGCGTTGATTGCGCAGCCCGATAGATAAGGTCCCAAAAGCGCGAGAAGGTTGCTTGCGATTGTCAGAAAAAACGCCAGCGCAACCAACAGCTTATGCCGCCCAAAATATTTTCCCATGCGCAGCAAAACGGCGCTTTTTCTTTTTCTCGCAGTCGGAGCTTTATTCATCTGAGCAGCCTCCTTGCGAACGCAGAATTTCTCCGTAAAGCGGACAGCTTTCGCGCAGCTCTTCGTCGCTGCCAAGCCCCGCCGCTTTGCCGTCGTCAAGGACGAGAATTTTGTCGGCGTGTCTTACCGAGCTTATTCGTTGGGCAATCATTATTATAGTTCTGTCTGAAAAATTTTCTTTGAGAGCCTTCCTCAATGCGGCGTCCGTCTTGTAGTCAAGCGCGCTTGAAGAGTCGTCCAGCACTATTACGTCCTTTTCGCCCGACAAGGCGCGCGCGACAAGCAGCCGTTGCTTTTGACCGCCGCTGAAATTGGCTCCCTTTGCGGCAAGTCCGTAATTTAATCCCTCGTCGTTTCCGAATACAAAGTCCGCCTGTGCAAATTTAAGCGCTTTTTCCAATTCCCCGTCGGAAATCCCTCTGTGGAAATCGACATTGTTTCTTACCGTGTCCGAAAAGAGAAAATCATTCTGAAAAACCACGCCGAAGCGCCTGCGCAACTCCTTTTTGTCAAAAGTACGTATATCTCTCCCGTCAATGTAGATATTGCCTTCGTCCGCATCGTAAAATCTCATCATAAGCATTATGATTGTAGTTTTGCCGCTGCCGGTAGCTCCGATGATACCGAAGGTTTCGCCCTTGCCGATTGAAAAGGATACGTCGTCAAGTACCTTGCCGCCGTCGTAAGAAAAGCTTACGTGTTCAAAGCGGATTTGCGCTCGGTCCGAATCCGCTTCCGAACTCCCTTCGAGGTCGATTTCTTCGGTCAAAAGGTCCGCGGGCGCGTTGATCACCTCGCAAATGCGTCTTGAAGAAGCAATGCCCTTTGAATACATAACGAAAATTCTCCCGACGGAAATCACTGCGTTGAGCATGAGAGTGAAATATGTCATAAACGCTATTATCTGCCCCGCCTTTGTCAGTCCCGCGCTCACGCGATAGGCTCCGACAAGGATGACCGCAGTCATACCGAGATTGAGAAACAAATTCATTATCGGATTGGTCACACCTGTGGTAAGTCCCGCTCTTGTCTCGCTTGACGAAACATTTTTGTTTATTGTTTCAAAGCTCTTTTTTTCGTATTCCGTGCGGGATAACGCCTTTATTACCCTTATTCCGCTGTAAATGTCGCGAATTTTGCGCACCATGGTATCCACTGTTTTTTGCAGTTTGGTATAGAGAGAAGTCCCTTTTTTAGCCACGAGCACGGCAAGCAGCACAAGAAAAGGCATTGTCGCCAGCAAAACCAGCGCCAGCACGGGTTCGACCATGAAAGTCACGACAATCCCGCCAATCAGCAGCATAGGCGCGCGTATACCCAGCCGCTGTATCATACCTATCATATTGTGCACGTTGTAAGTGTCCGACGAAAGTCTTGACACAAGGGAGGGCATGGCAAACCCGTCCGTCTGTCTTGCCGACAGGTTGAGCGTTTTGTCAAACAAATCGAAACGCATACTTTCCGTTGTGTCGCGCGCCACCTTTGACGCCATGCGGTTTGCCGTTATGTTTCCCAAAAGCGCAACCACCGCGCAGGCAAGCATAACGGCTCCCCACAGAAAAATACGCGCGACGTTTTTCTCGGGCGCGACTTCGTCAATCATATAGGACAAAATCCAAGGCAAAAAAAGTTCGGTTATTGTTCCCACGATTTTTATGACCGTACCCAACGCTATGCGCTTCGAATACGGTTTCAAGTAATGTCCGAGCGTAATCATTGTACGTCCGCCTCCGTTGACGAAACCGATTTTTTAGCTCTGTCGGCAAGCTTTGTCAGTATTCCTTCCATATTCCGTTTTTCTTCCTCGGTAAGCTCCTCCGTCAAATATTCCCTCCACTCCCTGAATACGAGCTTGATTTTCGGCAGAATTTCCTTTGCCTTTTCCGTGGGAAAAACCAACATATTGCGTTTGTCGTTTTCGTCCACGCGCCTTTCGATATACCCCTTTTCTTCGAGAGCCGCAAGCTGTCGGGTAACGGTGCTTTTGTGTATGTACAAAGAACGCGCGATTTTCTCCTGCGTTGTTCCTTCGTTCGAGCAGATATTCATCAAAAACGCCGTCTGCAACCCGTTTAATCCGTCGCTTTCAAGTCTGACGGTGCGGTAAAGAGCGCCGCAACGGTAAATTTCGTTTATCATTCTCATCAAATTTGCCATATCGCACCTTTTAGTTGCACACGCAACTGTTGCTAATGCAACTATATTAATATCAACGGCTTTTTATGTCAAACAAAAAAACCTCCCGAAAATATTTTTCGGGAGGTTTTCACAGGTTCAGAAATCCGTTTTTAAAATTTTTCTGTCGGACGTGTCAACTACCTTTACCGGCAGCTGCGCAAGATTTACTGCTTCAAAATACCTGTTTTCCATAGGTATCCACTCTTCGCGGTATCTTTTCAGCATTTCCGCGCCGCTTCTGTCAAGTATCCTTTTCAACTGCACGTCGCCGTTTACCTTGAACAGCGCCGCGCCGTCATAGCAGTTTATAAGCGATTGATGCAGGCTGTAACACCCTTCGACAATCGTAAGACGCTTTGGCGGCATTTCCGCCTTTTCAAAAGAATCTGTTTTGCAGTCGTATCTGTCGAAAACGGGCGCGTCGCCCTTCTTTATGCTTTTTAAAAGCGGCGCAAGTCTTTCAAAATGGATATTGCCCCCTATTTTCGACAGTCGTTCGGGCGTTCTCATATTTGACGGCAAAAAGAAATCGTCGGTATGAATAATGTTGCAGTCGAAATATTCTTTCAGTTTTTCCGCAGTGTACGTCTTGCCGCTGCCGCTCATACCGTCGATTGCGACAATCAGATTGGTCTGCGCTTTGAGCAGCGAATTTATGCTGTCGATAATATCGAACAAACCGAAAAAATCTCTTCGCACCACCCTGTACGCGGGAAAATAATTCAATCTGTAAGTCATCGAGTGACTCTCTACGGGATAGTCCGCCGCTTTGTATTCGTTTACGAATTTTTTAACAGTCAAATAAGGCAAATCGATTTTTCTGACGCAGCACTGCTCGGTAAAAATTTCCAGCTTTCTGTCAAGTCTTTCGCGGCTTGCGCTTTTTGCGCGGCTTTTGACGAACATTTCCCGCAGCGTCTCGACATTTTTACCCGACGCGACGAAAGGTCTCAGGTTGACGCGGGCAAAATTTGCGGAAATATCCTCGACAAGCTCCTCCTTGAAGGAAACGGGCTTCATGCTTTTGATTTCCTTTTTCAAAGAATCTGCCGCCGCAAGGTCGTCGTTGTTTCCGTGCGCGCCGCCGTACTCGCCCTGATAGAGCATTTTTACAAAATCCTGCGCCCGCATAAGAGGATATTTTCTGTATGTAAACAACAAATCGTCGGCTATCATCGAATAAAATCAACTCTCCTTGTGTTCTTTTTCGTCGAAAATCTTTTTCATTTCTTCAAAAAAGGTGTTGCTGTCCTTAAATTGTCTGTAAACAGACGCAAATCTGATGTAAGCAACCTCGTCTATCTTTTTGAGCCCGTCCATAACAAGCTCGCCTATTTCCTTGCTGGAAATTTCCGATTTCAGCGTGTTGTAAAGCTGTTTTTGAATGTCCTCCACCAGTCTGTCGATTTTTTCGGCGGATACGGGGCGCTTTTCACAGGACTTTATGATTCCGTTTTTGAGCTTTACCGGGTCGAACTGCTGCCTGTTTCCGCTGTTTTTTACCACGAGCAAAGGCATTGTTTCCACCGTTTCGTATGTGGTGAATCTTCTGCCGCATTTGGCGCACTCCCGGCGCCGCCGGATTGCGTTTGTTTCGTCCACGGGTCTGGAATCGATAACTTTAAGCACCTCGCAGCCGCAGTAAACACATTTCATTTCTCTCACCTCCGGCAAAGCAAAGCGTTTGCCGTTCTTCTTTAATAATATATAAGTCAACCCGTTTTGTCAAACATAGCCGCGCGTTTCACTCAAATTTTATTTGTTGCTCCGAAATAAAAATTGCCTTTTCGGGGTTAAAAGTGTAATATAATCGTCATGGACGCGGTCAAAGAAAAAAAAGGTACTATGGACCTCACCGAAGGCTCATCTTTCAAAAAAATCATTGTATTTTCCATACCGCTGATAATCGGAAACATTTTTCAACTGTTTTACAGCTGGGCGGACGCAATAGTCATAGGCAAAACCGACGGAGCCGTGGCATACGGTTCCATAACGGCCTCAATGCCCGTTATTTTTCTTATACTCACCGTAACAAACGGCTTTCTCACGGGCGCGGTAGTTATTTTAAGCCAGCTTTTTTCCAAAAAAGACGAGGTCGGCATAAAAAAGTCGCTTAACACCATTCTGATAACCATGTTAGTCGCAAGCCTGCTTGTGACTGTAATAGGCTATTTCGGAACAAAACCACTCTTAAAGCTGCTTAAAGTAAGTCCCGAACAAATTGAAGGAACTACCACTTATCTTCAAATTTATTTTCTCGGTTCCATTGCCGTCGTCATGTACAACACCTTCAACATGATACTCAAATCGGTAGGCAATTCGGCGGCTCCGCTTGTTATACTTATTTCCAGCACCGTATTGAATCTCGGTCTGGATATTTTGTTCGTCGCCGTTTTTCATATGGGCGTGGTCGGCGTGGCGGTCGCAACGCTGATTGCTCAATTTTTATCCGCCGTGCTTGCATTTGTCTATATGCAGATAAAAATACCCATCCTCAGAGTGCGGTTAAAAGATTTCCGATTCAGCGGAGAGTATTTTAAAAGTATAAACAAAGCCGCTATACCCTCTCTTATTCAACAGCTTGTGACAAGCAGCGGTTTTCTCGTGGTCAATATGCTTGTCAACGGCCACGGCGCCGAGCTGACCATTGCATACGGGTTGGGCAACAGAATCGACGAAATAATGAATATGGAAATTCAGAGCTTCGGCACAACGCTTTCGACCTTTGCCGCGCAAAACAAGGGGGCGGGAAAAACCGAGCGCATTAAAAAAGGATTTTGGCAGACGCTTCTGATAACCTTCTTCACAACCGTTATACTCGGCGGGCTTGTGCTGATTTTCAGACACGACATAGCTTCGCTGTTCATCTCTCTCGACAGCAGCGCAACGGAAGGTACAAACGTCGATATACAGAGCGTCATCGGCATAACGGGTACGTTCATATCCATTATGGTGCCGTCGTATTTTGTTCTTGCAGTCATGCACCTCACCACGCGGCTTTTGAGCGGCGCGGGCGACACCGTAACCGCCATGAGCGTAAACATTTTCAGTTTTGCGGTAAGAATCACAGCCGCTTTTGTTCTCAACCATTTCTTCGGTTACGTGGGAGTGTTTGCCGCGTCCGGCACGGCATGGTTCGCAGGCATGATATGGGCGTTGGTAAGATATTTCGGAAACAAATGGCAGAACAAAGACTTATTCTCCAATCTTAAATCCCCGCCGTCACAGTCTTCCGACGAGGAGAACTCCCCTCTTGCCGCCGCGACGAATCTTAAACCTGAAAACGACTGAAAAAAACGACCGTTTGAACGGTCGTTTTTTTTAATTCATAAGGAAAACAAATGTAGCCGCTTTTCCTGCGGATAGATTTATGTTTTTGATACTCTTGAACAGGTCGCCGTCGTCGAGAGAGGTTGCGACGTTGCTCTTTTTGAGCTTTTTCGTTTCGTTTGGCAGATACAGGTCAAAGGATGCGGATTTCGAGGCTTTGATTTCCAAATTGAGCAGTCTTGATTTCGACGACAGATTCATATTTACGGTAAGACCTCCCGCCGCGGCAAGCCCCTTTACTTCCAGATTTTTCCAATTTGAAGGCAGGCACGGAAGAACTTTGAGCACTCCCTCCTTGCTGTAAAGCAACATTTCCTGCACTACTCCGGAAAAAGCGATATTGGCGCTCAGCATCAGCTGAGGCCATACCTTGTAGCCGCAGCGTCCCATGCTTCTCCAATCCGACTCGGAAAAAACGAGATTGTTCAGCATACACCCCGCCGTCAGATTGTGAAGTGCGTCCGACGCCTGCTGCTTCAAGCCCAATCTCGCGCAAACCGCCGCAAGGCTGCTCATGCCCATAGCCGTTTGAGAATCACGGCTTTCCGCAAGACGCTTTTTCACTGTCGCCGTAAAAGAACGCAGCGTTTCCTCGCTGCACAAAAAGTCTACGTCGGTCGAGGCAAAGGCGGAAAACAAGCTGTATGTGCTCTCCCCCGAAAAATCGGTTGCGCGCATTTTGAAATCACGCAGCAGTCCCTCGCTGTCGGTAAACTCCGAAGGCAGCTTTTCTAGCGCGTCTCTCCAACGCTCCACGTCCTTTTCGTCGGCCCGCACCTCGGAAGATATTTTCAGCAGATTTTTAAGGAGACTGCGGAACACGGCGAAATCGCCGTTTGCATTGCGTCCCAGCTCGTTCTGTCTGCCGCAGGACGGCACAAACGAAGGATTTAACGTAACCGAGCCGTCCGCGCCTGACGACATGAGATTAAGATAAAACTCCGCCGCCTCGCGCATCAGAGGGAAAGCCGTATTTTTGAGAAATTTTTGGTCTTTGGTAAATTCGTAATATCTGTAATAAAGCGCCGCCAACCAGCCTGCGCAGCCCGTGAAGTAAACTTCCCTTGCGTCGACAAGACCGAGACGCCCAGACGAAACCGTCGTCACAGGCGGCAAAAACGCCCCTCTCACGCCGAAAAGTCTGATTGCATTGTCTCTTAAGTCTCCGAAATTCGCCTGCCAGAAGTTAAATACCGGCTCCAAAAAGGACGCAAGGTCGCCGGCAAGCGCGGATTGATAAACCGACTGCATTTCTCCGACGTAATTCACCCATGCTCCGACGGGTTTGTAAGAGCCGTTCCACAAGCCGTAAGGGTTGAAGGTTTTTCCTGTCTGAGAGGTTGCCGACAGGAGAAGATACCTGCCGAAGTTCCACAGCTTTGTAGCAAGCACGGGCGAAAGCTGTCCTTTTTCCCCGTCGGGGCGCAGCTCGTCTGTCGGCTTGTCGTCCGCCGCGCTGTCCAAATCCACCGAAACGGAAGAAAACAATTTGCTATGTATAGCGCTGTGCTTTTTTAAAAGCTGCGCATAGGTCTCCTTGATTGTCGAGAGAGCGTTTTTCAAAGCGCTCCACTCTTTCTCCTTGCCCGAATTGACAAACAGCTTTACGCAAATCAGCACGCTTGTCGCTCCCGTGATTTTGATACATGCGTCCGTCGGCTCCATATTGCCGCCGTTGTGGGTGACTCTCGCCACCGCGCCGAACTCGGTGCCGTCGTCGTTGCGGGCGGCAAAGCTCATAAACTGCCGTTCATATCGGGCGGTGACGCCTTCCGGCATCGAGGAAAGCGCGTTGGGCGCGCGGCAGTTGATTTTGTCCATAAGGTCGAAGGACAGCTCGCAATCGATAAACCTGCCGCCTGTTTTGGTGATTTCGTAAACTACCGTGTCGTCGTGTCTTGACACGAACAGCGCTCTGTCAATGCGGGTGGAGCCGTCCGAATAGCTTACGGTGGCTTCCCCCGTAGCCATATTCAGCTCCCTTACGTAGTTTTTCGGAGCGTTGTCGCTCGTCATTTTGGTTTTCAGGACGCACAAAGGAAGCGGCGTATGCGGCTGCGGACGAAAATTTTTCTGAATCAAAGCCTTTTGCATGACCTCGCGGGCCTGTTCATACTCGCCTTCGTCTATAAGCTTGCGCACTTGAGAAATTTTAACGCTTACGTCGGGCACGACGCTGATTCTGCCCTGCCAAACCAAATCGGAATGATTTAGCAGAATCTGTTCCTGAGCGGCTCCTCCGAAAATGTTGGCGCCGATTTTTCCATTGCCGCAGAACAGTCCCTCGCGCCACGTTTCCGCCCACCAACCTGCGGGCGTATAGCTGACTAACGTGCTTTTAGATTTCTTTAAGCTTGCCATTAACCGTCCCTCAATGATATTTTACTGTTAAAGTATAACACCGACGAGGGGTAAAAGTCCACCGAATTGGTAAAAAACAAAAGAAAACTTCAATAGTCCTCGTTTGCGCTTTGCAGATTGATTATCAGGCTGTCTCCGCTTTCCTGCTCGTCGCAATAAACGTATACATCCTCCTCCCTTATCGTCGGCGACTTGCGGCGTTTGCGGAAAAAATCGACCGCGTGATACAAGAGATAGCTTATGCACAGCGAAAGACCTATGCTAGAAACAATTATAATAGGCAAAAATTCCATATCTTTTCCTCCCCGTAAGAATTTTTCCATATCTTTATTTTAAAATACCGCATTACGCGAATTTTGTTGATTTTTAAAGATATGAATAACATCTTGTTGTTTTACGCACATTAAGGAAAAAAGGAGGTCTTTATTTTGAAAAAATACGGATTTTTGGCAATAGCAGTCTTTGCAATCGCGCTGATATGCCTCTGCCTGCCTGTTTTTGCCGCGGAGGAAACCACTCAAAACGACAATCAGAAGATAAGAGAAATCGTCAACACCATAGACGGCGTAGGCGACAGCAGAGCCTTTGCTTACGGCGACTGCGTGCTCGTGGCGGTGAGAACCAAGGGCGTTTATCTCAAAAGCTTTGAAACCGAGCTTTCCAAGCTTGCCGAAGAAAAAATCAGGGAAGCATTTCCTCAGTATACAAACGTAAAGCTTACGACATCGCTTAAAGCGTTCAGAACCTTGGAGCGTATCAACAGAGCGCTTGAAAAAGGCAAGTCTCTCGACGAATTGGATTTGCCTTTCGATTTTGAAAGGCGTCCTTCAAAACCCGCGCCGGAGCACGGTCACGACAAGGTGCAGCCGAGAACCGAAAACAATGCGTCTTTAATCTAAAAGCTTTCAATCACGAACAGAGGCAATGATTTAAAATACCGCGCGTTTTAAATACGCGCGGTATTTTTTGTTTTCCGTAAATGTTTAATTAAAAGAATTTGCCGTCAGTCGTCATAGTCGATTCTTTCGATTTTGAAAATAACGGGACGGGTTCCGTCCGAGCAGCAGGCAATCATGGTATTTTCCTCTTTCATCCAGCCTTTCATTATGGAACCGCCTTGCAGCCCGGTATATATGTATCGCGAAACGGCGTCCCACAATTCCGAGCAGAACGGCATTTTCGGACCGCCCGCTACCGTATCGGGATTGCCGTTTGTTTTGGTAAGCGTATTCAAACCGCAATGCCAGAAATCGTCCCTGTCTCCGTCACGAAAAAAAACAAACTCGTCGCCGACGTTGTAGCAAGGACAAGCGCCCGACTGCAGGTTCAAGCAATGCTCACTCTGCAGCTCGGGATACAGCTTTTTGTCTATTACCGTCAATTTTACCTTGTGTTTCATTATTTTACCTCTCCGAATACGTTATCCGCAAAATACGTTAAAGCCAATCATTCGCCGTAATCGACTACGTTGTTGCCGTTGTTCCACAGCTTGTCGAGCTGATAAAACTCACGCGTTTCGTGATGAAAAATATGCACGACCACGTTGAGGTAGTCGATGACAATCCACCGTCCTGTTTCCGCGCCTTCCTTTCTGCGCGCGAAAACTCCGTTTTCCTCCATTTTTTCTTCAAGGTTTTCGCAAAGCGCCTTGACCTGCGGCATACTTCTGCCGCTGCATACGATAAAATAATCGGTTATGTCGGTCATTCCCACGACCTCGATTATTTTAATATCCACCGCTTTTTTCTCCGCAAGCGTTTTGCAGGCAAGCTCCACTATCTGTCTGTCGTTAAGTTCCATTTATTTCTCCTGTTTTGTATTGCAAAAATAATAATTCATAGCCCTGCGCGTCATTTCGTCCACATTTTCCGCACCGTGCTTTTTGCACGCCAACCGATAGGTTTGACTCAGAACTGTAAGAAATGCCGCGTCCAAATCACTCAGCGCAAGGCTGTAATTCTCTTTAAGCTCCGGATAGTTCCGAGTAAGCTCCACCTTGTCGGCAACGAAAACCAACTTGTCAAGCTGCGTCATTTCGGGACGGCAGGTCGTGTGAAAACGTATTGCGTCCAATATGCGGGCGTCCGTTATGCCGAATACCCGTTCTGCCACCTTGACTCCCAGCCCGCAGTGCACTATCGGCGGAAGAAGATTTTCGCCGTTGTCGAAGCCGTAACGGCGCCATTCCGAACAAGGAATATTTTTGGCGCAGTCGTGCAAAAGGCAGGCGACAAAAACCTCGCTTTCGTCCAGATTGGTTTTTCTCGCTATTTCCAGACCTGCAAGCACCACGTTGTAGGTATGCTCGAATCTGTCGCGGTTCTGCAATGCGCGCAGCTTTGTTACCATAGGTTTAAAATCGCAGTAAAGCCCTTTTTCTTTTATATAAGCGTCGACAGGCCTAGGCAGATAGGCGGAATTGTCAAAACCGAAATTGCAGTTTACCCTTACAAGCGTTGACGAAACGTCGCAGAAAGGCATATCCAATAGCTCGATTTCGGTACCGAACTCTTTTTCCGTTTTGCCGAGCGCGTCCGACAAATCGACTCCCCTCCTTGCAGCAACGGCAAGACGGCAATTTTTCAATATGCGGTCGGGATGGCGCCACGTGGCAAAATCCCTCAGGCTGTCCCCTCCGATAACGAAAATCAAATCGTCGTTCGGGTAAAGCGCTTTAAGCTTCGCCATAGTTTCATAGGTATAACTTTTTCCGTCCGAAAAAAGCTCTGTTTCGTCAAGCTCCGTCTTTTTGACGTCCATAAATGCCAGACGCGTCATCTCACGCCTGTCAAGCTTGGAAACTCCGCAGAATTTGTGCGGCGGAGCCGCGTTCGGCATAATCAGAACTCTGTCTGCTTTCAGCCCGTCCCGAGCGCAGAGAGCCAGCGCGACGTGTCCGTTGTGAGGCGGCGAAAAGGTTCCGCCGACGATTGCAATCCTCATGTGATTATTATAGCGCAAAACCGCCGTTTTGTTAAGCGTAATTTGGCAATAATAATATAAGAGGTTTTTTATGTCCCGTTTTATAAATATTATACTTATTGCATTGGGAGTTTTCGGACTTGTTTTCACTTGGACGTATTATTACGTAAAAATTCTGTGGATTGCTTACGTAGTGGGATTGGGGCTTGCTTTTGTCGCCGGAGTGACGCTTTTCTGGATAAGCCGCTCCAACAAAACCCGCAAGGAGAAAAAACAGGAGGACAAAAAGAAGGTCGCCGCGCTCAAACTGAAGCTGATTATGGACAGCGATTCCGCCGATATTTTCGAGGAAACATTCAGAAAAAACGGCTACTCGGCAAACACGGTAAACTCACACAGCTTTGTGGCCAAAAAGGAGGACGGAATTTTCGTGCACGTCAATTTTTCCTTCAAAAAATTGACCGACCAGGACATTGTCGCCCCATTGAAATTGGCGGCACATTACGACTGCCCCAAGCTTTACGTTTTCTGCGCCGATTTCGACGCTTCCGCAAAGGAGCTGACCAAGATAGTCAAAAAAGAAATTTGTATTGCCGACATAAACGAAACCTACCGCTTTCTCAAAAAGCACGGCACGCTGCCGGAGCTTAAAGCTACCGAAAACGTGAAAAAACCCGCCTCCAAAATCCTATACTTCGCCTTGAACAAGAAACGCTTCCCTTATTATTTTTGGAACGCCGTTTTTCTTGCGCTGCTTGCCCAGATAACTTTTTTTCCCGTATACAATTTGGTTATCGCGTCCGTCATGCTGGCGCTTGCCGTTTATTGCAGATTCAACAAGCGTTTCAATCCGGACAACGACCTGATGTCCATCTGACCTTAATAGCCGTATTCCGCAAACATGGCTTCAACGGATTTTCCGGTGCCGCTGCGGTTAAGACGTTTTAAAAGAAAGAGATTTTCGGGATTTTTTACGCAATTTATTCCTTCGTTGCAGGTAAGACTCATTTCATAGCCGAGACGCTTTATTACCTGTTCGCTTTCCGCGCAATAAGCGCCGAAAGGATAAGCATAGACCCGCGGACGAACTCCCGCCTGCAAAAGGGATTTTTCAAGCAGCCTTGTATCCTTTTCCAACATTTCGCAATAAGCGGTCTTGTCCTCGTATTTTTTTATTTTCACGCCCTGACGCTTTCCGAAGTGATGCAGATAATACGAGTGCGCCGCTATTTCCACATATTTGCTGCGATTGATTTCCGCAACGTCCTCGAAGTCGAAATAGGTGTAGGTTTTGCTTACCTTGGGGTTGTTTTTGTTGAACTTGGTGTACTCCCCCACGATTGCAAACAGCGCGGGAAACCCGTATTTTTCAAGAAGCGGCATTGCATAGGTTTTGTTGAAATAATATCCGTCGTCAAAGGTCAGCATAACGCTTTTTTCGGGCAGAGCAATACCGTTTTTGAGACTGTCGATGACGACGGAAGCGCTGAGAACACGATAACCGTTTTCTTTCAAAAATTTAAGGTCGCGTTCAAGACTGCCGGCGCGAATAACGTAGACAGACGCTTTGTAGTTGTCGGGCACGGTGTTGTGATACATAACAACCGCCAAATTTTTCGCGCTTTTTTGCGATGCGTCGACTTCTGACGCGGGCGGGACAAACACGCAGGCAGCGAAAGCCGTCAACACGCACAGCAAAAGCACAGAAACTTTTTTCATAATTTAGTTGTGCGTATAGGCAGTTTTTTTATACGTTGAAAAGGACGCCTTTAAGGCGTCCTTTTTTTTCAGCTGTTCTTAAATATAAAGCCCAAAATAACCGAAACAAGCTCCTTAGGCTTTTCAAAAATCGCGACGTGACCGCACTCCGGAAGCACGACATATTCCGAATTTTCGATGTTTCTGTGCATGAGCAAAGACATCGCGGGAGGCTTCAAAATATCGTTTTCGCCGCAGATAATGAGCGTAGGACAAACGATGTTTTTAAGCTCCGAAGTAAAATCGAGGTCGTTGCAGAAGGTGTCGTACAGAATTTTCTGTCCTTCGTAATAATCCTTTCCGATAAGCTTGCACGCCTGAGCGCGTTTTTCCAGCATCTGTTTGTTTTCCGCAATGAATTTGCCGCCGTAAATGCTCGGCGCCATGCCCCAGAAAAACTTTTCGCCGTCCCCGCTGTCCGCCAGAGTTTTCCAGCTTGAAACGAAACAGCGCGAAATTTCGTCCACCTCGCTTACCGAATCTATAATCGAAAGAGACGCGACGAATTCGGGATACATCAAAGCGAATTTCATACCCGTCTCTCCGCCGTAAGAAGTGCCCACTATGTGCACCTTTTTGACGTTGAGACTGTCAAGCAGAGCTTTTGCCTGACGGCAATGCTCTTCAAAGGAATACATGCTCCTTTGAGGCTTGTCCGACTTCATCTGCCCCATAAAATCGTGAAGAACGATTTTGAAACCCAGCTTTTCAAACCCGTCAAGCATACCGTACCAGCTGTTTGTAGTCGCCATTACGCCGTTGAAAAACGCAATCGCAACGTCGGAGTTTTGGTTGCCTCTTACCTCGTAAAAAAGCTTTACGCCGTCGATTTCAAATTGCATAAGAAACTCCTTAAACCTGCTTTTTGTACACCAGACCTATTTCATAAGCCTCTTTGGTGAGCTGCTCTCTGAATTTGGGGTGAGAAACGGCGATGAGCTTTTCCACTCTCTCTCTTATGCTTGTGCCGCGCAAATCCGCCACGCCGTATTCGGTGACAACGTACTGCACGTCGTTTCGGCTGAGCGTCACCGTCGCGCCGGGCTTCAATTGAGGCACTATTTTGCTGACCTCGGTGCGCGTACCGTCGGGATTTTTCGCCATAGCCGTGGAATAGAGCGCTATGAAGGATTTTCCGTTTTTGCTCTTTTGCGCGCCGATAGCGGTATCCGCCTGTCCGCCGCTGCCCGAGAACTGAACCGAGCCCAGACTCTCGCTGCAACACTGTCCCGTAAGGTCAACCTCCAGCGTGGTGTTTATGGAAATCTGATTGTCGTTTTGCCCGATAACGTAAGCGTCGTTGGTATACATACCGTTCATTACCATGATTCCGGGGTTGTCGTCTACAAAATCGTAAAGCTCGCGCGTGCCGATAATCATCGTAGTGACGGCGGAGCCTTTATGCAGCGTTTTTCTGCTGTTGTCGATAACGCCGGCTTTCGTGAGCTTCATCATGCCCGTAGTGTAAAGCTCGGTGTGCACGCCGAGATGTTTGAGACCGTAAAGGGACTCGGCAACGGCGTTGGGTATGCCTCCTATTCCCAGCTGTATGGTGTCGCCGTCGTTGATAAACTCGGCTATCGTCTTGCCTATGGCAAGGTCTTTTTCATTGCAGGGAGCGTCGGGTATTTCGGGTATTGCGTAATCGGCGTCGATAAAATAATCCACCTCGTCTACCGGTATAAAGACGTCTCCGAATGTGCGGGGCACGTTGGGATTGATTTCAAGTATGACAATGTCCGCCCTTTCCATAACATACGTTTCATACGTGTTGGACAGTCCCAATGAAACGTATCCGTGCTTGTCGGGCATAGAGCAGTTGCCTATAAATATATTGCATTTCAGATGACAAAGACGTTTCAATGCCGCTGTGGAAAGCTGCTGCGGCACGTGACTGACGTTGCCGTTGGGCATGGCTTTTCTCAGCGCGGGAGTGAAAAACCACCCGTCGACATTGAAGCTGTCGGCGTAAGCGCGATTGGTCATGTATTCAAAATTTCCCATCGGCAGACAGCTTGTAACGGTGACGTTCTTGACACGGTCGGCTATCGTATGCAGCGAGCCGAGAAAAGCGGCGCCTTCGGCGGGCGCAAGCGCGGACACGATGTGGTCGTTGCTTTTGACCAGAGACAATGCCTGTTCTACGCTTATCATCTTTTTGCCTAAATCCATTTTTTACCTCCGTAAAGTTTCAAATTTATGAAACAAATTCATATTCGTATTATAAATCATAGCTCTTGTTTTGTCCATAACTTTTTTAGTTTTTTCCGAAATAATTTTTAAATACAAAAACGACGCGCTTTTTCAAGACGCGTCACAAGTATTGACAAATAATCCCCCTTTCAGCCGTCGGAGGCAGAATCTTTTTCTTTTACGTCTTCGACGGAGTTTTTTTCGCAGGTTTTTTCTTCGGAATATTTCGCGATACGGAAAATACGTCCGAAGGACAGATAAAACTTTTCCGGTCTTACCGCAAGCGAGGAAAGCGCGGCAACGATTATTATCACCGTCCCCACCACGGTCGAGGCGCTCTCCAAGGCGACGTAGCCCATAGCCCAGGCAAACAGAAAAGCAAAGACGGACTGCCCGCCCACAACCAGTGAAACGGACGGCGACGGCAGTCTTTTCTGCGCCAGCACAAGTATAAAATAAGCCAGCCCCGTGCAAAACACGCCGAGATAAATCAGACCGAAGGCAACTTCCATGCCGTTTTTTATCTCCGACATATATTTCATTTCAAAAATCAGAGTGAAAGCCGAACAGACAACTGCCACTGTCGCCAGCTGATAAAAAACCCAACGCGCGGTGTCGAACCTGTTTGCGTACCTGCCCAAAAGATAATAATAAAACGCGAAGGCGATTCCTCCCATAAGCGACAAGCCGTCAAACAGACTGAAAAAGAAATCGGACTTATTAAACATATTGTAAAAAAGAGCAAGTCCCGTCAACGCAATCAATCCGTCTATGAGTTCTTTCAAAGCCCATCTTTTTTCAAAAACGCATACAAGTACGGGCACGAAAAGCACGAACGCCGAAGAAAAAAAATAACTCTTGTCCGTCCCTTGGGAATACGAATCCAAACCGAAATGTTTAAGCGCCAAGGCGGCTCCCAGCAAAAGTCCCAAAAGCAAGCCGTTTATCGCCTCGCCTGCCGAAGGAGGCTTGCGCTCGGCTTTTTTGCCGAAAAACGCAAACCACGCCAGACAAAACGTGCCTATGGCAAACTGAATTGCAAAGAGCATGAATACGGGCACGTTGTTTTGCGTCAGCTGCTCGGTCACTACAAATCCTATGCCCCACAAAACCGTCGTCAAAAGCAAAAGCAGCAGGTAAGGCGCGACGCCTTTTTTTTCGTTCCGTTCCTCAATCATATTTTAAGTATAACATTTAAGGCTGAAATGCGCAACGCAAAACGAAAGGAATTTTGACGTAATTCGACACCGCGGCGCGTTTCAGGCATAACCGTATTTTTTTCTTTTCGCAGCGAAAAAGACCACGGTAACAACCAGCGCGAGAAGCTCTGCGGCAACCACCGCCAGCCATATACCGTCAAGCCCCAAAAGCAAGGGCAGGATAAACACGGCGGAAACCTGAAAGACAAGCGTGCGGCCGAAGGAAAGCACGGCGGAAACCAAACCGTCGTTGAGCGCGGTAAAAAACGCCGAGCCGAAAATGTTTATTCCCTGCACAAGGAAGGATATTGCAAACAATCTCATTCCGCGCACGGTCATTTCGTAAAGACCTTGATAATCTCCCACAAACAGCTTGGACAAGGGCACGGTCAAAAGCTGTGACGCTCCCGCAAGAACGACGCCGAAAATCACCACGATTGTCATGCTTTTTCTGAAAAGGCTTTTCAGCTCGGCTTTGTTGTCCGCTCCGAAATGATAGCTGAAAACAGGCGCCGATGCAATGGAAAAGCCGAAAAATATGGCAAGAAAAACGAAATTGACGTACATGATTACACCGTAAGCCGATATACCGTCCTCTCCCGCCAGCTTCATCAGCTGAAAATTGTAAAGCATGCCCACTACTGCGGAGGAAATGTTGGTAAGAAATTCCGACGAGCCGTTTCCGCAAACCTTGAGAAAAATTTTTCCGTAAAAACGCGTTTTGGTCAGGCGGAGCAGGCTGCCGTTTTTTACCGAAAAATAGACGACGGGAGTTACGCCGCCGACAACCTCGCTTATACCCGTTGCCAGCGCAGCGCCCCATATTCCCCAATGCAAAATCCCGACAAAAACAAAATCCAGCCAAATGTTGGTTAATCCCGCGCCCACTATTACCCACAGGCCGACGGATGTTTTTTCGGCAGTTGCAAAAAAGCTCTGAAATGCCGATTGCAGCATAAAAAACGGCTGAAACGCAAGCAAAATCGAACCGTAGGTCACACAGCCGTCCAGCAGCTCGCCTTCCGCACCGAAAAGACGCGCTACGGGCTTTACTGCGACAAATCCCAATACCGCAATCAGCACGCCCAACGCTATCGTGGCGTAAACAAGCATCGAAAAATAGCGGTTTGCTTTTTCCCTGTCGCCCTCGCCCAAAGTTTTGCCGACTATGGCGCTGCCGCCCGTTCCGAGCATAAAGCCGATTGCTCCCGTACATATGATAAAGGGCATAATCAGATTTACAGAGGCGAAAGCGGTTTTTCCCACATAATTGGACACGAAAAGTCCGTCCACAACGCCGTAAACCGAAGTGAAAATCATCATTATTATCGACGGAAAAGCAAACCTAAAAAGCTTTCCGTAGGTAAAGTGCTCGTTAAGCTGTATTCTTTGCTTCATATACTTTCCTCCCCGTGTTCCGAAGCGCGCTTTTTAAGAATTTTTTCCGATTCTTCGGACAGCATGGCAACGTGCTTTCGGGCAAGCGCCAGAAACATATCCGCTTCCTCGTCGTCAAAACGGGAAAAAGCGGAAATTTCAAGTTCAAAAACTCGGTCTATCGTGCTTTTCGCAAGCTCCTCTCCCTTTTCGGTAAAGCTCAACAGCTTGTTCCTGTGATTGTCCGAATCGGCTTCAAGACGGATGAACCCGTCTTTTTCCAAACGTTTGAGAGATGAATTTACCGTTTGCTTGGGTATGGAGAGACGGGATGCGATTTCGCTCTGCGTGCAATGGTTTTTCTCTCGAATAAAATAAAGCAGCCAAAAGGCAGTCGACGTCATTCCGAAAAAATGCGCAAGCTTTCCGTAAATTTCGTCCGTTTCCTTGTAAAGCATATTGTAAAGAGATTCGATTCTGTTCATTTTTTCGTTCATGATTATGTCTCTTATAAAAGTCCGATTTCGGACGGAGCACATTATAGTCCCGTTTCGGACTATTGTCAACAGATTTAGAGCATTTTTACAAAAAAAAAGCTGCGGTTTTTCGCCGCAGCCTAAAATTCTCAGACCTTTTGCTCTCTCTTGCGGAAATTGGCTTTAAGGCGTTTTTCCGTGTCGAGAATCGTCTTTCTTATACGTATGTTTTTGGGTGTGATTTCCAACAGCTCGTCGTCGTCGATAAACTCTATTGCCTCTTCAAGACTCAAAATACGCGGAGTTTCGAGTCTGAGCGCGTCGTCGCTGCCCGAAGCGCGCGTGTTTGTGAGATGCTTTTTCTTGCATACGTTTACGCTTATGTCCTCGCTTTTGGGAGAAACCCCCACCACCATGCCCTCGTAAACTTCCGTTCCGGGCACAATGAACAGCGCGCCGCGCTGCTGCGCGTTGAACAAGCCGTAAGTCACCGCCTCTCCCGTCTCGAAAGCAACGAGCGAGCCTGTCTGCCTGCGTTCTATTTCCCCCTTGAAAGGCTGATAGCCGTAAAATACCGTATTGAAAACGCCTTCTCCACGCGTGTCGGTCAAGAATTGACTCTTGTATCCGAACAGTCCGCGCGCGGGTACCGAAAACTCCATTCGCACGCGGTTGTTTACGTTCTCCATATTGAGCAGCTCGCCCTTTCGTTCGCCCATGCTCTGAAAGACGACGCCCGTCTTTTCATTGGGCACGTCCACCACAAGCTTTTCCATCGGCTCGTACAAAACTCCGTCAATGCGCTTGAAAAGCACTTTGGGAGCTCCGACGAGAAACTCGTAGCCGTCCCGCCGCATCGTCTCGATTAAAATGGACAGGTGCATCTCCCCTCTTCCGCACACCTTAAAGGAATCCGCCGAATCGGTTTTTTCCACTTTGAGAGAAACGTCTTTGAGCATTTCCCTGAAAAGTCGGTCGTGCAGATGCCTTGTCGTTACGTACTTTCCCTCCTTGCCCGCAAAGGGACCGTCGTTTACGCTGAAAGTCATTTCGACGGTAGGTTCGCTTATTTTAACAAACGGCACGGGAGTCAGGTCCTGCGGACTGCATACGGTGTCGCCTATGGTCACGTCTTCAAGACCGGAAATGCAGACGATGTCTCCCGCTTCAGCGCTTTCGACAGGCTTGCGGCTCAAACCGTCGATTTGAAATACAGTCACTATTTTCCCCTGCTTAGCAGGCGCGTCGGGCTGATTGAAATTGACAAGCGAAACGGCGTCGCCTACCCTCACGGTACCTCTTTCTATCCTGCCGACGGCTATTCTTCCCACGTAATCGTTGTAGTCTATGGAAGAAACAAGCATCTGAAAGGCTCCCTGCTCGTCGACCGTCTGCGGCTCGAAATGATTGATTATTGCTTCAAACAAGGGCTTCAAATCGGTTCCCTGTTTGCGGAAATCCTCCGATGCGGTTCCGTTGCGCCCGGAACAGTATATTATCGGACTCATAAACTGCGATTCGTTTGCGTTGAGTTCAAGCAGCAAATCGAGAATTTCGTTTTCCACCTCGTTGAGTCTTGCGTCCGGTCTGTCCGTCTTGTTTACGACAAGTATCAGCTTGTGCCCCAATTCGAGCGCCTTTTGCATAACGAACCTCGTCTGAGGCATGGGTCCCTCCGCCGCATCGACCAGCACCAGAACGCCGTTTACCATTTTAAGCACACGCTCCACTTCTCCTCCGAAGTCCGCGTGCCCCGGCGTGTCCACAATATTGATTTTAGTGTTCTTGTAATAAACCGACGTGTTTTTTGCAAGTATGGTTATACCGCGTTCGCGTTCAAGGTCGTTGGAGTCCATCACCCTGTCGGCTACGCTTTGATTTTCTCTGAATATACCGCCCTGTTTGAGCATTTCGTTGACCAACGTCGTCTTGCCGTGGTCTACGTGGGCTATGATTGCTACGTTTCTCAAATCTTCTCTGACTTTCAAAATATTCTCCCGTAAAAATACCGATAACAAAGATATTGCAAAAATGACCTTTTGTCAACGGTTTTAAACCTGTTGGGAACGGGGCACAGACAATTTTTTTGACAGAGGCGGTCAGGTTTCTAAATTTTGTTCGCCAAGCAAAGCCAAAAGTCCTGAAACGGTTGTCTCTTCGTCATACGTCTGAAAGCGCAGCCTGAGTATGTCTCCCGCTTTAAGCTCCTTTTCGCCGTCCTTAGTCAGACGCTCTCCGTTCTCGCTCTCCGTGTGCTCCGCGCGCGTCACCGAAAGAATTATCGTATTTGCGGGCCAAAGCACGTCGCGCACTGTCTTGCCCGCGACAAATGCGTCCGGCTTTACTTCGAGCGAAATTTCAACGTTTTTGGGCTGTCTTTCGTGAGTGGAAATTTTTATAGTGGTTTCCAGCACTATGTCGTTGATTGCGGGAAGCTTTGTCAACTCTAAAAGCATGAAAGAAACCGATACGGAAACCGCGATAAACAATATGTTTCCCGTGCCGTTCATGGCTTCCAGCGCAAGCATAATCGCGGACAGCGGAACGCGGGAAGCGGCGGACATGAACCCGGAAATCGAAAGCACGACTATAATTTTGTAATAATCGGGGTTAACTCCCCAAGCGATAAACAGCTCCGCAAGCAGCGCGCCGATAAGCGCGCCCAACGCGAGCGTCGGTATAAAAAGTCCGCCCGTCGCGCCCGACACGTTTGCCACGGGCACGAGGAAAAATTTAAGACAAAAAATCAAAAGCAACGCAAGCGGAACAACGCTGCGCGCGTTTATGTGAACAATCAGCTCGTGTCCTCCTCCGATAAAATCCCTTGCCCAAAGCCCCGCCGCTCCGCACAGCACAAAAACCAATGTCAGCTGCAAAAAATGCGGTATGCGTTTGAGCTTGTTTATAAACAGATGGTTTATCGAACGGGCGAGCAGCAAAAACAAAGCGGCAAACAGACTTACGGCGCAGCCCAGCACAACGGGAAGCCAAATATCGGAAAGTCCGAGAGAAGGCATTTCTCCGAAATGAAAGAACGCGGTGTCAACCTTGAACAGCTCTCCCAAAAGTCGGGTGGTTGCGGTGGCGGACAGTACGCTTGAAAAAACCGCCATAAGCAGCATGGGGGAAAATTTCTTGTGTATTTCCTCCAACGCGATAAACACAGCCGTCAGCGGCGACATGGTAGCGGCGGCAAACCCCGCTCCCGCACAGCCCGTCATGACGTACCTGTCCCATGCGGCGCCCTTTTTGCCGCCGAGAAGAGAATTTACTCCCCTCCCCAGCGACGCGCCGATAAGCACGCTCGGACCGTCGTTGCACAAAGGCATTCCCGCAAAAAATGTGATTACCGACGAGGCTATGACTCCGACAAACGTGCGAAGCCATTTGAAGGTAACAATGCCGCGCAAAATCCCCATCGCCGTGGGAATACCTCCTCCGTTGGCGGAGGGCGCCCATTTCAGGATAACAGAAAGCAAAAACGCAAGCGCCGCAAGCGCAAGAAAAAACAGCGGCAGCAGCCAAAGGTCGGCGCAAACCGCGTCGTAAAGCACAACTGCGATTTTGTTGAGCCAATCGGTCATAACCCTGAAACCGAAAATGACCGCGCCGGTAAGTATGCCGCCCGCCGAGCTGTAAACGAGACAGGGCAGCAAAATATGAAGAATATAATTTTTTTTGTTGTCCTTTTTCATGGCGCTCCGAATATGAATATTATTCATTATTTATTTTAACATTTTTCCATAATTTTGCAAACAAATCTATATATATTTTTTGATAAATCGAAATAAATCTCACCGATTCCCAAAATTCAAAAATCTTTTATGCTGTTTTGCTTGGAAAATTCGACAGAATAATATAAAATATATTCAGGGTAATTTTAAATGAAAAAAATTAAGGAGTCGGCAAACAAAACAGTTTTGCTTAAATATTTGAATTCGTTTTGCTGCATTGCAAACGCCGCGCTGTTTATCCTTGCGGAAATACTCGTTCACTTAAATCCGAAAGATTTTCATTCGGAACAAAGCACGGCGTCCGTCCTTTGCATTGCGATTGCTTTGACTGCCGTTATCTTTTCCGTATATTATCTGGCGTCGGCAAAAACCGAATCTTTGTCTGCGGAAATCGTTTTCATCGTCGTCAATATTTTTTTGTGCTGTTTTGTTTTCTGGGAAGAACTCGAAGTGCAGTATTCTCTGGCGCTTGACACGGTTCGCATTTTTCTAAGCGTATTCATAATTTTACTTAACGCCGCAATCATTCAGTTCAACGCGCAAAAAGCCGAATACGTCTTTCACAAAAAACGGATTCTGCTCAAAGCCAACGGCATAGCAAACCTTGTAAGAGGCATTTTAACCGCCCTTTCAAGCGCATTGATTATTTTATACTCGCGGTTTGCCGATTTCGATTCGCTGTTGCCCGTTTTGCTGTCGGCGGCGGTAATAGTTCTCTCATGCTTTCTCATCAAAGAACAGCATTGGAAAATGAGCGGCAGATACAATGAAAAAACTTTAATCAATATTTTATTTGTACTTTACTACATTTACGATATAAAGAAACTGTTGGAAGAAGACTTGCTGTACGAGCAGCCCGTTTATTTTCTGAATATTCTTTTGAGTATGGCAATAATCGCGCTCAGTCTGATTTGCATTTTCGACAGATTCGAATTCGGTCCCTTTGAGGACAAACGCGGGCATTTGTCTTTTTGCGCGGACAAAGCCCTTCTTCCCCTGTCCATTCTTCTCGCAGTGACCGTGATTGCAAATTTTGTTTTTTGCCAAAAGGACGATACGTTGAGGCGCATTCCCTATTACGCCGACTACATTTATCTCGTCTCGGGCACGGCGGTCGTAATTCTTGCCCTTCCGCTGCACTTTGGCAAAAAAATCTTCCCGCCCGTCGTCATGAAAACGCTTATTTTCGTCGCCTGCCTCTTGTGCCTGACATTCGGGCTGATTACAACGCCCGAGCAAAGCTATCTCAGAGCATCCTGCGCATTCGGCTTTGCGCTTGCCGTCTGCTGCGCCGTGTCGACAGTGTTGGGAAAAAGTCAGAAGTCGCCCGAACAAACGGAAACAACGGTTGTGACGGAAGAAAATGCGGAAAGCGCGGAATAAACAAGTTTACGTACTTAACAGGAGGGATGCAATGCTGCATTTTAAAGAAAAAATTTATCAGATTTGCGGGTGTATAGCCGGAATACTGTTTGCGATTTTTGGTTTTATCAACGCCGCAGGGCTGCGCGGTACCGGGTTGGAAAAAATTTATATCATCTCTTTCAACGTGGTATACGGTTGCATAATTTTGCTTTCGCTATTTCTCGTTTTTAGCAAAGAAAAGGGCAGCGCGGCAAGCGCGGTTTTGCTTTTTGCTGTCCTTGCGGGCTCTTTTTCCGTATTTCTTTCCCAACCTTTTTTCGGTTACGTGAATTTCGTTGCAAACACTCTCGGCGTTTTTCAATTTGCGCTTTTCGGCGTTTCCGCGACATTCGCCTTTTTGACGATTTACAAATACGGACAGTCACCCGCGCGCGCAGTCGCTCTGAAACGCAATATTCAACTGGGAAACGGCATATTCAACACAGTCCATTTCTCGTCGGTAATCATATTTTGTGTGATTTGGATGTTCAATGAAAACAATTCGATTCCGGTTTTGTATATGTTATATCTTATAGCTTTCGCAACGCTGTTTCTGACCGTTTCGATAATGTTAATCAAACCGCCTGAACGGACAAAAAACGGCTTTGAGCAAAGACGCGCTCTCGATTTAATCTTGCTTGCTTATTATTTTTTCGCGTTTATCGGCGTCAACCCGACCGACGCGGAAGTTCCGATTTTTGAAAATGGATTGATATATCTGGTTTATGCCGCTTCCGCCGTGTTATGCGTCGTTTCGCTTTCGCTTTCTTCCCGAGTAAGGCAGAAACCGACTTCATCTTTTACCGCTTCAAAATTACGTTTTGCGGCGATGATTTTCTGTCTCGTAAGGGCTTCGTTTGCCGTTCTCGACTTTTTTAACCGGATGTTCTTCAAACCGGAAATCATCGGCAATATGTATTGGCAGCTGATTCTGTCCGTAATTTTGCTGGTATCGGGAGCCGTAACTCTCGCGCACAGTTCGGAAAACAAAAAAAGCATTTTCATCTCTTATATATCCGATATAGTATTTATCGTCCTTCACGTTGCAATCGTATTTGTCATTGCAATTTTGAATGAATATAAATTCGGTACAACTTCGTTCAGCTATTTCAGAAATCCCGCTCTGTGCGCGGTGACAATCTCTTTACTTTGCGTTTCTTTGTATATGTCAAGAAAGAAAAGAGACGCGATTCCTGCCGAAAAAACGGAAAACGAAATTGTCGGCGCGAGCGTCGAAAGCGAATAAGAAAACATAAAACAAAAAACGCGCTTTAAGCGCGTTTTTTACTGTAAAATTACATATCCGAAACGTCACCGCATTGAAAGCCCAGACTCTCTATCGTTTCTCGAATCTGCTCCGCCGACAAACCGCGTGTATCCGCAGTTGCGGTTCCCGTTTCCAGTTCAACCTTGACCTTGCCGCAGCCCGCCTGCTTCAATGCCTTTTCCACGCGCATTTTACAATGATTGCAAGTCATACCTTTGATTTGAATTTTTGTCATATTTCTTCTCCTTTTTTATTTCAGCCTCTGTACAGTCTCAATGCGTTTCCGACAACGAAAAGCGAGCTTAAACTCATTGCAAGCGCGCCAATCATTGGACTGAGAGTTATCTGCCACAACGGATAAAGCACTCCTGCCGCAAGCGGAATGCCGAGAGAGTTGTAAAAGAACGCCCAGAACAGGTTTTGTTTAATATTTCTGATGGTGCGTTTTGAATAATGTATGGCGCGCGACACGTCCGTCAAATCGTTTTTCATAAGCACAACGTCGGCGGACTCTATCGCTATATCGGTGCCGCTGCCGATAGCTATGCCTACATCCGCCTGCATGAGCGCGGGACTGTCGTTTATTCCGTCCCCCACCATAACAACCTTTTTGCCGGCATTTCTCAATTCGGCTACTATGCGCTGCTTGTCGGCGGGCATGACTTCCGCTTCGACTCGGTCTATACCGACCTCGTTTCTGATTGCCTCCGCGGTAACGGCATTGTCGCCCGTCAGCATAATCACCTCAATACCGCTCTTTTTAAGAGCCTCAACAGCTTCTTTGCTTGTGGGTTTGACCTTGTCAGCCACGGCAATCAGTCCGAAAAATTTGCCTCCGCAGGCAAAATACATGACCGTCTTGCCTTTGTTTGCCAATTCCTCCGCGGCAACAGACGCCGACGAAACGTCGATATTGCGTTCAGCCATAAGTTTTGCGTTGCCTGCCAAAGCCTGACGACCGTCGATTGTTGCTTCCACGCCCAATCCGTCGAGATTTTTGAAATTTTCCGCGCCGACGGTACGGATATTCTGCAAATCCGCATACTCGGTTACTGCGACAGACAAAGGATGCTGACTGTTTTTTTCAAGCGCGGCGGCAAGCGAAACAAGCTCACGCTCGCTCGCTCCGTCAGACGGAACGACGTCCGTGACCGACGGCTTTCCCTCGGTCACGGTGCCCGTTTTGTCAAGCACCACCGTCGTAACATTGTGCAGCTGTTCCAAAGCTTCCGCGCTCTTGATTAAAATTCCGCGCGAAGCGCATTTGCCCGTCGAAACCATGATTGCCAACGGAGTAGCAAGCCCCAACGCGCACGGACAGGAAATAACAAGCACCGAAATTGCCACGTTAAGGGCAAATTCAAATGTCGCTCCGCACGCAAGCCAAACAATCGCGGTAACGAGAGCGATGCCCATGACAACGGGCACGAATATGCCGCTTACTTTGTCCGCAAGCCTACCTATCGGCGCCTTTGACGAAGCGGCATTTTTTACAAGCTCGACTATCTGCGAAAGCGTCGTATCGTCCCCGACGCGCCGCGCTTTTATTTTAAACGCTCCGCTTTTGACAATGGAAGCGGAAATAAGCTGCGCTCCGACGTTTTTCTCCACAGGCATACTTTCCCCGGTGAGCGCCGACTCGTCAACCGTACCGCCGCCCTCTGTCACCTCGCCGTCAACGGGAACCGAGCTGCCGGGTTTGAGCAAAATTATGTCTCCGACCGCTATTTTGTCTACGGTTATTTCTACTTCCTCCCCGTCGCGCAAAACAAGCGCCGTTTTGGGCGCAAGGTCGATGAGCTTTTGTATCGCGGAATAAGTTTTGTTTTTAGAGCGCTCCTCCAACAATTTTCCGACCGTCACCAGCGTGAGTATCATGCCGCCCGACTCGAAATACAGTCCCGACAAGTATTTTTCGGCAAGCTGCAAATTTCCGTTGCCGATGCCGTAGGATATCATGAAAATAGCGAAAACTCCGTATATGACAGCCGCCGACGAACCGACTGCAACCAGACTGTCCATATTGGGCACGCGATGCCACAGTGCCTTGAAGCCGTTGACGTAAAATTTTCTGTTTACGTAAAGGATTGGCAGAACCAGCAAAAACTGAACGAGCGCAAATGCCACGCCGTTTTGAACGCCGTGCATAAAAGCGGGAACAGGCAGCCCTATCATGTGCCCCATAGATACGTACATCAAAAGCACGAGAAAAATCAGAGACACAATAAGGCGCGTTTTCATGGGAGTAAAGCCGTCCGTTTCCGCAATCGGGTTCGCCCCGGCATTTCTGTCTGCGCCCTGACTCGAATCGGCAGATTTTTCGGGATAGGCTTTGAAGCCCGCCTTTTTCACAGCGTTCGCTATCTCTTTTTCGCTTATTATGTTTTCGTCGAAGTCGCAAACCATGCTTTTTGCAACAAGGCTGACTTCCACCGAATTAACGCCTTTGAGCCTGCCGACCGCGCGCTCCACCCCCGCAGAACACGCTGCGCAGGACATACCCGTAACTTTGAATCTTTGACGCATTCCGAACCTCGCCTGTTTTATTATTTCATATTACAACAAAAAAATAACCGCGTCAACTTTTACGTAAAGCTAACTCGGCTTGCCGAACAAAACGAGAAAACAAAAACTTATTTTTTGTAAACTTTTTGCATATTTCGGCTTGACTTGCGGTTGGGGATATGGTAGAATAATCTGCGGTAATCAACAAGCATTGTTAATGCGCCGTTACGGCGCTTGTTTGTTGCCCGTCGAGGCGTGGCGCAGTTTGGTAGCGCGCTTGCTTAGGGAGCAAGAGGTCGTGGGTTCAAGTCCCGTCGCCTCGACCAAAAATTTGGGGTAAAACGCTAAGTTTTGCCCCTTTTTTATTGCTCACCCCCCTATAAAACAGGCGAAAAGCACCCTCGAAAAAGCAAAAAAATCGTTGTACCCCAAATGTACCCCAAAAAATTTTAACGTCAAAAACCCGTTTTCAGAGACAAAAAAGAGAACCGCCTGACCGTAAAAGTCGGGCGGTTCCGCAGCTCATTCCGCAGCTTGGCAGATGAGAAGATTGAGGGACTATTTCAACATTTCGCCTATTTCGCGCACCCTGTCGGCAAGCTCCTTATAGCGGTCGCAAGTGTCGTCGAGGGTTGCCAGCCTGTTTTTAAGCTCGGCAATCTCCCTGTCTCTTTCCTTGTTCTCGGATACAAGTTCGCGTATGGCGGTTTCAAGCTCGCCCAGCAGTTCGAGTGCGTGCGGGTTTTCAGGGGCGACAAAATGCTCCTGCTCGGCTTTTTCATCAACGCCTATTATCCAGTCGCGTGTAGGCGCATTTTCGTTCACAGGCGAAGTCTCGACCTCTGCGGCTGCTTGTTCGCCCTGCGCGGGCGCGACTGCATTCAGGATTTGATATTCGCCGTCATTCAGCTTGTATATCCCGCGCTTTTGCGGATTATACCCGAAGTATTCGCCGTTTATTATTACGGCAAACTTTTCGGCACCGTTCACTCGCGCCCGACGATAAGCGTTTTCTATTTCCACAAGCGACGGAACTTTTTTAGCGTCGCTGTATTCAAATATACCGTTTTCAAACTTTTCCATTTTTTTCTCCTCTGTTAAATTTTAAATATTAGTTTTACCAAAAAGACTATGCCCGCAACCACGCCGCCCGTCAAGCCCACCGACAATATTCCCGTCGTCACCTTCAAGAACGTGGACGCTACTTTTTTGGATATTTGCCCTACGGTGTCGATTACTATCCCGACTATGAAATTTATAACTGAGACGGGAAAGGATATAAGGATTGAAAAGATAATGTACAGGGGGAGCGCGATTGCGTAAAACACGCACATTGTACGCAGCCCCAACGGCTCCCGTATCCCTATGATGTTAAGCACCGCCTTGTTTGCGTCGTAAAACGCCTTAGCCTTTAACGCCTTGCTTTGCAGCTCCGTGCTTTCCGCCTCGAATATTCTCGACGAGTGTTCGGCGCGTTCATGCTCTTTTTGGAGAACCGCCCGCTGCCTTTCCGATTCCGCTTCTATGCGCCGCGCTTCGGATAACGCAGACAGTTCCGCCCCCTTTTCCACGACCAGCTTGGAGCGCATTTCGTCGTCCTGCAACGCTGCGGCAGTGGTCAGCTCGTTTATTTTGTCCCGTATGGAGTTTTCGGGCGGCTCTACAATTTCGGGCGGCTCTACGACAGGCAGCAGTTCGTTATTCATTTTCTCCCGTGTTTACTACGTCCTGCGTGCGCCGATTTACTTCTTTCGTGAGCGCCACAATCTCCTCGACCTTTTCGCTTATGTAGCTGTCGTCAACGTCTATCCCGTTTTTGACCGCAAAGCTCGTTGCCTGCGCCATTACGTACGCCTTTTTCTCCGCGCCCGTATAGTTCACGAACTTCTCCGCTTCCTTTATGAACTGCTCTATTACCCCGCTTATTTTCAGGATATTTTCCGCCGTTTTCTTGCCTTTCGCGCTTTTTATGAACTTCGTCAGAAAGGTCACGGTGGTGATGAGCAAGCCGACTGCCGCGCTCGCTATGGATAAGATTCCTCCTAAATTTTCCAGCATTTTCTATTTCTCCTTTTCTTTTGTTTTTTCGTTTTCGTCGTCCTCCGCCACAATGCCCGTAAGCTCGGAATATATTTCTTGGAGCATATTCTGATGTTTAAGCTCTTCCGAAATTATTTCGTCTATATCTTCGAGCATTGCCTCTTTGAGTTCCGCGTCAAGCGTTGAGTGTTGAATACACGCTTTTAGGTTGTTGTACTTGTTTATTGCTTCGCTCTCGGCTGTGACGTTGTACTGTATTTCGTTTGCCACGTTTCGCACCTGCTCGGCAAAGCCCGCATATTCCCGTTCAAAATCCAAAACTTCCATTTTACCCAGCCTTTATCTTTCTCGTGATTTGCCTTCCAATTCGCGAATGTCTCCGTGAATACGTTTAAATTCGGCTTTCTTTTCTTCCAGATTAGGAATAGTAACTCCTGCCATTGCCTGCAACAAATCCTCGTTAAGAGGTTGCAGCTGCATTTTCAACTGTCTTATGTCTCTTCTTCGTTTTATTTCTTCTTTACTTATGAAATACACGTTTGTCATGCTTGCTCTCCTTTATCTTTATTACGAATTGCCTATAAAGAACCATGCCGTAGGGATTGACATGCTTTGGTCCAGATGAACATCTCTACTCATATACACCGAGTTCTTGTCCTCTTCAACAAGCCCGATTGTCAAGTAGACGTCAGTGCCTGACTCGTAAACGAACAAGAGGCAATCGTAATCTCTCATGGTTCCGCCCTTATCAATTGTCGCCTTGCCCTTTATTATTTGCTTTCCGTCGGCTGTTCCGTCTCCGTTATATATTGTTGAACACAGCTCGGACATATCCATTTCTTGATGTTCACTGGCATAATCTATTTGCGTTTTGTAAATATTCACGGACGACGCAAGCAAAATATCTTTCAACTCCGCGCCGATAAGACTTTCGTCATATTCGTTATTTGTGGTAAAGCTAAAAGAAATAAAGGCGTCGCCGTAAAAAGTCGGAATTGAGGAATCGGGAATCACCGCCCAATAAGAACCTATATTTCCGCCCCCGCTGCCGCTGTCGCCCTTATCCCCTTTATCGCCTTTATCTCCCTTTGCCCCCTTTATGCTGCCGAATTTGGTTGTCGTATAAGAGGCTGTGGAAATACTTTTAATGAGCAGCAGGTCGCCGTTTGCGTTTACTATAACGTCGCCGACAAGGGGCGAAACGTCCATGCCCGTCGTTGTCTCGATTGTGGATTTTGAAATAGACGTTGTGCTTGTCGAGGTGGACGCGAAAAAACCGCCCCCCTGAACTCTGCCTAAATTAACCGTTGACATGGTTTGTCCTCCCTGTTACTCGTAAGTGGCGATTAACTCGCCGTCTGCGTTTATTGACAGTGTGGGCGTTTTTCCGTCCTCGCCCGCAGGTCCCTGAGGTCCCGTCGCTCCTTGCGCTCCTCGCGGTCCCTGTTCCCCCTGCACTCCCTGCTCGCCTTGTTCGCCCTTAGGTCCTTGCGCGCCCGTATCGCCCTTTGCGCCTTGCGCTCCCGTTGCGCCGCGCGGTATTCCGAAAACGACAACGGGGTTTTCCGCCGTGCCGCTCTGATTCACCGACGCCGCCTGATTTGAATCCAACGTAACTGCCGAGACGGTAAACAACGGCGTTGCTCCCGTGTCGCCTTTTGCCCCTTTCAAGCCCGTGAAGACAAAGGCAAATACTTTTGCCGTATCGGGACCGCTTGCAGTTACCGTCACTTGCGGCGTGCCAGTCGTCGAATCTACCGTTGCTGTCGGATTGCCGAAACCTGCGGCAGGTCCGGCAGGTCCCGTCGCCCCCTGAGGTCCCTCAGGTCCCGTAATACCCTGCGAACCCGAAAGGTCGGTCAGATATTCGTAGGCGGTTTCGCCTTTCATGTACAGCTTTGCGTTGTCCTCGTCCTCTACGTTGCCCGTATCGATAAGCACAAATCCGTAAAGCGGCACGCCGTCCGTCGCATATCCCGCGTTCATCGCCGCTATGCTCGGGTATGTTTTGGAAATTTTAAAACCCTCGCCCTGCGCTCCGCGCAAATTCCCCCGCAGCTGCCAGCTCAGCGTGTCGCCGTTGGACAAATACTGATACACGTTGCCGTTCTCCGTGTTCAGGTACACATCGAGTTTTATGGGTATGTATCCGGCGGAAGCCAACTCCGCAGATATGGAAACATTGTCGTCCGCCGTTCCCGTATACCACATTGCCCCTTTGACGCGCCCCAAATTGATTGTCGTTGTCGCCATTTTTTTCTCTCCTTAGTATGTAATGGTGATGCGGAGGTAGCCGCTGTCGTCTATTTTGTATTTAACGTCGTCGCTCGCAGCTCCCGCTTTCACCTCGATTAAGTCTCCGTTCTGAACCGTAAAGCTGTACAGGTCGTCGCCGTCTTCTCCCCTTTCGCCCTTAGCTCCTTGCTCGCCCTGTTCGCCCTGCTCGCCTCTTATGCTGCCTTTCAGTTGCCACGTCAACGCGCCGTTGCTTTCAAGATACTGATACACGTTGCCGTTGTCGGCGTTCAGGTATATGTCGAACTCGTCGGGAGTGTAGCCCGCAGCGGAAAGCTCGGCGGCTATGTCGGCGGGGGTGTCAGCCTCCCCCGTATACCATGTTGACGCGTGTATGGAATTTACCTGTTCTTGCAGGCGGTTTATGTCGCCCTCTATTTTTTCTATGTCGCTCGGCTCTACGGGCGGGTCGCTTTCTAGGTCTGCGCTCGGCATTACTTCCAGCGCAACCGTCTGGCTCGTGATTATGGATATTACCGACTGCTCGTTTGGCGCGGTCGCCCCCTCCGCCATGTTCACCACGTTTATAACAAGCGTGGGCGCGTTCTCCCCCTGCCCCGCATATACGGTGAACGCCTGCGGCAACAGTCTTTCATACAGCGCATACTCCGCTCCGTTGTACGTCAGCTTTTTCACGTAGCGCAGAAAGTACGAATCGCTCTGCGCTATCTTCCCCGTCCGCTTGGTGTATAGCATGCCGACCTTGACCGCCGTAGTTATGGGCGCGTCCGTTTGTTGCGCTATGATTGCGGTGGGCACAAACACGTTAAGCAGCTTGTTCTGATACGCCCCCTGATACAGCGGGAAATTTTGCTTTATGTCCGCTGTGCTCCCGCCCTCCGATAAATATATCTTTATTACGTTCATTTGGCTAAACCTCGTTTATTCCCTCGTTTATTATTATACCTTCTTCTCCGATTTCTTTCGGCGGAGCGTTTTTCGCATAAAAAAACACGGTCTTTTTTTGACCGTGTTCGTGTTTAATATTTTATTCTTGCCGCTCACCAAACGGGAACGTCCATGTTTTTCGTAGTCACCTTTACGACCTTTTCGTCTACAAGCGTCACCTTTACGCTGCGCACGATTGTTCCGCCGCGCAAAAATCCCCGCCACTGCGTTTTTTCGTAGGTGATTATTAGTTTGTCGTCGTCTTCTTCCTCTTTCGAGGTCGGCTCACCGAATATTTTTTGAAGTTCTTCTGCCGTCGCGCCCAAACAAACGGATTTTGCCGTATTTATAAATAGCGCGTGCTTTTGTGCAATGATTGAGATAATTAAAAACCCCAATGAAACCCCAAACAACGCACTTAATCCTATTAGTAAAAAAATAGAATATGCGAAAGAAACTATTAAACTTATAATAAAAATTCCTGCAAAAGTAGCAAAAACTTTTAAAGAAACAACACTACGAAATATAATAAAAACTATAATAATACTTGCAAAAAAAATTATACACGCTTTATTAAATGGCGTTGAATTGTTTGTATTTGCAAATAAATACAAAACAAAAAGTACCGACGCAACGAATTCCGAAACTACTCCAACAAGTTTGTATCTTTTTGTAAACCTACTTACTTTGGCAGGTAAATTGTCTATTTGAAAATAAAGTATAGTAATTGTAAAACATAACAACAAGCAAACACCTATCAAAACCCACAACCATACAGGCATATTTTTCTCCTTTTTTATATTGTGCCTTATAAAACAAAACTCGTCAAGGAATTTGGCATTAAAACAATTTACCCAAAACAAAAAAGGCGCAAAAATGCGCCTTTTTTGTCGAATAAAGTAATCACTGGTGCGGAAACACGTTTTTGTCGAACTTTCGTATCACCCACGACTTCATTGCTTCGTCTGCCGACAGTCCTGTTATGTTCCTGCCGAAAACAAAGTACCTTTCGCTTGAATTTGTCGTGTCGTTTACTTCGTTAGTGCTAATAATCGCTATTGCTTTGTACATACCCGTCTCTATCGGCGCACGCATGGCGGCAGGGATTGTTATTACTATTTTCCCGCCCGACGTGTCAACTGAAAAATCTGAGTACACATATTGGGAAATAAAGTTAGCGTCAATCGTCTCATTGGAAATTTTATTCAACTCATCGCCCAACAACGCTATCGCTATATTTGCGTTATTATCGCCGCTTTCGGCGGTTTTTTCGCTCCACACCCAACCCGAAACCACAAAACGGTCGCTGTCTGTCAGTAATTCGAGATTGTAGTCAAAGCTCAACGCTTCGCGGTTGTCTTTAAGCAACGCCAATCCGCTTGTGTTGTTCATTGCGGCGGCGGTAGTGTTTTCGCTCCCGAATAACGCCGCTATATCTATTTTCGGCAAGGCAGGCAATTCCCTTATTTCCTTGTCCGACAGTGCAAGCGTAGGAAAGATTAAGAAGTCGAACATATCCGCTCTGCCGTGAACGTCGGGGTATTGAAAAGGACGTAATTGGTTGTATGCTCCGTCTGTTTGTCCAAGCTCGGGAACCCAGTGTTCTGTTGGAGCAACTTGGTCGCCCGCACTGAAATTGTCTTTCATTCTCCACGAAATGGTGAGCGTATTCCTTATTGAATACGTACCGACAGGGTGTAAAACGCTTGTTATGAAAGTCTCGTTTCCCGCTACGTTGTCGGGCTTATCAATGTCGTTCTTGAAGATTGTTGCCGCGTATCTCGGATAAGTGGCGGGAGACTGCGAACTCAACGGGAACATAAGCCGCTGTATATAATCCCAACCGCTTTCTTGTATGAAACTGTCCGTATTCTTGTTATCCCTGTCGGAAGTCCCCAAAACAAGATAGTCGGCAATGACCTTTGAACGCCTTATCTGGCTCTGCTCGCTTATCTCGTAAAAACGCGGCTCGCTCGGTATCCCTATTATCTGAGACAGCTTGTTGTAGTCTTTGCTAAACTCTACGTCGCATATTACGTGGTCGAAATAAAATACGCTTTTTACCTTTGTGACGTAATAAAGTTCTCCTCGTATCTCGTATAGCTGCCCCGCCCGCTTTACGTTAAACAAACCGTCCGTCCACTCCCGTATTGTATATGTGGTGTTGCCCGTCCGAATTAAGCGCCCATACGTATTATCTCCGAATTTTACGCTGTCTGCGACGGTGTCCTGTTGGTTGTTGAACTGTCTGTGCTGCGGGGTGCGGTCATACTTTGTTTGCAGCAGATATTTCCGTAAATCGGGGCGTGTCTGGTCGGAACGTACCGTCTCCTGCGTTCTGTATACTATGTGGAATACATAATCGTTGACTACTATATCTTCCCATGTGGACTTATTAAATACAGTGCCTATTATCCTTTTTATTGCGTATTCTCTATCTTCGTCCCCTTGATTTACAGCCGGCAACCTGTAATTAAGTCCCTTTATCTTGTTGTCTCTCAAATTGTAGTAAATGGCAAGCCCTTTATTGGGGACTGTGGTAGGAACGACGTCTAAAAGTTGGTAAATACTTTGTTCGTAAACGTAATTTGTTATGTCAGCCGTCACGCCTTCGGCATTCCTTATTTCAAGTTTAACAAGCTCAATTATATTTTTCGATGTTTGTATTTCCGCAACGTCGTTATACACGAGGTAATCCTCGCTTGAAGATTTTGGCGCAACCCATTCCTCTATTATACCGCCGAGCTGCACCATGTTTGTGACGTAGGACGAGCAGGCGGCAATGTAGTCCTCTATGCTGCGCGAATTAAATACAGACACGTCATTATTAACCCCTGTTGACTGCCCCGTAATCCCCAGCCTGCGCCACTCCACCACAAAGCGATTATCCCGTCCAAAGCGCACTTTCGGTATGGCGTGAATATATTTGCCTATATCTATAAGCACTTCCCACCAATTTTTTTGGTTGTAAAAGTTTTCCACAATCTGCGTGTTTCTCAACGCAAGCGCGTCGTTTTCTTCTAGGTAATACGATTGTGGGGTTTCGTCTATGGACGTTTCCGGAATTTTTCTCACAAGCTGCGTGGATAGCTGCGCTTTATTAAACAATTCATAAGCAGTTGCAATATTCGCGCTTTCTAACCACGTCGTCACGGGGCTGCTTGTGAAAAAACTCATGGCGGCTTGCGGCGTTGAGTTTTGCGTATATGTCGAAGTGTTCTTTGCATTCCAATATATTCCCAAAGAAATTGTCCTTGTCATGCCGTAGTAAAAACTGCAAATTCTCGGATTCGCTGGTTCTGTAAACTGATACATTTCTTCTGTTGGAAGCAAATTTGCCATATTCACATAAACCGAGTATGAATATCCGTATTTTGCAGTAAACTGTATTACTCTGTTTTTCCTTGTTGTGTCATATTGTGTTACTCGTTTTACCCAACTTTTTAAATAGGGTTCTGTTAATTGCCCAAGAATATTAGTTCTGCTATAAGAGATACCCTTGCTAAAACTATGTACAGCCAAAACGGGAGATTCCCACCCTTCGTCCCAATAGCCCTCGACAGGGTCGCTGTCAACAGGGTCTACAAACATGTTTACAATGGTTTCTTCTTCCTTCGTGGTAGAAGATTTTTGAACTACTTTTACATTCAAAGAACAGTACCCTTGCATGGTGTAGGTCTTTGCATTGCGCGTTCCGTAATATATCCTGAGCATGGGCACGGGCAGCCGTATTTCTTTTTCTTCGCCGGCAGGTATTTCTTGATATTTCAGAAAATTGTCCCATTTAACGTCGGAAGGCTTAACTGGTCCGTTGCCCAAATCCACCTCATACCAGTCGGGGAAGACCCACTCGAATTTCTTGCCCACACGGTGTTCTATTTTAGCAAATGAATTATACAGTCCAAAAGGCTCGGATACAATATCGCTCGGCACGGTAAAAACAGGTATTACTTTTTCCGTGCGACTATGTTCGGACTCCTTATCCAAGTTTACATTTTTCAGCCTATACGTGACGGCGATGTTATCCACAAGCCGCCCCTGCGCATCGACGGAAGCCTCGTCAAAATAGATGTGGTGGTCGAAATAGTTTGCGTCGCTTATAATCGGCTGCGTCACAATATCCTGCGCAACGCACAAATGGAAGCTCTCCCACAGCTGCGCCTCCGCGCTCCCCTTGCGTTTTTCCCAAAACTCCAAAATAAACTTGGTTTTGGGCGCAAACTCCTTTGAGAAGTTCAGCCCCGCAAGCGTCACCTCCGCCATGTCGAGAGTTTCGTCCAACTTCTCGTCCGTACTCACGCCCTGCAAGAGATGTGCGGAATAATCCGTGCCCCTGTAAAAGTTTTCTTCCTGCATGCTGTCGTAAAGATAAATTTTCGTTATAATCATAAAATCACCTCAATCTTCCGTTTGTCCAATCCGTTCCCGCTCTCGCCCTCTGATACTCGATTGAACTTTGCTCTTTGAAAATAGTAAAATTGTATTCGCGTTCCCGCTTGGAGTATTTGGAGAGCAGGCTCGCCCCCGACGTTATTCCCGACAGCGCGCTCCCCAATATAATCCCGACAGGACCAGCCCACGCCATTGAAACGCCGCCCATGACGACGCTATAAGCAAGAGAGGTCGTGTCCTTTAACACCTCTATCCTCCTCTCCGTCCTGTCCTGTAACGCTTGGTCGCCGCTCTGAATTCCTATCCCCGACGCCCAATAATCTATGGCAAGGTCAGCACCCTGCTTGACGGTGGACAATATGTGCTGCACATTCGCACTCACTACACGCTTCGTGCGCGTATTCATGCCCGTGCCCGTTCCCAAGCCCTCGCTTTCCTCGCCGCCTGCGGCGGTAGTCTTGTCGGCGTCGGTTTCCTTTGTTCCCGCGCCGCCCGACACTCCGCCGCCGCTTTGCTTCCTCACTATAACTTCAATTCTCTGCGTCCCCTGCTGATACAGCATTTCTTCCTCTCCTTATTTACGGATTGGTCGTATACGTGACCGTAACGGTTGAGCGGCGGTATTCGTAAACTCCGTCCCCCGCGCTCGTCTGATTTTGGAATCTCTCCCAGTTCACCCTATTTAAAGGGTCGTCAATATCCGGGACGGGCGCAAACTTTACTTTCAATACCCCGCCTTCTATTTTCCAGTCAACGGCATTGTCTGTTACAGCGTCGTCGTTCCACTTGAACCCTTTCATTTGCACTAGCAGAATTTCCTCGATGACCGTATTTTCAAGCGGCGTGCCCGCCAATGTAACGTCTATCCATTCGAGCCTTTCCGCTTCGTCGGGATTTAAAGGCGAAGATTTACCGTAAGGCTCGGGCGCAACCTGCATTTGGACGGTCGTAACGTCGAACACTATGCCCGTATACGGGAAAGTGACTGTTTTTTCGACAGGCTCGGGAACACTTATCTCGAATATAGCGCATACGTCAATGTCTCCCGTGACATTCACGTCCTGCCGCGTCGCCCCGAGCCGTCCGTCCGACCATTCGGAAAACTCCCAACCGTTAAGCGGGAAAGCGGTAACGGACGTTGCGTTGCCGCCGCTTACCACCGTCTGCTCCGTATTGCCCAAGATTATGCCGCGACCCGAGCACACGCCGTACTTGACGCTGTACGTTTGGGGAGTCGGAGGCGGCGAAATCTCCCAGCCGAGCCTGCCCCAACCTTTGAGAGTCAAGCTCGACACGTTGAAATCGCTGTTGGTTATAACTTTCTGTATGTTGTCTATCATGTCCTTGAAGACATAGCTGTGCTCCGCCGTCGTGACACGAACGTATACGGGGATATTCACGTCCTGCGCCTCCGACACAATTCCGTCCACCCTGTAAGCCCCGCACCGCCAGAATATCTCGTTGAGCCGCTGCGTAAGCGTTTTGTTGAAGTCGAAAAAGGTAAAGGTCTTGACGACGGACAGCGTCGTCGCCAAAAATCCCGTAAGGTCGGGTCTCTCGCTCGTCGGAATTGCGTTGGACGTGAATATAGCCTGCCAACTCTGCTTGGTTATGGGCACCGTCAAAAACTTGCTCTCGCCCACCACATTCCCCTCCGCGTCGTATTCGTCATCGCCGTCGAGAGATATTTCTATGCGTTGGTCGGAGTAGTTGAGCGCGTCGGACATGTAGCTTATTTTAAACCCCGCACTCACCCGCACGCACTCCCCATATTGTGTAGTCGCAGGCTCTTCGTCGTACATGAGCGTGCCCAAAAGCAGATACGCGGTGACCGTGTCCCCGTATGCGTTCATTATTTGCTCGGGGTTGCCTATGTAGTTGTTGCGGATTTTGGTCACGTAATAATCCAAATTCTTAACCTTGTCGCTCTGAATAAGGAACGTAATGCGCCCCGCCTTTACCGCGTTGTCTATGTCTTGGCTGGTCGTAACCTCTTCGTCCACAAGCTCCACGAGCGCATACGCCTGAGAGAGCGAGAACTCTATGCTCCTTACCCAATCGTCAAACGCCGAATAGGGAGCCGCGCCCCCGCCCTCGTCCTTTGTTTCCACAAGCCGCTCTTTCCACGTGTAAAATTTAATGCCCAGATACTCCGCAAGGTCTACGTTCTCGCGCTCTCCGTCCTCGTTGACGAGCAGAATAGTCTCCGAATTGGGATTATCCCTGCGCGTCACGATACTCCCGTCCGCCTGCCGTTCGGGAATATCCGTTCCGTTGAAAATCCCCTGCCAGATATTTTTAATATCCTCAGCCGTCAAAATCGTTCTTTTCATTTCGTCTCAATCTCCTACTTTATTTTTCCACATTTGCCTGAGCTGCCCGTAATCGAGCAATCTCCCGCGCTGCGGTATAGCGTCGAAATTTTCCACTCCCCACTTCTTCTTGGTCTTGGGAAAGTCGTCGCCGTACACGATGTTCTCCATAATGTCCGTCATGAGCGCCTGAATTTGGCGCTTACTCATTCCCTCTATCTCCTGCATGGACTGCGCCCTCAGATACAGCTTCGAGCTAATCCCATACAACCGAGCGTTCTTTTCGCCCTCTTTTAACGCGTCCCTAATCATGTCGGCATTGTTGACCGTCCATTTCATTATTTGCTTCTGCGCCACCAGAGCCGCGTAAACGGCGTTTACAGCCGCGTCATGGTCTCCGACGAGTGTTCCGTCGATTATTATGGTATCTCCCGATTTAGACGGGTTTAAGGGCTTGTAGTAAGGTCTCGCCGCTTTTACCGACGTGTCGTACACAAGACGCGGGACGCTCTTGGGGCTTGTCCGCACCATCGTCTTGCCGTCCTCCCTCTCCCGCTCGCGATAGTTTATAAGCGGGATTTTCCCCGCCAGCTTTTTGTTGTTGAAGATGTCTTTGAGCGTGAATATCTGTGAAAACCGCGTCGCCATTTGCCACCTACAAAATGTTGTTCAGCGTCATGTAGTAAATGCCGAACCGCTTTGGCATTTGCTTATACGTCGCTTCGAGGTTTTCCACCGCGTAAAGACTTCCCCCAATCACGATAAGGTCGTCGGGGCGCACTTCGATGTCGTCATACGTCCGTATGTTAAGCGACGACTGCGGCGTTATAAGCCCCTTGACATACTGTATTGTAGAGCCGTCCACGCTCCCCTTAATCATGTAATCGAAAGAGCCGACGTAGTAATACCTGTTCGTCTGGTACTTCGCCACATTCCCGAAAGACGACTGCAACAGCTCGATAGTCGTGCCCGGTATTGCAAGCGTCCACTCGCTTCCCGTATACTGCCAATACGCATGGTTGTAATAAAAACAAACCTTGTCCGATTCCACATTATACACGACGGAGCTTGCGTTCTTTCCGTCCGCTTGGACGAAAGCGTTGCCCTGCGCGTCGAACAGCCAATATTTTCCGTCCTCCGTAAGGTAGAGAACATTTTTCGTATAGCTGTCCTCCAACACGGTAAAACGCCTGTACAGCATGGCGCGCGGATTTTTCGTTGTGCTTCTCGGTTTCAAATACATCTTACCAATCCTTTCCCGTCGGTCTAAACGCATAGCGTCCGTAGTAGTTCAAGCCGAGCTGACGCCACGCTTTCATAGCGTTGGGGTGCATATCCCTGTCCTGCCACCTTATAACGTCCGCGCTCATGTTCTGCATGGTGTCAAGGTCTACTCCGCTTATAGCCGCAATATCGCCGTTTGCAAGCATATACTCGCCTTGCAGGAACATGGCTTCCAAAAACTGTGTCCTGTACTCGAAAGGCGTAAATCCGAGCAGCCGCCCCTTCGCTATCATGTAGTTAATCTGACTTCTGCTGCTTTTTGACGCGGAATATATCCAGCCGTAGCTTTTGATACGGAGATAGTCCAGAAAATTTTTGACGCGGTTTGCGTCGTTGCCCTCTATTTCCTTTTCGAGGTTGTGCCCCCTGAACGTAAAATATTCGGGGTTAAGTCGGTACTGGTGAAAAAGTCCGTCGTAAACTCCCCCTATCTCCCCCTCGCGGTTGGTAAAGGGGAAGACGATGTCCTTATCGTCCATTTGGAAGAGCATTTCTTTTGTGTATTCGGGGGCTTTGTATATGTACATTATTCCGTCTCCTTTCTTTCGCTTCCCATGAACCTCGCGCTGTAACTCTCGAAACTTTCGCCTTCGCGTACAGTCCCATGCGCCGCCCTCGCCGCCACGTTAGCCTTACGCGTCTGTTCGCCCTGCGCGGTAACCGTTCCGTTCTGTCCCGCGTCGAACCTGCCCGTCTTGCCTCTTTCCGGCTTAGCCCCCGCTTCCTTAGTCGTCATGGCATAGGCGGGAGAGATAGGCGCTTTGTTTCCGTCCGCACCGCCGCTGTCAAGCTCCTGCCGTATTTTCTGCCCCTTTACAGACGTTTCTTTCGCCGTGCTCAACACTCTGCCCGTCGTTCCTATGATTCTTTTCGCGGGGATATTGTACGCGCTCGGATAAATTATATCCTGCGCCCTCACGTTGTCGTTGACGACATACGTATAGCCGTCGGTTGTTTTTCCAAGCCCGCGCCCGTCGCTTCCGTATCCCACTTTTGCAAATTTAACCATAAATCCACCTTTAAGAAACAAAGGGCGAGATTGCTCCCGCCCTCCTGTCCGTTTCCGCCGTTTTTTTCGGCTTTGTCTTTTGTTAATTGGTTGTACCGTCGTTAAATACGCCGTCGCCCAATACGCCGTTACCCGTTACCGTCTTACCGTCGATAGGAGTAAACTTAATAGCGGCGACAATCGCCTTGATGTTTTCCGCAGTCCACGCCGTGCCTCTCTTTACGACCTTTATCGTTTCGCCGCTCAGAACCTCTACGCCCACCTTCATCTTAGGCAGTATATACACGCCGCCGAAGTATGTGTTGGGATTGGCGATAAGCGAAGGACCTACGATTCCGCGACACGTGCCCGCGCCGTACACGATAAACGCGTCGATTGTGTCAAGCAATGCAAGCACCGTCGCGTTTGCGGGAACATTTCTGGGCACGTTGAGCGCGACGTACACAAATTCGCGCACCGCTCTGTTCATGAGGAAGATGTCTACGCCGTCGTACATTCCGCACAAGCCCGTAGCCGTAGTGATTCTGACGCTCGCCCCCTCTCTGAACGGATTGGCAAATCCGGTTGCGAGAATTCGCGCCGCCGCTTCGGAAGCGTTCTGCATATACTGACGCTTCATGACGCGGTTGAATTGCGTGGACACAAACGCCTGTCTCTCTTCCACAGGCACGACCAACGCGCCAATGGAAGGTATGCCGTCCGTCAATGCCGCATTCGCCGCGATGAACGCGTCCGCCGCGCTGCCCTCCACGTTTGCCGCAAGCGACGCGTCGTAGGCAAATGCCGCACCCGCGTTTGTTATGTCGTTTCCGTCCTCGTCATAGCTGTCACGGAAAAACGCTTCCCACTGTTTCGCGTATGTGATGACGTTGATTGCCATGCCCGCCGTCTTTATGAGCTGCGCCATGATGACGCTTTTCAATTTGGCGGGATTTGCATAAATCTGAGGCGACGTTATAGCCACGCCCTCGTCGTATATCAAATCGACGGGGATTGTGTAATGTACCGACTGCGGCGCATTGCCGAAACCGCCCTCGTTCTTCTGATTGTGGAAAGTTCCGTTGTTCGCCGCGCCGAGCTGACGGAATCTGGGCGCATACGGCAGCACCCGCATTACGTCTATGTACGTTACGCTTTCGACGTCGTCCGTCTTGGTGTATGTGTCCATGACTCCCTTCCCGTTTATGTGCTGTATTTCGGGAAGAAGGTTGTCGTAAATAAGTAGTTGCGACGCGTGTTCCACGTCATATCCGTTAATAGTTACAAATCAATTCTTGCGAATTAGACTATATCTTGCGCACGACGGCGCCGCTTTCTTTTGCTCTCGCGTATCAATAGCGAGGCTACACCTTTCGGTTAGTCGTTAGGCATTTATGTTATGAATTTCATACCCATGAACATGCTTTTGTATTTGTATTCTGCGAGATAATCCACTCGGGTTTTTGGTTTTAGATATACCATTGTTTATCAGGTACTGGGCTGCTTTGAATCTTGAAGAAAAATCAAGCGTTTCGTTTGTTTTTGTATGTACTAATTGTACGGGACATCTTCTTATCTTTGTGCTTTCTTCAAGCGTTTTGCGATGTTTAGCTGCGCGTATTTCCCAATCCTGATTAAGCGCATTTTCGCTTTTAGTCACCCAACGCAAATTCGATATGTGATTATTCTGCTTATTTCGGTCGATATGGTCTACTACATGCTCAGGCGACGGTCTTTCCGCCCCCCAACACTCCATTACAAGCAAATGTAACGACCTGCTCCAACCTTGACCTTTCTTGTAATGCGGGTTAGTTTTATTGACGGAATAATTTGTCCTCAAATACCCCTGCCATGTTGGATATTGCTTTTTAATCTTTTTCGATTTTACGTTTCGTACCGTTCCATCTGCGGATACTTCATAACGAAAATCCAACGACGGTATTTTTCTAAACTTTTTTTTCATAACAATTTAGCACGGGATTATTGCTTACCCCGTAACCGCAAGCGCTATTTTTTACTTACCCGTCAACCGTTTATGACAGCGGCACCTGCGACCTCTTGACAAGAGTTAAAAGCGTAATGGTAAAATCCCTTTCGGGACTGCCATGTTCGATTCTCCTTTGTATAAATTCTTTTTTGGTTTTTACATAAATTGCTTCGAGTATTCCTCGAAACTTTCGTTAGCCGCCTTTTTGGCAGCCGGATTGTCCGCTGCGCCGGCGCCCTTCTTGACATGATTGCCGAAATCCGGATTTTCGTACTTGTCTTTGAGCGCCTTGTTCTCGTCAATGACAGCGTTCAGCTTTGCGTTCAGAGCTTCCAAACGCGCCGTAAGCATGTCCTGAGTCACAAGGTCTTCCACGCGCACGCCGTTCCCCTGCCCTTCTACCTCCAACACCTTTCCGCCTTGCGCAGGGGCGGGATTGGAGTCGGTTGTTTCGTTGCCGGGATTTGCCTTGCTTTCGCCGTCTTCTTCGCCTGCGTCGGTTTCGTCCTCGAAATTTTCCTCGCCCGCGCTCCCGTCGGCTGCCTTCTCTTTTGTGTCTTCTGCCGTTTTTTCGTTCTTCTCTGCGCCTTTACCTTCATGTTCGTCTACATTTTCTTCCGACGCGGGTTGCCCCTCGCCTAATGACTTGCGAACCTCGTCTTTCTCTTCCGGTGTAAGGTTAGTCAGAGCTTTTAACAGAGCTTTTTTCAGCATTTTTCTTGTTCTCCTTAATCTTCGGGCTCTTTGAGGCTACTCCGCTGTGCGTTTTGCCCTGCCCGTTTATTATTATACCGTTTTTTTTATTTTCTTTCGGTCGTGCCGTTTTCAGCCCGACTTTTGTCCTTTTTTCTCGGCAAGCGGCGCACTCACATCTTCCGGCTCCTCCACCTTTCGCGGCGCTCTGTCGCCGTTCCACGCAAACGCAGCCTGCCTGTCCATTTCTGCCGCCGCCGCCCTCGTCTCTTTCAGGTACTCTATTTCTGCCGCCTGCTCAGCCTGAGACAGATTGCCGTACACTCCGCGTACAAACCGCTCCGCAGACATATTTCCTGCCGAAAATACGTCGCTGTACACTTTGAGCTTGTCCAAAAACGGACTTTGGTCTTCGGGGCGCAGGATTATATCCACCGAATTGCGATTGTAAAAATACATAACGTCCCTTAACAGCTCGTTTATCTCGGGCGCGTTCAAATTGATTTGCCCGTTTATCCACGTAGACGACTTTGTCCTTTCGCTTATTATTTCCGTTGCCGTTCTGGCTCCCGCCCCTTCGTTCAAAAACGTCGCTACGGACGATGCGGATATTTGCAGCTTAAACCCTATGTCCTTGTAGATGTTCTCTTTCTGCGTCCGTATATCCCCGCCGCGCAACAGAAACTGCAACGGCGTGACTTTGTCGTTGTCGTTGCCCATTGACGCGACTTTCTGATAAAACCTTTCGTTCAACGCCCTGTCGCCGTACAGCGGGTCGTCCTTGTTCCACATCTCTTCCGGCAGCAACGCCCTTGCCCGCGCAAGGTCAACCTCGTTTTTCTCAAAATACTTCATCTGGTCGTACTGGAAGTTTTCCGTGAACAGAATATCCCCTATGGGTTGACCGAACGGAGTGTTTGGTATTTGCGGGATATCGTCGGTGAACCGCATTAGATAACACCCTATCGAGTTGTGGAACGGCAGCATTATTTCTTGGTCTAAAACAATATCCGGATAATTATCCAAAATGTATTTTTTTACGTTTCGCGGCAGCTCCAACCAATATTTACGCGATACATTGCGCGTAGGCTCTTGGCGCGACGCTACTTCCGTCTGCAAATTTCCGTTTACCACGTACACCGATGAACGGACTACCGGCTTGCCCTCGTCGTTGAAATATCTTTCTTCGCATATGCCGTAATGCGTTTTCGTGCCCGACGGATTTGTGTTATGGATTGCGTCGAAAAAAACCTGCACGCTCACGACCTTTCCCGTAGCGTCTATGTCGGCAAAAAAAGTGTCGATTCTATGCGCCGACATGAACAGCTCCTTGTTGGAGCGATTCAGCTTCATAAGCGCGGTGCCCCCCGCTATTCCGAATTTATGCGCTTTTTTGAGCGCCTTATAGAACTTTGTCCGCTTTGCCCAATCAATCGCAAAATTGTAGTCGGGAGTACGCCCCGCAAAATCTACGCCGTGCGCGAAAAGCATATTGTTCAGTCCGTTTGCAAGGCTCTGTAACATACGCTGCGGCACAAGTCCGCTTCTCACGTTGTGCCAACCGTTCACCCAACCGTCGTATACCGAAAGACAACGGTTCAGATAAATGGAGTAAAACGAAAAATAATACTCCGGCGCAAGCAGGTAAAAAACATTGTTGACGTAAAAGTCAAAGTACGAGCCAAGCCCGTTAATCCCGTTCATCGAAAAGCCTACGGTATCTATGTCAAAAACTTGTTGGCTCATTTCTTACTCCCTAATTCCCTTCGTTTTCCTCTCTCGCCGCCGCTTCCTCTTTCTCCATGTTCTCCCGCACGGCGGAAAAGAACTCCACTATCTTGTCGTTCCCCGCTATCGAAAGTATGTTAAGCATTTCGTCAAGCGCGATATGCATATGATTCAGCTGCGAAAGCATTTCGCACATACAGTTAAGCTCCGCACGCCGCATTTCCTTTTCGTTGTCTATGACTTTCAGAACGCAGTCCCGCCCCAATTCGCTTAACACGTCAAGGTCTATCTCCGCCGCCTTTATGTCTACTTTCTCTTTTGTCGCTTGTGTTTTTTCCATTTCAGTCTCCCTTCTCCACCAAATCGTTATCCTGCAAGTACACGCGATAAAAATTCGTTATCATGTTCGCTTTTCCCACGCAGTCGAGCAGAACCTTCGTAAGCGCAAGCGTCGCGTTGAACTTTGCGATTCGCACTGCGCGTTCCTCGCTTATTTTCGTCCCCTTAATGCCCAGCCGTTTCAGGTATTCTTTTTCGGACAGCCCCGCATGCCGCGCAAACGTCTGGGATATTATGGTGTTCATCAGTCCGTCGTGCTTCTCGGCTATAATCTGTTCGGGCGTCTTTTTGGGCAGCTTAGGCTTGCTTTTGCTTTTAAACGGAATTTTATCCATTCTTGCGCTCCTCTTTCGTCGTCTTCGTCTCTCTCTTCGGCATTGCCTCTTTCTCGGGCGTTGCGGGTCTGACTATGTATTTATCAAACTCCGCTTTCGTCAATCCGCATATGCCCCATTGGTCTTTGTGCCTGCATGCGTTCTTCTCGTTGTGCAATCTGCATTTTGCTCTCGTGCAACGTATCATTTCTTCTCCTTTTTTTCTACGCGGCAATTTTCAAGCCCGCTAATTTTCGTATTTCTTCAACATGCGCCGATTTGAGATAATCCCGCCGCCTTACGGGGAAAGACAGGTTGTAGCAGTTCGAGTAGTACGGAATAAGCCCGTATTCGAGCGCGTCCACCAAGTCGTTGGGTATCTTCGGGTCGAGCTTCCTGTTCTTGTACCTTTGTTTTTCAATCTCCCGCGCAAGTCTGTGCGTGTTCACGCGCCCGTCGTACAGCTTTGTGCCCTCGTTAAGAATCGTCAAAACGCCATACGCAAACGCATTTTTTATAATCCCCAAATTCATATCCTTTTTCTTGGCGGTAAACGACATAATCTTTATAAACCGCCACACCTTTTTCTTGCTTGTTCGCTTCAAGTGCCGCAGCTGCGCTATAAACGTGGCTGCTGCGCTGTCCACCGACAGATAGGTCGGCAACTGATTTGCTTCAATCCCGTACCTGTTATCCAGAAAACTCAGAAAATCGTCCAACAACTCGCATTGCTCGACCGGCGACAGCGTTCTGTTCGTTTCTTCGGGGTCGTCGTACAAAACTTCGAGCGTCTGCGTCGTACCGTCGTCAAGCACCGCAACGGGCACGCAGGCAAAAGTATCGTTTGCCGTCGCGTGGTCAACCCCTATGAACAACGTCGTTATGTATTTCTTTTCAAGCTCATACGCGCGCTTGTAGTGCTTTGACCTGTCGAATTGCGGAAACACCACGTCTGACGCGCTCGCGTTGATGTCCCCCAAAAACACGCGCCTGAACTCAGTGTAGTTCGCCGCCTTTACGCTTTCCACGTATTTCCGCGTCTGCTCGTTAAGCAGCTCCCATATGTGATAGCAGTTCGCGTATATATAACACCAATCGGGGTCTTTCCGTTTGTCGAATACATAATCCACAAACCAATGCCCCGCAGTCTCGTTGTTCCCGACTATTACCAGCTTTGCCTCCGCGTCAAGCTGTCGGATAAACGTAATGACCGATTGCTCGACCACGTTTGCGTCCTTGTTCTTCTGCGCCTCTTCATACAGCACGAGCGACAACGGATTTGGCGTGTTTATACCTCTCGACCTTTGCCCGCCCTTGCTGTCGGTTATGGGGTAAAAATACGTCCGCCCCTTCCTTGACGAGCTTGAAATATACGACTTGCTTTTCGGGATATACCACTCGCAGGATTGCGCGTCCCCCACGTCAAGCCCCGAATTGCTCAAAAACTTTTCAATCTCGTTTATTATGCTGTCCTTTATTTCCGTAGCGGTAGCCTGTAAAACAACGATGTCGCGGTCGGGGAACTTGTTTACGGTCGCCCACCACAGCCCCACGAGTATGCTTGTTTTTCCCGACAACCGCCCCGACGACAATATAAAGTACCGATACTTGTCAAGGAACACTTCCTGATAAACGCTCGGAACAACCACCGTTGACGCGGTGATGTCGTCGCACAGTCGCCTGTACTCGTTTTCGTCTATAACGGCATAGCCTTTCTCTTTTGCAACTGTTTCGCCCATTCTTATTCTGTCATCTCTGCCTCTTCTTCGTCCGCCACCTCAACGACAGCAAGTCCGTCTCCGCCCTTCTTGTCCGCAACGATTACTACCTCGCCGTCCGCCTCTTCCGTCTTGTCCTGCATTTCCATGAACACGGGATTGTTCCTGCTGTCTTCGACCGCGTCCTTTTTGCTTGCGTCCACAATCATGATGTTCACGTTCCCGCCCGCGCTTATCTGTCCGAGCGGCTGTAACGCGCTTATCCCCAGCAGCCTGTCAAGCTCTTTTCTCGCCTTTATACGCGTGTCTACGTCGCTTATGTACTCGGTCTTGGTGGTTATCTTGTCTCCGTTTTTGTACACGGTTCTTTTGACCGTCTTTATCTTCCCTTCGGCGATGTCCCTGAAAAACTGTATCTGCCTTGCAAGCTCCCCGCTCTCGTCGCCCTCTATCTTTTCCAATACCGCCTTAGCCGTATTCTGCTCCGCAAGCGCATTTATACGCCTCGCCTCCGCACTTTCCGACTGCAAAACCTCTTTCGCCTTCCTCGCCTCTTCCAACACCCGAATAAGCTCCGCAAGTCGCGGATTGTTTCGTTCAAGGATATACGAGTTTTGCCCCGCGTTTTTCTCCGTACTGTATCCCGCAATTTTATAGCTCGCAGTCTTTCCGTTCCCGCGCCCCCTCGCGTCCACATACGCCCTCTGTCTCGGCGGCAACGCCGCATAATACGACTGCTGTTCCGGCGTAAAACACGATATCCGTTTAGGCTGCGTCCACTTCGGCTGTACCTTATTCAAAAAATCACCTTCCCCTTTATCTCTCTTTTTCCGCCGCCGCCCTATTTCCCCCCTCGTTTATTATTATACCGCCTTCTCCGATTTCTTTCGGAAACACCCCCCCTCCCTTAAAATACTTATTCTCATTTTTTGAGATACCCGTCCCACTTTTAGGGGTCACGTGAAAATTTGCTCCCCCCAAATAAAAAAATCCCCCGTCGGGGGCAGGGGGTGTATTCTGTTCACTCTCAAAAGTAAATTATTTTTTCTCTGTTCATTTTTGGGGAAAGTAATATTTACAAAAGAAATTTACTTT
>ERZ779840.302-NODE-302-length-61855-cov-13.145049_pt1 | contig 61855 bp, 56 predicted proteins | sample MGYA00511561_ERZ779840 | MGnify/ENA primary metagenome ERZ779840 (study PRJEB29588, sample SAMEA2162036) | human gut metagenome | biome: human gut; feature: human-associated habitat; material: faeces | place: Denmark | collected 2008/2010 ...
GAACCGGTTGCCCAGGTACAGCCAGAACCGGTTTATCAGGAGCCTGTCACCGAAACCACTCCGGAGCCTGTTGCTCAGGCACAGCCGGAACTGGTTTATCAGGAGCCTGCAGATGAACCTGCTACTGAAACCATTGACATGAATGCAGAACCGATTTATCAGGAGCCTGCAGATGAGCCTGCTACCGAGACGATCGACATGAATGCAGAACCGGTTTATCAGGAACCCGCAGATGAACCTGCTACCGAAACCATTGACATGAATGCACCGGAAGATCAGCCAGTATCTGCCACCGATGAAGTTTCTGCAGATACAGCAGTCGAGGATGATGAGGCCGATTTCCTTGCAGAAATGGCAATGGGTGATTCCGAAGAGGAAAACGACGATCTTCCGGAACTGGAAAGTTCTGTATCTGATATCGCTACGATCAATGCTCTGGAAAGCATGCTGACCCAGCTGCGATCTTTCGAGTCCGTTATGGAAGCACACCCTGAGCCGGCTGAAACAACAGCTGCACAGAACACTGCTGCAAACTTAAATATAAATGATATCAATGCTGTTGCTGCCATGTTAAATCCAGAGGAAGCAGCAGAGACTTCCGATACCACCAGCAGCACACCTCATGGATCCTCATCGACATCGGTTCGATATGCTGAGGTTAGAAATAAAGAAACCGACGATTCCGTAAACAGCCTTGTTGATCTTCTCAAGGATGACGATCAGCCAAAGAAACGTGGCTTTTTCGGTCGAGGTAACAAAAAGAAAAATATCCCTAAGGAGTTGATTTCGGACACACCGCGTTCATCCTCTGTTCCTATTCCGGGTCCAAGCAAGAACCGTCCGATCATATCAGAATCGTCACCGGTTCCAACCTCTGCATCCCAGCGGGCTCAAGAGGTTCGCAATGCAGACAGCGATGATTCCGTAAACAGTCTTGTTGATCTTCTGAAGGAAGATAATTCTTCTTCCAGAAGAAAGGGACGTAAGTCCAGCCGCTCAGGCGCAGATGAATTCAGAGCGACTGCCGCAGATATTTCGGCAATGTCAAGTTCTGTTCCTATCCCAAAACAGACTTCGTCCTCAAATCCATTGCGGTCGTTCTCTTCATCAACACCATTACGGGCATTTTCATCCTCCAATCCGCTGCGGTCGTTCTCTTCGTCCACACCGGTCACACCTGCACCAAAGCCGGAGGTTTCACAGTCAAAACCTGTTTCCCGATCCAGCTATCGTGAGGCTCCGAGTGCGGATGATGTTGGTGGATTGGCCGATCTCTTAATGGAGGGCAAGGAAAGCAAATCAGCAACACCAAAGATTTTCAAGCAGAAGAACAGTTATGCGAAGTATTCCAGTTCCCAGCCACTGGGTAATGTTTCCTCAGAGACACCGGTTCCGGAGTCAGATATTCCAGATCCTTCTGTTTCTGAGCCTCGTCCATATAAACCATCCGCCGGCAAATCCTTTGACGAAAAGGCTGCCTCACCAAATGCACGTCCGGTAGAAACAACGGCTACGATCACCAAGCCTTTAGAGGCCAAGGCGATCAGTACGAAACCGGCTGAAGCAAAGCCGGTGGAAGCAAAATCCGTAGAAACAAAAGCGGTTGTTACACCAAAGCCAGAGCCTGCCGAAGCTGCCCCAGCTAAGCCTGAGGAAGCTCCAATGGATGATTTCAAACGGCGACTCTTACAAGCTCATTTGATCAATGATGACAACGGCGAGGATAAGTAATTAATGAAATATATCTACACAACAGTATCCATTGCCTTTTGGCAATGGATACTTGTATAAAATCGTGTTTTATACATATAAGGGGAGGAAATTATGACAAAATTTGAATTTTTAGGCGATCTCAGCCGTTTGATTGCAGATCTGCCCCGCGAAGAAGTGGAGCAGGCCATGGAATATTATGAAGATTACTTTGCAGATGCCGGTCCCGAAAAAGAACAGGAAATTATCCGGGACTTCATCTCTCCGGCATACATTGCAGAGCAGCTTCGGGAAGCTTCTTTGCAGCGTCAGAAAGCAGCAGAACAATCAAGTATTCAGGAAGCCGAAAAACAGGCAGCAGCTGCCCGTGCTGCAGCTGCATCCCAGAAGCCTCCTGTATACTCCAGAAAACTGGCTGCCCAGGCACAAAAAAATGCATCAATGGCGACTTCAACAGGATTTGTAACACAGACACCTACCGTCAAAACAAAGTCACAAGTGATGCCGGAAACTTCCGTTCCTTCACCTTCACCAACACTGACACAGGCACAGGCACAGGTGCGTCCACAAACGGCCAACGGACATACATCTGCGACTCAAACCACATCAATTCCGCAGAATCAGCCGTCACCGACTGCTCCTGTGCCCCCGGCAATGCAGGCTCAGACACCAACTCCGGCTCAGGCTGCTGCATCTATCGTCACACCGACACCGACACCGGCAGCTCCCGACGCTTCCGCTCCACAAAAAACAACAAACAACTCTTCTATGCGTAACTCCATCTTCCGGGATGATACCGAGGAGGACAAAAAGAAAGCCGAGGAAGAACTTGCTCGCCGCAACAAAACGAAAGTTGATATCAAATCAATCAATTCTACCACTTCCAAGGTGGATAAAAAACGCTCCCGCGAGGATCTGAAGCGCAATGCAGCCATGGAAAAGGCAAATAATGCTGAACGCTACAGCAGCTCCAAAAAAATGGTCATTGGCATTGTCCTTCTGATCACATGTCCGATCTGGCTTACACTGATCGGAATCATTCTTGGTGTATTTGTCCTTGGTGCAGGTGCTGTTGTCGGCTGTATTGCAGCAGGTATCGGTTGTCTCATAGCAAGTGTCTGCTCCATTGCATTGACATTATTAGCTCTTCTCTCTGCACGGATCGCAACAGGCGTCTTTACATTAGGATGCATATTATTCCTGTTTGCTGCAGGATGTGGTTTATGTTTTGCCGGTTACAAGCTGGCAACCAGAGTTTTACCTGGCGGATATTTCAGTGTGAAGGTTTTATTGAATGGAATCAAGGCCAAAATCGCCCGTCTCGCCCTGAAATAGATCAATAGCAGGAAGCAAAATGCTTCAGAATGGAGAATAGCATGAATAATAAAATTAAGATCATCATTGCATTAGGTATTATAGGAATATTGATCATGGTTGCAGGTTTTGTTATGGGAAGCGGTCCATCTTCAATTCCGGCCATCTTTTCCGAACAAAATATTCCGGACGGTGCTGCATCGGTCAAAGACATGCAGACCGCTGATATCCGTTCCATCGAATTAAACCTTTTTGCAAGCAAAATTTCCATTAAATCCGGAGAAAGTTTTGATCTGTCCGGCAGTGGTCAGTTTGATAATTATGTATTAAATGGTATTTTATATGCCGGTGCTACCGATGCCAAGCGAAGTGCTGATATTTTGGGCATGAAATTTAATGTTCCTTCCAAATGGATCTGCGGCTATGGCAGTTACGTCCTCGTAATACCGCCGGATGCAAAGCTGGATCAGATTACGATCAACACAAACCACTGTGATATCAACTGTGACTCCTTAATGGCCAGCAAAATTAACATCAATGTGAAAAACGGTGATCTGACAGCAGACAAGCTGATCACAGATAATGCCGCCATTGACGTCAATGGCGATCTGAATATCGCATCATCCCAGATTGCCATGAACGGAAGCCTGAATGCAGACTATCGTCTGAACCTTGGAACATCCGGTGCTGCTAAGGAAAGTACCATGAACAATGTTACCATCACCAACAAACGAGGAGGGATTTCATTATACGGCAAATTAACCGGAAGCAGTTCCCTCCAGACGAAGCATGGAAATATTGAAGCAACTTTGTCCGGAAACCGGGCCAATTATACGTTTCCTGCCACTTCAGACAACCTTTTGATCCACGATTCTGCTGTAACCACCAAAGAAAACGAGAACACCGACCCATATGGCACCGTGACAATAGATTCCGCCAAAGGAAACGCATCGGTTTCCTTTGAGTAGTCTCTTTGAAATGGTGGATTCCATTATTACAACATGCTTATACCATATCGGATTCCTTTGTTATGACTATCCGACCCTCAAAAGACCATTTAAGGATATTGGTCATTGAGGGTCGGTATTTTTTATCCTATATCTTGACATTCTATATTATACAGCATATAATATCACTATGTTATATAATATTATATATTAAGACTTTCCACAAACCCTTGGAGGTTTGAATTTCAATATGAAAGGAGTATTTCATGGTATTTAACACCGGCTCAGCATTATTAGATGCCATTGTACTTGCTGTTGTGGAACGTTCTTCCGAGGGAACCTATGGCTATAAGATCACACAAGATGTCCGATCTGTCATAAATGTTTCTGAATCGACACTCTATCCGGTCTTGCGAAGATTACAGAAGGACAACTGCCTTTCTGTATATGATAAAGAATATGGCGGCAGAAACCGCCGGTATTATCAGATTACAGAACAAGGGCGGGTACAGTTAAATCTCTATCGTCAGGAATGGCACAGTTATTCCCACAAGATCAGTCAACTGCTGTTGCACGCATCAACAGACCCAAATCAATAAATGAAAAGAAATGAGGAGAATTATGACCAAATATGAATTTTTAGGCGATTTAAGCCGGTTACTGGCCGATCTTCCGGAGGAGGAACGCAAACAGGCGCTTCACTATTATGAAGATTATTTTGTTGATGCCGGAGAAGATCATGAACAGGATGTACTAAAAGAACTTGGTTCTCCGGAAGATATTGCCGATCAGATCAAAAATGACGGTACCGGAGACATTTCTTACGGGGACAGTGCCAGATTCCACGCAGCCGATGCCCCTCAGTTATATCAGACATCCAGACATACACAGGATGATCCTTCCACCCAGTATACTTCCGGTTCACAAAATGGCTGGCACAAAATGCCCGGTTCACCAGAAAATGGCGGCTGGAATCAGGCTTCCGGACAAAATACCAGTAATAACTGGCAGCAAAATTCCGGTTCAGACAGTCAGACCGGCTGGAACCAGACTTCCGACAATTACAGTAACACAAACGGAAGTCAGACATCTTACCAACAGGCGGACCAGAAAAGATCCGGCTTTTTTGCCAAAATGGATCAATCAAATACTCTCATCATGATCATTGTCCTGATCGTCACCTCTCCAATCTGGGGATCCATATTGATCAGCATTGCCGGCATCCTTTTGGGTATTGTGAGTGCTATCGTTGGAATTTTCGCTACAATGATCTTTGGCGGTGCCGGATCAGCGATTGGTGGTGTCGCTACAGTGATCGGGGGAATCGTCGGCATCGTCGCCGGAAAGACCGCCGGAGGCATCCTTACCATCGGCATTGGATGTCTGCTATTTGCACTTGGCTCTGCATTCTGCTATCTGGGGATATTCCTCGCCATCCGGTTATTCCCTTTACTCTGGAAGCAGCTTCAGCGTTTCTGGAACTGGATCACGGGAAAGCTTACAGGAAAGGAACAGTCATATTAGACGAGTGTGAATTATGAAAAAAAGAAATATATTTTTGATCATTTTATCTGGAATTTTTTTGATCGGCATAGTATGTATTATCGCAGGAATTATGATGGGAGGGACGCTTTTTTCCTTTCATATCAACCCGAAAACATCATCAGAAGCATATACGGAAAGCGGCTCCTTGACTCTGTCTGATAAGGAAGCTTCACAGATCACAGGCTTCGACTTCGACATCAATGCCCAGGAGGTTTTGATCCGGTCCGGGGAATCTTATGGCATTGAAGCTAAAAATGATAATGACAATAACAGCTATCATTCCTATATTAAGGACGGTGTCTGGCATGTGGAAACTCCGGATAATGCAAATGCAGATGTTACAGTCCTCGACCATACGATCCATATTCCTTTTGGTCACAGGATTACGAATGACAGTCTCTATACGATCACAATCCCCTCCGATGTAACCTTTGATAAAGCGAATATTTCCTTAGCAGCAGGAGCATGCCGTATCAACACACCTCTGATTGCCGGACAATCCACCATAAAAATCGGTGCCGGAGACCTAAAAGCAAAGGAGCTGCAGGCAAAGACATTAACGATCAAAATTGGAGCCGGAGAAGGCATCATTAACAAACTTCAGGTTACAGAACACTGCACCGCAAAGGTCGGTGTAGGAAATCTGGAGTTCGGAAAAAAGGATACGGTTACTGATATCCACAATCTGGATTCCAAAACAGCCATGGGAAATACCGAGATCACGGGAAAGCTGACCGGAAGCAGCACATTGAAATGTGCCACCGGTAATCTGGATCTGACACTGGCAGGCACAAAGAGTAATTATGATTTTAGTACAAACGCCACCATGGGAGACATTACCTTCAAAAAGGATTCCCAATCAGATAACAGTTCCTCAGAAAATTATGGAGACGTTACCCTTAAATGCAGCATGGGAGCCATTACGGTGGACTTTATAAACTGACGAAAATTTCACATATCACAAAAAAAGAATTGATACCGATTTAGGTACCAGTTCCTTTTTCGTATTTTTTCATTTACATTTATTACTACATTCTCTTTGCTGCTTAATTTCTTATTACTGCCCGCTATGCCAATGCAACCGGTGAAGCTGTCCATCTCTCTCGGCCTCCAGAAAGCTGTTCTGCCGCAATGCCTCGTACAATACGATGGCAACGGAATTGGAGAGATTCAGAGAACGGATATTGTGATTCATTGGAATACGGATGGCATTTTCTTCGTTGTTCACAAGGATCTCCTCCGGAATGCCGGCACTTTCCTTACCAAACATGATATAGGCATCCTCAGGATAAGAGACGTCCGTATAAGTCTGATGTGCCTTTGTGGTAGCCATAAACATATTGCCAACAGCTTGAGGATTCTTCTCAAGGAAATCCTCGTAACAATCATAGACCGTCACATCCAGCTTATCCCAGTAATCCATTCCGGCTCTTTTGAGCATCTTATCGCTGATCTGAAATCCCAGCGGTTCGATCAGATGAAGTCTGGAACCGGTCGCACAGCAGGTTCGGCCAATATTTCCGGTATTCGCCGGTATCTCCGGTTCAAGAAGTACGATATTTATCATGCATTTCCTCTTTTCTAAGCAGCCACTCTGATACTACTTTCTATGTCTTTCGATAAACCGTTCAATACGCTCCAGAGCAACCTTCAGATCGTCGATGGAATACGCATAGGAGATACGAAGAAATCCTTCTCCGCAACGTCCAAATGCAGTCCCCGGTACAACGGCAACCTTTTCCTCCTCCAGAAGCTTTGTAGCAAATTCATCGGATGTCATTCCAAACTCTTTGATACTTGGGAATACATAAAATGCACCAAACGGTTCAAAACATTTCAACCCCATATCGCGGAATGCTTTCATCAGGAAGTTCCTGCGCTGATTGTATGCTGTTCTCATACGTTCTACATCATCATCCCCGTCACGTACGGCACTGACAGCTGCATACTGGCTCAGAGTAGGGGCACACATGATCGCGAACTGATGGATCTTAAGCATCTGCTTGATGATCGGCTTCGGTCCGCAGGCATATCCCAGACGCCATCCGGTCATGGCATAGGACTTGGAAAATCCATTGATCACAATGGTTCTTTCCTGCATACCCGGCAAAGATGCAATGGATACATGATCTCCACTATACGTCAGCTCCGAATAAATCTCATCCGAGATCACATAAAGATCATGCTCTCTGACTACCTCAGCGATATCCTCCAGATCCTCTCTGGTCATAATGGCACCTGTTGGATTGTTGGGAAATGGCATGATCAGGATCTTGGTTCTGTCTGTAATAGCATCCAGAAGCTGCTGTTTCTTAAGCTTAAACTCGTCCTCTTCCTTCAACTCAATGATCTTTGGCACACCGTCTGCCAGAACGATACACGGCTCATAGGATACATAGCTTGGCTGCGGCAGAAGAACCTCGTCTCCCGGATCAAGCATGGCACGAAGAGCCCCGTCAATGGCCTCACTGCCGCCTACGGTCAGATAAATCTCTCCCGCAGGATCGTAGGATAACTGGAAACGCCGTTTCAGATAATTGGCGATTTCCTCCTTCAGTTCCTTCAAACCGGCATTGGAGGTATAGAAGGTTCTTCCCTGCTCCAGGGAATAGATTCCCTCCTCGCGAATATGCCATGGTGTATCAAAATCCGGCTCTCCTACACCAAGAGAGATCGCATCCTTCATCTCACTGACGATATCAAAAAATTTACGGATGCCGGAAGGCTCAATACTCTGTATTTTTTTAGATAATGGGTCTCTCATGGGGTAATCAACATCCTTTCTGAATCGTGCTTTTCATCGGTCATGATCAGACCATGCTCTTTGTATTTCTTAAGTACGAAGTATGTCGCCGTGCTTGTGATATACTCCAATGTGGAAAGCTTCTCCGTCACAAAACGGGAAACCTCCTTCATACTCTTTCCCTGAATGACTACAGTCAGGTCAAAACCGCCAGACATCAGATAAACACTCTCTACCTCTTCAAACTTATAGATCCGCTCTGCTACTTTATTAAATCCCATGTCGCGCTGTGGTGTTACCTTTACCTCGATCAGAGCGGTCACCTTCTCACAGTCTGTCTTATCCCAATTGATCAGGGTCGGATAACCACAGATCACCTTGTTATCCTCCATCTCCTTGATCTCATGCTCAATGGTATCTGTTCCTGTATTTAACATAGCTGCCAGATCCTCTGTAGACCGGCGGCTGTTCATGCTGATCGCATCCAATATCTGTTTCTTGATCATATTTATCACCTTTCCTTCCTAATGTTCTGCTGTACTACACTACTGATAAATCTTATAAAGCTGATCACTACCTGCCGGCTCCAGAAAACGTGTTTCCTCTCCGCTTCGGATGATACGATCATTCCCCTCTGTGGCTCTGCCAATCACAGCTGCTGGTATTCCATGCTCTGCCAGTTCATCCACCAGTTTATTGCCGTGGGGTGTCCCGATCAGCATACTTCCGCTGGAGATCAGCAGATACGGATTGATGTCATAAAACTCGCACAGCTCAATGGTTTCCTGCCGGATCGGTATCTTGTCCAGATCAGCGATGATCCCTACGCCGGATGCCTCTCCTACTTCCCACAATGCACCGAATATGCCACCCTCGGTAACGTCGTGCATTGCCGTGACACCGGCATTTACCGCGACTGCAGCCTCCGGTACTACAGAAATATATTCTCTCATGGCCGCAGCTGCATCTATGATCTGCTCCGGTATCCGCGTCAGCAGCTCCTCCCGCTTCTCCTCTGCAATAATGGAAGTTCCTTCCAGCCCTGCCCATTTCGTCATGACAAGGTCATCCTCCGGATGAAGTCCGCCTGTTGAGACAAGTTTATCCTTTTTTACCTTTCCAACTCCGGTCACTGTGATAACCGGACGATTGACAACATCGGATATCTCCGTGTGCCCTCCCATTACCTCGATATGAAGACGGTTTGCCGCCAGTATGATCTCTTCCATAAGATCATGAAGCTTTTTCTCGCGGGTCCGCGGCGGCAGGATCACACAGGTAAGAATTCCCACAGGCTCTGCACCGCTGGAAGCCAGATCATTCGCCGTAATATGTACCGCCAGTGTTCCCATTCCCTTGGATGCTCCTGTAATAGGATCTGTCGAAAAGACAAGCACCTCATCCTCCGCTGTCTCGATGGCAGAGCAGTCCTCACCAACTCCCGGATGCAGTAATACCTCCGGCCGAAGATGCTTGATCTGTTTAAACACTGCTCTTTTTAGTACATTCTCGGGTACCTTTCCAATCTCCATAATGCTATTACATTCCTTTCCTAATCCGCAGGCTTTAAACCGTAGACCTACTGTTTTTGTCATCCTTCCGCCCGGTAACTTAAATTCTGTTTTATCTTACGACAGCCTTTCCACCGGTACTCTCCACTGTCTTCGCTGTATTATTTTTCTTTGTATTTTCTTTGGTTTTATTGTTTGACGTTTTATTGCCTGATGTATTTGTGGCATTTTTCTTTGTTCCATTTTCCGATGTGCCGGATGTGTCCTTTTTCTTAGATTTATCCGATGGCGATGCACTTGCTGCCGGACTCGCAGACCTCGGCACAGGTGTGGCCGGCTGCTTTCCTACCGTCACATACTGTGGGGAAGCATTGTATGCACTGGTATTGATCTGTACCTTATCCGTCTGTACGCCATTCACCTTAATAATCTTCCAGAGCTTTGCTTTATAACCCACATGTGCAGACTGTGTCACGGTACGATAACTTGCCGGCAGGGTCGGATCCTCTGTCACAACCTCCTCGCCCGGCTCGATCGTATCTGTAATCTCAGACTCGAAAGAAATCTCTCTTCCGGCTTCTCTGGTTTCATGACCATACACACGGAAGGATAAAACGCCACCGGAAGCACTTCCCATAATGTAAATAGGATAATCGGTATTATTTTTAAATTTGAAATCCTTATAATCTCCTGAGATCGCCGCATCCCGTGAAACCGGAACATATGCAACAACCATGGAATGCGGGGAGCGCTCTACTACCTTGAGTTCCGCATTCAGCACGGCATTATAAAGAGTCGTTGACACCTGACAGACTCCTCCGCCAATTCCGGAAACCACCTTACCACTGGAATACTCCGGTGCTGCCTTATATCCATTGGCTTCTGTCCTGTCCTTGATGACTTTGATCGTGGAAAAAGTTTCTCCCGGCTCCAGTACCGTTCCGTTAATCCTGCCTGCTGCCGTGGCAACATTGCTGGATCGCTCCACCTGATATGTTGCATAAGTTGTAGAATATTTTCCAAGCAGATCCGTACACTGGGAGGCCTCCTCCTGTGTAAACTTCGGCTGAGTTACTTCGACATCCGCTTTTACTTCTATGGTATCCTTTTCTGCCGCCTTCTTATCTAAAAGTGCCTTCTTAACAGCATCCAGGGTATTATCGACCTGTACTTCCAACCCTTCCTTTGATTTCGTCGCTTTTAATGCACCGTTTTTGAATTTCAGGCGGGAATCCTTTGCCTTAATATCATAAGCAGAGCATTTTGTCTCTATAAAGCTCTTTAACGTATCATCATTGATCTCCGGCTCCAGTGCAATATCCTTCTCCCCCTTCTCTGCCTTACAGATCTCCTGAAACTTTTCCCAGAGGTTTCCCTTCTTTCCAATTTGAAGTGCCTCTCCGGCGTAATCCTTCTCCGGAATCGTAAGACCGGCATCCTGCGCCGTCGCTTCTACCTGGTTGTCCTGTACTGACACCACCAGACGCTGCTGTTGTCTGTCAGTAATATAGGTCTCCACCTTTTTTTGTGCCTGCTCCTCCGTGAGGCCTCCCACGTCAATGGAGCCAATGGATATCCCATCACAGATCTGTGTTTTATTGCCAAAATTATCCTTTGCAAACAGTGTCACAATACCTGCGATTGCAACTACTGCAATACATCCTGCCACAAAAACTGCTGTCAATGCTTTGTTTCTTTTCATAATGTCGTCTCTTCCTTATTTTTGCTTATTACATTATTTTAATCATATTACGGGCAAATCGCAAGTCAAAGATTTTCCCCGTATTTGACAATTTTTCGTACATTATGTATATTAAAAAAGGCAAAACCAGCTTTTTCTAGACACTGAAAAAAGCAGATGAAATACATCTGCTCATTTATCGCAAAAACAATTACCCTAAGTATCCGAGAACCATAGGAAGGACCATGGCTATTATGAGTAATATACAGATAACCATTGCAATTCTCTGCTGATTTTTTTTGTTAAAAAAGTTCATACGACACTCCTTTCTTTGGCAATTCACATAGCTTATCCCATCACAGGAGGATGATACCTTATGCCAATTATACTCATATTCTTTATTCTATTCATAATCTGGGTCAACGTCAAGACCAAACGTGGCACTGAAAACAACTCCAAATGGGATACCGCTTACTGGGAAAAAGAACGGAAAGCCAACTTTGTCCGCAGAAAGGATATCAGTGATCTGGATTATATCACGATCTCCGAAGAGGAACTTCCCTTTTCCGATACTGCGGAAGGAGAAGAAAAATACCGTCAGGATGAGGTACGCCGTACACTGTCCTGTAAAAGTCTCAATCTCTCCGGCATGAGTAATGCTGATATCAAGTTAAAGTACGGTACGGCTAATTTCCCCGAACTTTCCATGTATGATCAGAATTATATCCTGTTGATCCGCAATCTGGGACTGTGGGGCAGTTACCTCCACAAGAACTGCGAGGGACAGGATTCCCGTGCCAAAATAATTCTGGAACGTGCTGTTTCTCTGGGCAGCGATATTAAGGATACCTATGTTTCATTGACAGAGATCTATCTTGCAGAACATCATCCGGAAAAGGTTCAGGAACTGATCCGTCATGTGGAAGATTCCGATTTTGACTTAAAAACCTCTCTGCTCCGGACACTCCATGAGCTTCTCTCAAATTAAAACAATCCCTTATATGGATTATCCCTGGCTTCCTTCCATTCCGCAATCCGGTCATCGTAGCTCTGACAGATCCAGTCATAGGCTTCATCCAAACCATCCTCCGTATAAACAAAATCCTTTACCGTCTTTTTCTCATCGGGTGTTTTTTCAAAACAGAATGGCTCAGGCCAAATTGTCACTCGAAGTACCGGGGCTGCCTCCTCCTGCTCCGGATCCTTGTACTGCCCCAGCTGATAACGCATTCCCTGAAAACTTGCCTTCAAAACGGCTTTTTTATTGTAAAAGGACTTAATATCGTAAATCGATTTTCTACTGTTCATTTTTTACCATGCCTTTCCTATATTCAAGAACTGCGCAGGCAATCCCGCTTCAATTCTCAGAGCTTCCCGTAAAACAAAAATCCCATAAAAGACATCTCAGTCAATTATGGGATCGGTTAGCAGGGGTGGAAGGAATCGAACCCTCCTCTGGAGTTTTGGAGACTCTTATTCTACCGATGAACTACACCCCTGAATCGTAGTGGCAAATTCACACTGCCTGTCTAGTATACTATCCCATTTTAGTTTTGTCAAGAGATATTTTACAAAACTGCTGTAAAATAATACAAGTGCCAGGCAATCCCAAGCATCCGCTGGGGACAAAATATCTTTGACCACAACATCATAAAATGATAAGATATAAGTATATTTACAGATACTCAGGAGGAATGTATGAAAATAAAATGCACAAATTGCGGAAAGCGTTTTGATTACGATCTATATGCCGGTCTCTGTCCGCACTGCGGTGTTTATATGCGCACGGATTCCACCGCTTTCACACAAAATACAGACTCTGATCCCAGACCTCGATCAACCAGGCAGCCCCATAGAAATACTTCTACGTCTATCCCCCCGAAATCTGCTCCAGAGAAACATCAGCAAACGAAACAACAAACACGCCAAAAGAAAGACACTGCTGCTCCGATCCAGCGTTTTCGTGGCAGCCGGGTAGTAACTGTTGTCCTGGTACTGATCCTTGCTCTGGCCATTATCGTTCCATACAGCTATGCTACCTATGTTTTCCATGACAAAAAGCAGAAGCTGATCCTGACAGATCCGTCGATCCGCACAAATCTCAAGGGCTCAGAGACTTTTTCGATCCCCACGGAAAACGGCGATTTTACAGTTTCTATGACAGAAGTAACTCCGGACAACGATAAAACCTTTGAAACGCCCGATGGCTATGAGATCCTGTCAGTCCGGTATCATGTTGATATCCCCTCTGAGGCTTTAGATGCCTATCCGGGTCAGACAAAGGAGAATCACCTTTTCACCAACTGGATGTACGGCACGGTTCTCTCCTACGGTGTTACCAAGAGCGGTCGTTACGTTAAGCCCATTTCAGAATATGATCTAAGCCGTGTTAAGAGCATAGAAGAAAGTGAGCGTCAGAAAAAAGGCATTGGAGACACCATTGATTCTCAGGATGGATCCCTCTATTTTATGGTAAAGAAAAATGATTTTAAAGGTGTGTTGGTCAATCAGATGGATCCGGATACGGATGCGTTAGTGGCCTCTTATCTCATCACAGGAATTAAACAAAAGGATTAATCTTCTTACATTCGTATGAACGTATAAACCTGAACCATTTATAGAATAATTTTAAACTTTTGCATCAAAGGAGGCACTTTATGAAAGGGGTACTTTTCCTCATTGAAAAGCTTGTAACCACAACCTACCAAAAGCTGGGGATCAACGGAATACTGCTTCTGCTTATTTTCATTGCGATTCCTGCCAGCCTTTTCTATACAGATTATAACGGACCGGATTATCATTTTACGACAAATTACACACTGAAGGCTGTCACCGAGCCGGAAAGAGTGGCCGAAAAAGATGTCCCACCGGCGATTGACCGTTTTGCCGATGATTATTATACGGTATCTCTGCAGATCGACAACTATTACTTCAAGGAGCTGAACCTTCCTTATCTCTCTGCATTCCAGGAGGACGAGGATAATTTTATCTCGTTTCGTGATTACGATTATTATGACGACATCAAAGGCTACGATGTAATTTCTCCGTGCACCTGTATCCCCGCCGGAACCGGGATCACACTTCCATATTATTTCTCTGGATATGAACTAACGGATACGGATCTTACCGTCCGCCCATATGAGGATAAAGAAGCGAACGAGGGAAATACTGTTTTACTGAAATTAGATTAAAATAAATGTCATAAACGGAATGGTTACAACGCAAAGCACCGTTGTAATCATAACAACATTGGCTGCAAACTCCTGCTCCTTCTCACATTCATACATTTCTGCCATATTATACGGGTTAAATTAAGAAAGGACATTCCCCGGTATCTCTACCGAAAAATGTCCTGTACATATCAATATCTTCGTTCTTGAAAGATTATCTCTTAGAGAACTGAGGAGCTCTACGAGCTTTCTTGAGACCGTATTTCTTACGCTCTTTCATTCTAGGATCACGAGTAAGGAATCCTGCTTTCTTCAATGTAGGACGGAAATCTGCGTCTACATTCAGAAGAGCTCTTGCGATACCATGTCTGATGGCACCTGCCTGGCCTGTGAATCCACCACCACGAACATTTACAAGTACATCATACTTGTCAAGTGTGTTAGTAGCTTCCAGTGGCTGACGAACGATGATCTTTAATGTCTCAAGACCAAAATACTGATCCATATCCTTCTTATTGATTGTGATCTTACCATTTCCTGGTACTAAATATACTCTGGCAATACTGCTTTTTCTTCTGCCTGTTCCATAAAATTTATTAGCCAATGTCTTTTCCTCCTCTCAATTATGCTCTCTCTACGATCTCTAATACTTCCGGCTTCTGTGCGATCTGCTCATGCTCTGCACCTGCATATACATGAAGCTTCTTTGCCATCTGACGACCAAGTGGTCCCTTTGGAAGCATTCCCTTTACTGCATGCTCAATTACATACTCAGGCTTCTTTGCGAGCATTTCCTTGAGTGTAGTCTCTTTCATTCCACCAACATAATCGGAGTGATGATAATAGATCTTCTGATCCAGCTTCTTACCTGTAACTTTGATCTTATCTGCGTTGATAACGATCACATAATCACCGGTATCAATATGCGGAGTATACTCCGGCTTATTCTTACCTCTTAATACGCAAGCTACTTCTGAAGCAAGACGTCCTAATGTATGTCCTGTAGCATCAACTACATACCATTTTCTTTCAATCTTGGATGGGTTAGCCATATAACTTTTCATCCCAGTACCTCCTAACTTTTCTAACAATCTTCAACTGTCAGGCACATAAATACTGTTACCGGGGCTTTGGCTTAAGTATTTTACACGCCACATTAGACTATTATATTATGTTTCTATGAGCTTGTCAAGACGAAATCTTCGTCATTTCCTGTCTTTCATGAAATCTTCGTCATTTCCCGTCTTTCTCGATGTCATCTCGCAGCCTCACGGTCATTTTCGATGGATCCCCCGCCCTCTGCAAATCACTGATCCGGGAGCTTTCGTACCGACGCTCCCGGCACCAGCTTACTGGCTACAACAGATGGCGGCGATAATTTGGTTTTGTGTCCCTCGATCAGCTTGATCAACTGCTCTGCCGCTTTCATGCCAATGTGCTCCGTATCCTGACGAACCGTGGTCAGACGGGGTTGAAGCTGACTGGCAATAAAGATATCATCATATCCTGCTACCGATATATCCTCCGGGATCTTTAATCCCATGGACTCGATCGCAGCAATGCCTCCAACCGCCGAATAGTCATCGGAATAAATAATGCAGGTCGGTTTGTCTTCCCCTTTTAAAAGCCCTCTGGTATATTCTGCTGCCTTTTTGAGATTTCTGTATTCTGACGGAAGTATCCATTCCTCCGGCATTTTAATGCCATGCTCTTCCATCGTGTCCTTCAGACCTTTAATACGGATATCTGTAACGACAGATGTAGAATCTCCGGTAATATATGCAATCTTTTTATGACCCATGGAAATAATATATTCGACTAATTGTCTCATGCCTACCGCATTATCAGATATTACCGACAGGCATTGCGGAAATTCAAAATCGATGGTCACAACAGGAATATCACTCTCTACCAGTTCTCTGACCTCCGGATTATAAAAGTCAATACAGGCGATCATCACACCATCAAGCCCGCGATAGCGGCAATGCTCCAGATATGTCTTACTTTTTTTATGTTTTTTGTTGCTGTTGATAAAGGTGATATCGTATCCTTTACTCTCGGCGGTCACCTTAAAGCTATTCAGAATATTGGCAAAGTAATCATGGGTCAGACCACTCGCTGCCCCATCAATAAACAGTACACCAATATTAAAGCTTTTGTTCATGCGAATCGCTCTGGCATAATACTGTGGAAAATATCCCTGCTCCTTCGCTACTTCTTTAATGTGTTTTTTCGTTTCTTCCCCAATGTCTTTTTTGTCGTTTAACGCTTTGCTGACTGTGGCAACTGACACGCCACAAATTTTTGCAATGTCCTTAATTGATGCCATCTGCCCCTCCATTTCTCCCGAAGGCTGATCCAATATTTTTCTTCTCCTGTTTTATCTTAACATACCTGTCAGAAAGGTACAATCATTTCTCCATTTCTAGCGGTTCGGCAGGTATACCAGGCACAAATAAACCCAGCGAACAAGAACTCCTGTAATAATAATTCCATATTGAAAAATAATATCAAATATTTTTCTTCTGACCTTTGGATTCTTTTCTTTTTCATCCACCTCTACCAGGTCCACTTTCGGAGATAAATGTCGAACCAATGCGGTATAAGCAGCCAGGATGAAAAGCCATAATAAAAACATTCCAAAGCCTGCCAGCTGCCAAAGAAACATTTTCGGAGTTCCATCCATACGACGATCCGCCCTGGTCCCTGTGAGATATCCCAGAGCAATATATAAATAGTCCATAGATATATAGCCCCAGACAAGACTTACGATTGATAATATCAAGCGTTTCCACCATTTCATATATCTTCCTCTTTTCTACGCTATTATTGTCTCCGTCTCCCGATCAGCAGAATTTCCTCTTGCAGTGTTCCTTTGTCACCATGCAAGCCGTTCCATCTTCATCTCATATGGTTTCAACAAATACGATTCTGCTTCGAGATGTATTTCCTGCATTTTGCCAGTGTTATTAAATATAAATCTCCAAACTGTTTCCTCCTTGCGGCGGTATGTAATTTCCACGCCCAGCGGCAGATTGTCATAATAAGAGATGCCTTTCTCCTTTGCCATACATTTGGCCAGCGCAATATAAAGTGTCCTGTTGCACACCGTTCCTATATAGTAAGCCCTGCCCTTCCCAAAATGATTTCTGGTGATCGCCGGCTGTCCGGCATAATAGCAGTCTCCATAGCTTGCAAGAATTTCTGCGGAATCTGTCTTTAGTATATCACACCACTGCTGGTATAGAACATTTATTTCCGTTTCTGATATACCCTGATTTTGCTGAAAATTACATTGCAGGCACTGTATGTATTCCCTGCGGAGAGTATCGTCCACAATGTCCAGCGTTCCTTTTCGTTTCCCCGGCACATCATATTCCTGCACCACAGCACCGGTCAGATCCTTATATATAGAAGGAAGAGGTTCCATAATGCACTTATTCCATGCATCCTTCACTCCGGAACGATTCGTCAGAAGAACCGTTCCTCCCTGTGCAGCAAATTCATGTAATGCTTTCTCTGTCTCCTCGTGAGTGATCAGCATCGTTGGCGCAAGCACAATTTCATACGCTGATAAATCTGCGGATTCGTCAATGATATCAACTCCGACACCAATCGCGGTAAATCCATCATGGAGACTTTTGAGCTGCTCCAGATAATACATTCCCTCCGCCTGATGCTGCAGTTTAAACCCATATTCATTATCTGAACTGTACAACAATGCCACGGTATTCTTCACATAAGAGCCATCCAGCTCCTGCAATCCATCAACGATCCGGCAAAGCTCCCGAAACTCCTCATATCGTCTGCCGGGTACATCGCTGTGATCTAATATCCCATGCCAGTACATTTCTGCTCCGGCCACCGCTGTACGCCACCGGAAATGAACGACTGTATCGGCTCCATGTGCGATCGCCTGCAGAGCATATCCCTTGATCATGCCGGGTTCCGGAGAAGGTGACATAGGCATCCAGCTTCCTACTGCACCACTGAGCTGTTCCATGATCCAAAAGTTTTGCTGTTTGATCCCTCTCATCAGATCCAGATGAAATGCATGAGAATATAACTCCTCCGGACTCTCCGGGATCACTGTCGTCGGATAATTATCATAAGACACCATGTCCAGATTTTGGAACAGGTCATAAAAATCCGGCATATTTTCGCACAGCCAGCTATTTGTCGTGATCCATGCATCCGGGTCAAGAGAATGGATCAATGTACGCTGGAATTCAAGATACGCCACCGTACTTTCCGAAGCATACCGGTTATAATCCAGTGTTAAAGATGGATTCTGCCACTTCATAAAATCTCCCATTGGCGGCTTTATCTGGGAAAAGGAGGAATATTCCCCACTCCAGACAGAATTGCCATAGGCGGTATTGACCTCCTGTACATTTCTATATTTTTTGTGCATCCAGTTCTGAAAGGATTCCTGACATACTTCGCAACGGCAATGATTCGCTTCCAGTTCATTATCGATCTGATAACCAATCACGTCAGGATTGTCCCGGTACCGGGTCACCAGCTGTCTTATGATCCGCTCACAAAGTGTCCTATAAACAGGACTGTTCATACAGCGATGTCCACGGATCCCGATAGAAATCCTGCGTCCGTCCGTCCCAGTCTGTATGATCTCCGGATACTTTTCAAACGCCCACAGAGGCGGGGTGCATGTCGGTGTGCATAAAACTACCTGTATCTGTCTGTCCGCAAAAACGGACACAGCACGATCCAGCCATTCAAGGTCGTAAACGCCCTCCTCCGGTTCCATCCGGCTCCAGGCAAACTCTGCCATGCGCACCACTTTTACTCCACATTCCTTCATACGGTCGGCATCCTGCTCCCACATCTGTTCCGGCCACTGCTCCGGGTAATAGTCTACACCTATCTGAATGCTCATACACGCCTCCTCTTTTATTCATTCCCAACTGTGTCAAACTCTCTCTGTACCGTTTAATCGTTTAACTGCTTCTTAATCTCCAGCATCTGATCACGTAAGCTTGCTGCCAGCTCGAAGTTTAATTCTGCTGCTGCCGTATTCATTTTTCTCTTAATCTTGTCCACAAGCTGCTCCAGTTCCTTGCGGCTCATAGACTCAATATCCTTCTGGATATCACCTGTTTCTGTCTCCTCCACCTTCTTGGAAATACGGATCAGATCCCGTACTGCCTTTTTGATCGTCTGTGGTGTAATGCCATGCTCTTCATTATATCTCTGCTGTATGCTCCGGCGCCGGTTTGTCTCATCAATCGCATTTCTCATGGAATCCGTCATCATATCGGCATACATAATAACATGTCCCTCGGCATTTCTGGCGGCACGTCCGATAATCTGAACCAGTGCAATCTCAGAACGTAAGAAGCCCTCCTTGTCCGCATCCAGGATGGCAACCAATGCGATCTCCGGGATATCCAGACCTTCCCGCAACAGGTTAATTCCCACCAGCACATCAAAAACATCCATACGCATGTCACGAATAATCTCCGACCGCTCCAGAGTATCAATGTCGGAGTGAAGATACTTCACCCGGATCCCGGCTTCCCGCAGATAATCCGTCAGATCCTCTGCCATCCGCTTTGTCAGTGTATTGACCATCACCTTATTACCGGCAGCAATGGTGCGGTTTACCTCTCCCAGCAGATCGTCAATCTGCCCATCCACCGGACGTACATCAATCTCCGGATCCAAAAGACCGGTAGGACGTATAATCTGCTCCACTCTTGCCAGCTCATGCTCTGTCTCATAGATATTTGGCGTTGCAGAAACAAACATCATCTGATTAATGTGCTGCTCAAACTCCTCAAAATTCAGCGGGCGGTTATCCAAAGCTGACGGAAGACGGAAACCATAATCCACCAATGTCTTTTTGCGGGAACGGTCCCCGGCATACATGCCCCGGATCTGCGGAATCGTCATATGGGACTCATCCACCATAATAATAAAATCGTCCGGGAAATAATCTAAAAGCGTGTGAGGCGGCTCTCCCTCCTTCAAGCCGGAAAGATGTCTGGAATAATTCTCAATTCCGGAACAAAATCCTGTCTCCCTCATCATTTCAATATCAAAATTGGTCCGTTCGGAAATCCGCTGTGCCTCCAAAAGCTTGTCCTCGGAGCGGAAATACCGGACACGATCCTCCAGCTCTGCCTCAATATCGCGGATGGCCCGTTCCATAGCGTCCTTATCTACTACATAATGTGATGCCGGAAATACCACCATATGCTCCAGCTCCGATAATACCTCACCGGTCAGAACATCAATCTCTGTGATCCGGTCGACCTCATCTCCAAAAAACTCCACACGGATCGCACGCTCTGACTCTGAAACTGGGAACACCTCCAGCACATCCCCGCGAACCCGGAACGTACCACGCTGAAAATCCATATCATTTCTCGTATACTGCATATCGATCAGCCTGCGAATGACCTCATCCCTGTCCTTCATCATACCCGGACGCAGGGATACTGTCATATTCTGGTAATCGATAGGACTACCCAGACCATAAATACAGGATACACTGGCAACGATCACCACATCCCGCCGTTCTGTCAATGCAGCCGTGGCGGAATGGCGAAGCTTATCGATCTCATCATTAATAGATGAGTCCTTCTCAATATAAGTATCAGAAGATGGAACATATGCTTCCGGCTGATAATAATCGTAATAGGATACAAAATACTCCACCGCATTCTCCGGAAAAAATTCCTTGAACTCGCCGTAGAGCTGCGCCGCCAGAGTCTTATTGTGCGCAATGACCAAAGTCGGTTTATTAAGCTTTGCAATGACATTTGCCATGGTAAAGGTCTTACCGGAACCTGTTACACCAAGCAAAGTCTGGAACTGGTCGCCCTCCTCGAAGCCTTTGACCAGGGCGTCGATGGCCTCCGGCTGGTCTCCGGTAGGCTGGTATTCGCTGTGTAAAATAAAATGATCCATGATTGTCTGAACACCTCCAAATAAGAGAAATACTGGAAACTGCCGGGAACATATCCGGTGATTTCTCTCCGATTTGTGTCTTTTCACACTATAATAAGACAGGGAACAAATCTCTCCCTGATGGCGATTCATTCCCTATGTATCTTTCATCATTCATAAAATCAGTATAGCACAGTATAATTGTCAATGCAACAAAAGTAGAACATTTGTTCCGTTTCTTAGACTGTTGCTTATTGGTCAAAACTGCTGACAATGAGCTTGACAGGACAATACTTCATTACGCATATTTTTCTCGTTTTCATCATTCTACGGAAATAAATACTCTGTTGTAATTCCTTTTTGAGCAAGTTGTTCCTTTATTATACTTTTTATCTTTGCAGGAATAATAATTTTCACTAAAAAACTTCCTTTATTCAATTCTTTTGGTGCAACTACCTCATGTGGACAAAATATATTATCTCCTGCATATCTACTTGTTCTCATTTTATCAATTGGCGTTTCAAATTTCACACCACATACATACAAACAACCTTTTTGTCTTTGTATTCTCAAATTATCTATATGTGAATTACATGGTTGCAAAATCATAAAACCATGATCTAAATAGGAAACTAACTCTGTATAAAAATCCTCTTTGTAACTATACTTATCTTCCAGCTCCGGATACTTCTGAAACAAAATTTCTGCATATTCTTTTATACTTAATCGTTTTTCTTCTACATTAACAAGTTCACACTGTATCTTTGTTCTCATCCACCTGGAATCATCTGGAGAATATGACCATATAAATATGGACGCATCTTTATCCAGATTATCACAACAGGCAAAGTACAGTGCAACATCTATATCTGTCGAAAAATCAATTAACCTAGTAGCATGTATGTAATGCTGATTATATGCCATCACCTCAAATAAGGAATCTCCAGACTCAGATATACTCTCATCCACAGATATATCTCTACATATACTTGGAGTTATCTTCCAAGAAGAATCACTTTGCCCTCGATAAAATGCCTGTATATATGTCCGTTCATCACCCGGATCTCCTCTACCTTGCCTTGGCAATTTATAAAACAAATTCTAATCATTTGCAATTTTATAAACTTGAGAAAGTTCTTCTACTGTAATTTCCTGATAATCATATTTTTCTTCAAAAGTTGACATAGGCGCTCCTCTCTAAAGCATTCTACTCTTTGCTATCTATGAGGGTCATAAATAATTTCACGAATACTTGTTTCAATAGGAATCGCATCATACCTGTTAAACAAGACAAGATTCTTTCCTATAATTTTTTTAGTTCTTGTACATGGATAAATGATTCCAGTAACCCCTTTCGATTCCAAGTATCCTGCTAAAACATGAAACGATTTGTATGCTTTTTCCTTCCCAACATCATCCTTTTCATCGACTTTTTTGTATATGGTATTACAAACCATCTTTAAATATTGTTTTGCCACTGCTATCTCCACAAACGATCTGTCAATAATAGCCCCATTAACACTTTTCTCAACATATCTTTTTACACTGCGCTTAGTTGTGCCCATTTTCTTTACTTCTTTCGCATTTGACAGCGTTGCTTCAACAAATAGGTCTTTAAGCACTTCCTCATATTTATCCATTTCCATTTGTATTTTCCACAACTCAACATCGTTGTATGACAAATCCAAAATTCTACCTGCCTTAACTGGTTTAAAATGACAAAATGAATACTTTTCTCCCTTCTTTGCTCTATACTCTTCTAAGCATATATATTCATTAATGGATAAATCTTCTGAGTATACCTTTTCCTCTTTTTCAAAAGATAAATACAAATATGTTTTTCCCGGAGGATTCCATCTGTTTACAGTCGAAGTATTATCCCAAGGAACAAATCTACTTATGCCCCAGTTCCAATCTGGAACAACTCTACACAACACATCGTCTTCGCTTAATGAATACAAAAATACATCCTCGTATTTCTGCATACATTTCGAAAACACATCGTCAAAAATATCTATAAATGCCTTTTCGCTGTTTTCTGAAACATTAAGAATATTATCCCACTGCTTCTCAATAATAACCCTTGCATTTTCCAATCGCACATCCGAAACAAATTTTTCGAAATAAAACGGCGGAAGATTAACATCTAAAAATATTGTATATGGTCTTAAATACCCTATGAAATCTATAAATATATCTTCTGTATATTCACCTTTTTCTTTATAATCATTTTCTAACTGTTTTCCGCATTCATCAAGCATTTTATAGAACATAAAATCATTCTTGCCAGTATTCCATAAATCTCTTCTAATCTTTTTACTGATCAACCTAAGTATGTCCTCATATTTAGAAGATAACGATTCTAACTTTTGCAATTTCTGCAAAATAAATATACTGTACTCAGCTTTTCCTATCATCAAGTCATCCCCTCCTCCTAATACGATATATCATATTATTCGTATTTCCCTCCTTTTCGATGACTCCTAAATCAACCAACATCTTCATATAACGCCACGCAGTTGTTCGTGATTTCTGGGTTATTTCCATTACTTCTTGAACAGAAATTTCTCTTTTCACCTCTAATACTCTAATGACATCCACTAATTTTTCAAAATCCTTTGGTTTCAAAACTTGTTTCAAACTTGTTTCAAAACTTGTTTCATTTTGCAACAAGTTTTCATTTTCCATTTCGTTTCTCTCCAAAAACGCCGAATGAATCGGAATTCTAATCCTCATAGCTCGTCTATCTTCATCTGTAAAGAATTCTGCTCGTGGAGATCCGTTCTTTTCCAATTCTTCTTGTATTGTTGGAATACCAGAGGAATGACCTTCTGACAAATCCAATTCTTTCAAAAATTCTCCCAATCTTCTATTGCGATAGTATCTTGAGACAAATCTCTTACCTTCTGCTATCGTCTTTTCGGAAATGGACCGGTCAATTCCCGGAAAGTTCATGATGTTAATGCAATCCGGCTCTATCTCAATTGTTACCGGCTCACAAGACATGTAATCTCTGTGATAAAAAGCATTAACAACGGCCTCCTCAATTGCCTGATACGGATAATTCATAATCCGCAAAGCCTCCATCTGATTAGGAACCTTAATTACTTTTTCTCGTATAAAAAGATTGCGAAATCGTTCCATTGTTGCTTGAATCATCTGTGGTACGGAGCCTGTGATATTTGGATAATCCTCGCTAACACTTGGATTTTCTATACTCCCCTGCGGAAATGACGTCATCTGAACATAGGTATAGGGAAAAAATTTGTCCGGATGCTCACAAAACATCATGATTGCCACATTTTGAATATAACGGAGTTCCGGTGGTCCCACCAGCAATTGCATATCTTCTAATATCTCCTCTACGCCTCGTTCTTTAACTTGTTTTGCTAATTTACTACCTGTTTTTCTCAAATGATCTTCCAAAAGGACAGGTGAAATGTCATCAAAAACAGCCTTATGATTTGCTCTGCAATCATAAGGAGTCTGATCTGACATGTTAATCAATTCCCTCTCCTGCTCAAAATTTGCTTTCACAGAATTAGTTAGATAGCGAATATAATAATTGTACTTCTTGTCCTTTTTACTGGTAACATGTTCTGGTGATTTGTAAGGACGCTGCTGTCCCGTTCTCGCCACAATAACAAGAATCCATTTTCCATCAACTTCCAACGGAATCGCCTTCGGAAAATATGGTGGAGAAATCATATTGTTGTAGCTAAGCATTTCTTTTTGAATTTCATCCAACATATACTCCGGAATTCCTTTTACCGGACGGACGGCCACTCCATTTTTTTCTTCAACACCGACAGCAATATATCCACCACCATCATTGTTGTAATCATTTGCAAATGCACAGACACTATGATAGATGTCATCCGGGTTCCATCCTGTTTTAAACTCTATGCGGTCTGATTCAATTTTTCTCTTGTTTAACAAATCTTCTACGCTTATTTCAAGTTCCATAGTGTCCTCACTTTCCATTATTAATTTGCACTTTTCCTGCAAATTTAATTTTGTTAAGTTCTGCTCCTACAACTCCTCTTCTAATGGCTTGTAACTATCACCCGCCACATCTTCCGCATACACTGTGTAAGAAAATGTAGTACCTACCACAATGACAACTACTCAATGCTTTTTTAATCAATGAATTATTTTTTGATGACATAGATGTATCTTGCCATTTTTTCTTTAAATTGTTCAAACGGTACATTAATATATTCGGTCTGGCCAATCAGCATATCAAACCATTGACTATAACCTTCATCTTCAAACAGCATACGATATTTCATTGCCGATTCCCGCTTTTTCTTAAGTAATTCATAAGTTTGTTTTGTAATATCCGTGACTTCATATGTCATGTTATTTTCCTGCAGCGCCTTTACCAACATCGTAGTGTGAGCATTCGATGTTTTCGGTATAACATCACCTTCTTGGTAACCAACAAAAAACACACCATCTTTTTTTAACCAGTTTCGCGTCTGTGCCACAAATGCGGTCATATCTGTGGCAAAATAAAGGGTGTCCATAGAAATAATCACATCAAATTTCTCTTTAGGATATTCTATTTCACCGATGATACCTTCTCTAAATTCGGCATTTTTGCAGAACAGAGCCTTTGCAGTGGTAATTGCCGTTTCCGAATAATCAAAGCCATATATATGTGCCCTTGTCCTCTCTTGCAAATATCCCAGCATTTTTCCATTACCACAGCCAATGTCCAAAATATGTACCTCATCATTTTGCGGTATGTATTTCAGAATCATATCTATCTGCTCTTTGTTGCTAAATCCATCCTGTGAAAAGTCCTCACCAAAAGCATCTTTACAAAAAGACTGAAACGCAATTGATCCTTTTGTCATTGTGTAAAAAGCTTCGTAATCATCATAAAATAACAATTCCTTTTTATTCATAGTTAATTGCTCCCCTTTGTAAAATTCAATGCTTTCTCTTAATTCCATCCTGTCCAATCAAAACCTTTTTCCCTTCAAAGGCAAAACCATAATGACGGATCCGTTCTGTTGATATTCCCTGTGCCAGCAGTTCGGCATCATAGTTCCTCTCTGTGATCTGGTCTAAAGCCACTCGAACCGTATCTTTTAAAGTTTCCTCCTCATCCGGTTCATGCACTTTAAACTCAATTACAATGGCATCATCCACCTCTGTCACCGGTGTAAGCATCACATCATATCATCCATATCCACTTTCCCGGTTGGAACGAATCTGATATCTGTCCCTTAACTCCACCAGAAGTCCCAGAACAAATCCATGATAGAACCGCTCCGGCTGGCTTTTCTCAGAAGGTTTCTTTCCTGTATCAAAGCTGCTGAAGGTTGCAAGTGCAACATCATTCATATAGATATTCATTTCTTTGAGACTGCCCTTTAACAGTGCCTTCACAAAATCATTATAGTTCGCATCTTTATTTTTAAACCATCCCCGGAACATTGTCATGAACATGCTCAATGTCTCAATATTTGTAATATCCAGCGTGTACCATGGTTCCAAAGTAATCCCGCGGTAGTCCATATTCTGCACTTTCAGATAACCACTGGCAAGCAGAAGACTCCAGATTGCCTCTTCATTGTCATCCAACTGGTTATATACGATCTACTCGTCAAAGTTTACAGTGATCGTCTGCCCCCTCAGCAGATTCTCCATCTTCTCCTTCACATCGGCAGATGCCGTCCGGATCAACCGGCTCACAAGCCCATTAGAGCTTGTGGATGCCCAGTATGGATATAATCTGCCTTCATCCAGATAATTTGTAATGGACCACGGATTGTAAATATCTCTGTGTTCCCCAAAAGCAAAACCATCATACCACTGTTTCACTTCATCCTTTTTATCTCCCATTCCATACTCATCCAGTGCAGCAAAAACTTCCTCCTCCGTAAAACCGAAACAATCTGCATACAGATTGGAAGTCGTCGTTACAACTCGCAGATTATTCAGATCAGAAAAAATAGGCTCGGTTAACACCGAGCCATTAGAAGTTTGCTCCGCAAACTTCACACACTTTGGATACCGGACTCTGGTAATTCCCGTCATAATCGCCCGTTCCAGATAAGGGTTCGTCTTAAAAGACGCATTAAACAGGCTTCTCACAAAAGACGTAAATTCATCCCAGTATCCCTGAACATACGCCTCCTGCATTGGAGTATCATATTCATCTAAAAGGATAATAACTTTCTTGCCATAATAATGTTCCATCCAGACAGCCAAAGTCTTCAATGCATTCTGTGCCATTGTATCATCCATCTGGATCGTGGTACTATTGTATATTTTTCTTTCATTATCACTTAATACATTACTCTCTAACAAATATCTGTTTTCTTCATACAGACTTGCAATCTCCTGCTTGATCTGGGTTTTGGCATCCTCCAGATTGCCGGCTTTCACAGCAGCAAAGCTCAAAAAGATCACAGGATATGTTCCCTGCAGTTTCCGATACGCCTCGTCCTGCCAGATAGAAAGTCCTTCAAACAGATCCGCCCGGTTCGCATATTTATTAGAAAAGAAGCAGTCCAGCATACTCATATTTAACGTCTTACCAAAACGGCGTGGACGTGTGATCAATGTTACAACATCCCGGTTTTCCCACCATTCTTTTATAAAATTGGTTTTATCTACAAAAAAGCAATCCTGCTCTCTCAGATCAGAAAAACCTTGTATTCCAATACTAATCGCCTTTTTCACCTGCTCTCCTGTCATTATATATTTATTACATTATAACGATATTCCTCCAAGGTTACAAGGCAAATCACGAGTCAAAAAACGCAAATATCAATATCCTGTTATTCCCCAAATCATCCCTTCAAGTATGCCAAGGTCACCTGTTTTATGAATCCAAAGTGTCCATAAAAGTCCTTGCACTTTATGAACACACAATATATAGATCAACTCTTCTCATATTTTACAACATATTGTTCCACGTTACATTTAAGTATAGCAAAGTCTGAAAATGGTCACACTCCTCGAAGCCTTTGACCAGGGCGTCGATTGCCTCCGGCTGGTCACCGGTAGGCTGGTATTCGCTGTGTAGAATAAAATGATCCATGATTGTCTGAACACCTCCAAATAAGAGAAATACCGGAAGCTGCTGGGAACATATCCGGTGACTTCTCTCCGATTTGTGTCTTTTCACATTATAATAAGACAGGGAACAAATCTCTCCCTGATGGTGATTTATTCCCTATGTATCTTTCATCATTCATAAAATCAGTTATCATATTTTCTGAATTTCAATTTACCATTCATCATATAACTTCTCTGCATTTTCGACTAACCATTCATAATTAGTTCTCCATGATTCTCTCATACCTTGCTTATTTTTCCAAATTGCTTCGGGTCCCGAAGTTCTGTCCAAATCAATGCCCCAACTACCATCAATAGCCTTAACAACTTGAGCTGTACGGTTCTTACCACACTGATAACATTTATTTATATTCTTGGACTCCAAAATAACTGCACAGAAATTTTCCATTGATCTTACCTTAAGGATAAGCGATAGTTTTTCTCTAAAAAATCGGTCATCTACAGTATTAAATCTGTTGATAATGACATACTTTCGATTAATATACCCCTTAAGTTCCTTCGTATATAATAATTTCTGAACAACCTCCGGCTTCAAAATATCATCCCCTTCTACTATGAGAAAGAATACATTCGAAGTTCCCGCTTTCTTATAATAGATATGATCTGTTAATCTCTCTGCTAATTTAAGAAACTCATCACTTTTACCTGCCGGATACTTAAGATGCCAATGTTTATTTTCAGTTTCAACTTGATTGCTCGTATCCACTTCCGGTTTTCCCTCATCGGTTTTCACTTCATATACATAAAGACCACCAGAGTTATTGTGCTTTGTAGAATCACCACAAAGATTTACCGGTTCTAGTTCTCCACCATTTTTGTTGAATCCAAATACATAATTTTTCCCATTTACATTTTGACTATCTCCGCCCATCGTAACAAGCGTATAGCAGTTATTTTCGATAGCTCTAGCCTTGTTATACTTAAACCATTTATCATAAACCACATTGCCGCCAGTGCTATTGACTATCAAATCAATTCCGTACATACCATACATTCTGCTAAACAAAGCATGATTGCAGTCATAGCAAATGGTCATTCCAATCAAATATCCTTTATAGACAATCGGATCAAAAAGATCTGCCGCAAGATCAGGATAATTCTTAAAATCTAAACATGAACTCCCACACATTGTATGTTTTATGTAAAGACTGACCTCCGTTTCACCTTCAAGATGATTTGCATTGGCAAACACACTAAATATCATATCGTACTTATCATGACTGCTAAATACAATTGCCTTTCCAATTTCCCTGCTAAGTTTTAAACAAAAATCATATACCTGATTTAGGTCTTCTGCTGAAGCAATATCCAGATTCTCAACTTTATTAATGTCTGGGACATAACAATACTCAGGAAAAACTATAATATCCACATCCGCACTTTGCATTACTGGCAAAATCTCATCAAAGGATTTCTTATTCTTTAGCTCATCTGTCTGTAAATACATTGCCACCTTAATACTGTCTGCTTTAGTCCACTCCTCACATAATGTTAATTCAGTATGTGCCTCTTCCTTAACCGCTTCTTTATGATTAAGCACTTTATCAAGATACTCTTGAAGTTCTTCATATGCTCCTTCTGACTCAAAATCAATTTGTCCGTGCATAATTCTGACAAGCCTGTAGCCATTTTGTGCACATGCAATATCTCTTGTACTATCATAATATGCCCGAACTTCATCACGATTTGCAGGTGCATTATCCTTAGCACCTACATCTGAACATGCTTTTATCCATAACTCTCGATCAAAGAAAACGTCAACTTCTCTGTATGATTCAAGGGATACCCTTCTTGCCTCTGAAAAATGCTGTCTCTCATCGTACTCAATAATGAGTTTCTGCCCTTCGCAAACAAAATCGCAACGTAAGGTTGTATTCTTCCTTGCAAAAGTTGTATCTCCTCTGTATGCAAATAAAGCATTATACAGTTGCTTATAAGGCCCTAAAATTTCCGTTGGTGTTTTCAACCAAGAATATGTCTTTTCACAAACAATATCCCCTTCGAACATCTTATTGAGAATCAACTGAAGTGCATTCTTTTGCTCGATCACTCTTTTTGAAGAAATAGATATTTTTTCTTTTACTGTAGTCTCCGTTATTTCTTTTTTAACAGAATACGTGACATTTTCTACTACAAATTGATTCTCTGTTATTTTCCTCTCGATAACCTTCTTGATAGATTTTTCTTTTGGCGTAACTACAGCCTCTCCATTTTCCTTACTGTATGCAACTTCAAATCCTAATCTTTTAAAGAATCTCACTGTTTCTTGTCCACCACCAAAATCTGCCTTACTGATCTCAACACCATAATGCTCTGCATATGCCATACCTCGGATATGTTTTGCTGGCAGTTTTGCTCCATTATACACAAGGAATGTTGAGCGAGGCTCTGGATATTCTGGATTATATGTCAGAAACTTTTCAACAGCCCGCACTACATCTTCTTTTGTAACATCTACCCAGTTAAACTTTTTCGCCAAGCCAACGCCTCCCTTGTTATTTCGTAATTTTCAACATAAATCCAATCTAAATTATCTTTTAAGCATTATTTATTGCCTTGATGAACTATATTATACTCAAATATCCGTCAGACCTTTTCATCCTGTCCGATCAAAACCTTTTTCCCTTCAAAAGCAAAGCCATAATGACGGATCCGTTCTGCCGGTATTCCCTGTGCGAACAATTCAGCATCATAATTTTTCTCTGTGATCTGCTTTAAAGCGGACTGCACAGCCTCCTCCAAGGTTTCCTTTTTCATCCGGCTGCACACCTTAAACTCAATAATGATCGCAGGATACCTCTCACGTTCCTGCGGGATCATCATAATATCGTACCTTCCAAAGCCGCTCTCCCGATTGGAGCGTATCATATAAATACCGGAACGCTCCGCGATCAATCCAAGCACAAATCCATGATAAAAACGCTCCGGCTCCGGATCACTTCCATTTTCACTTCCCACATCAAAATAGCTGAATGTGGCAAGCGCAACTTTATTCATATAGTAATTCATCGCTTCCAGATCACCCTCGATCAGGGCCTTGATAAAATAACCATAGTTTGTATCCTGATTTTGAAACCAATCCCGAAACATTGTCGTAAACATGCTGAGTGTCTCGACATTTGTTATATCCAGCGTATACCACGGTTCTCTTGTAATGCCGCGGTAATCAACCTGTTTTACTTTGAGATAACCGCTGGCAAGCAGAAGACTCCAGATTGCATTTACATTATGATCTAACTGATTATACACGATCTGCTCATCAAAATTTACGACTATCTCCTGTCTGTTAAGCAGATCCTCCATCTTCTCCTTCACATCAGCAGATGCCGTCCGGATCAACTGGCTCACAAGCCCATTAGAGCTTGTGGATGCCCAGTATGGATATAATCTGCCTTCATCCAGATAATTTGTAATGGACCACGGATTGTAAATATCTCTGTGTTCCCCAAAAGCAAAACCATCATACCACTGTTTCACTTCATCCTTTTTATCTCCCATTCCATACTCATCCAGTGCAGCAAAAACTTCCTCCTCGGTAAAACCAAAACAATCTGCATACAGATTGGAAGTCGTCGTTACAACTCGCAGATTATTTAGATCAGAGAAAATACTCTCCTTGGAGACTCTGGTAATTCCCGTCATAATCGCCCGTTCCAGATAAGGATTTGTCTTAAAAGATGCATTAAACAGGCTTCTCACAAAAGACGTAAATTCATCCCAGTATCCCTGAACATACGCCTCCTGCATTGGAGTATCATATTCATCCAAAAGAATAATGACCTTTTTGCCATAATAACGTTCCATCCAAACAGACATGCTCCTCAATGCTTTCTGTGCAGTTGTATCATCCATCTCTTCTGTTGTATTGTTGTATATTTTTTGTTCATTATCACTTAGTATATTTTTTTCCAATAAATATCTGTTTTCTTCGTACAAATCTGCGATTTCCTGCTTGATCTGGGTTTTTGCATCCTCCAGATTGCCTGCTTTCACAGCAGCAAAGCTCAAAAAGATCACAGGATATGTTCCCTGCAGTTTCCGATACGCCTCGTCCTGCCAGATAGAAAGTCCTTCAAACAGATCCGCCCGGTTCGCATATTTATTAGAAAAGAAGCAGTCCAGCATACTCATATTTAACGTCTTACCAAAACGGCGTGGACGTGTGATCAATGTTACAACATCCCGGTTTTCCCACCATTCTTTTATAAAATTGGTTTTATCTACAAAAAAGCAATCCTGCTCTCTCAGATCAGAAAAACCTTGTATTCCTATACTAATCGCCTTTTTCATATGCTCACCTGCTCTCCTGTCATTATATATTTATTACATTATAACGATATTCCTCCAAGGTTACAAGGCAAATCACGAGTCAAAAAACGCAAATATCAATATCCTGTTATTCCCCAAATCATCCCTTCAAGTATGCCAAGGTCACCTGTTTTATGAATCCAAAGTGTCCATAAAAGTCCTTGCACTTTATGAATAAACAATATATAGATTAACTTCACTCATATTTCACAACATATTGTTTTACGTTACATTTAGGCATAATAGGATACAAAATACTCCACCGCATTCTCCGGGAAGAATTCCTTGAACTCGCCGTAGAGCTGTGCCGCCAGCGTCTTATTGTGCGCAATGACCAAAGTCGGTTTGTTGAGCTTTGCAATAACATTTGCCATGGTAAAAGTCTTACCGGAGCCGGTAACACCAAGCAAAGTCTGGAACTGGTCGCCCTCCTCAAAGCCCCTGACCAGGGCGTCGATCGCCTCCGGCTGGTCTCCGGTAGGCTGGTATTCGCTGTGTAAAATGAAATGATCCATGATTGTCTGAACACCTCCAAATAAGAGAATTACCGGAAACTACAGGGAACATATCCGGTACTCTCTCCGATTTGTGTCTTTTTACTTTATAATAAGACAGGGAACAAATCTCTCCCTGATGGCGATTCATTCCCTATGTATCTTTCATCATTCATAAAATCAGTATAGCACAGTATAATTGTCAATGCAATAAAAGCAGAACATTTGTTCCGTTTCCTAAAATGAAATTTTAAATTCCACTTTCCCCATACACAAAAAATGATCTGAACTCATCATACACCTGCTTTCTACGCATTAGTGCACCTAAAAAATACTGCATTTCTTAACTGAACAGTATTTTCAATGCATGACCGCATATGATATACTGTTTTCATCATAAAAAACCTTATCTAAATGACATTGATTATATATTTATTACATTATAACGATATTTCTCCGAGGTTACAAGGCAAACACGAGTATAAAATCATAAGACACAACGCAGCCAAAAACACAAACATTTATTCCATTTTACTTTTGCGTCAGCATGGAAATAATTTCTTCCCGCTTTGGCATCACCTTCAATGCCCCTTTCCGGGTGGTAATAATTGAAGAAGCCGCATTGGCAAACCGGAGCATTTCATACAGATCATCTTCCGCCAAAGAATCAAGTCCCTTTTCCAGGACAGTATTTAAAACGCACGCCATAAAGGTATCTCCCGCTCCTGTGGTCTCTATCGTGTCGTCCCGCAGAAACGGCTTGCAAAATACACTTTTCCCCTGATAATATGCCTTGCTTCCCTGCTTTCCCATCGTTGCGCATACTAATGCCGGATGATTTTTTTTCAGAATTTCCGCAATACCCTGATCAATATCCTTCTTACCGGTCAGAAAAGCAATTTCATCATCTGAAATCTTTAAGATATCACACTGTCCGATTCCATACCACATTTGACGTGCGGCATCCTCCAGACTATTCCATAGCGGTGGTCTTAAATTGGGATCAAAAGAGATAAGTGCACCTTCTTTTTGGGCATGCTGTACGGCTCTTTGGGTTGCGTCCTTTACCTGCTCGTGCGTCATGGACAAGGTTCCAAAATGAAAAATCTTTGTCTGGGCAAGCTTCTCCTGCTGCACCTCCTCCCAGCACAGCATCATATCAGCACCGGGATTTCTATAAAATGAAAACTCCCTGTCTCCGTCTTCCTTTGTATGAACAAAGGCTAACGTAGTATGCACCTCCGGATCTACAACAAGATTATCCGTATTGATTCCCTGTGTTTTTACTGCATCTGCCAGCATCCGTCCAAAAACATCATCCCCGACTTTTCCGATAAATGCCGTACTTTTTCCAAGATTTTGCAGCATGGACAATACATTACACGGGGCTCCTCCGGGATTGGCCTCCAAAACAGGATTTCCCTGTGTACTGATTCCATTTTCCGTAAAATCCACGAGTAATTCCCCTAATGCAGCCACATCAAATTTTCTCATCATTTTCCTCCCATCTGCATACATCATGCCTTTTCGCCGATAGATATATCATATTTATCAATATTGACAGTAACAGAACCATCACAGACAAAACTGATCTGATCGGCATCCAACGGAGTATAGAATGTCGTACTCATCACCTGTGCCCCATCATTTATAAAAATCTCTGCGGAATATTTATCCAGGATCATCCGGATCTTAACAACGTCACCCGAAACTTTGACCGGAACTTTTCTCTGTGCCAGTACATCACGGATCATTCCACAGTATGTCCTGTCAATTTCTATAGTTTTACCCGCACGGTCATAAGTAAATTTCGTAAAATGCTTTTGATTTTGTGCAAAGCAGATATCAAACGAAGTATAATCGCCCTCCAAAAGTTCTACAGTCATATCCAGCACACGTCCCCGGATCCCTTCCTTCTGACATGTCCCTTTTATCGTACACTGGTCATAATGAACCGGGGTACTGTAGTATTTTTCCAACTCCCGAACCGGACTTTGCAATATCCGCCCCTTTTCAAGACGAAGCTCTCTTGGAATAGTCATCATACAGGCCCATTTCTGATCTGCCGGACGAATGTTGGCATCCCAGGTCTGCATCCATCCGATCAAAATGCGCCGGCCATCCGCAGACAGCATGGTCTGTGATGCGTAAAAGTCCAGACCATCATCCAGAGAGTATACATGCGAATAATCAAATACATGCCGTCCTCTGTCATAACTGCCGGTATAATATACTGCATTATTTCCATTATGAAACTCCGGACCGGCACACAGATCCTGCGGAGAAGCAAGCAGTATATATTCCCCGTCCAGTTCAAAGAAATCCGGGCATTCCCACATTGTTCCAAGATTTCCGTTTTTATCTTCTGCCAATACAGATACATACTTCCACTCAACGGCATCCTCCGAATGAAATAATACAACCTGCGGCTTTCCCTGGTCTGTTTTGTTTCCAACGACCATATAATATCCGTCATCTTCTTTCCAGATCTTCGGATCTCTGAAATGCTCTCTGCTAAAGCCCTTCGGAAGCATATCACCGGTCACTACCGGGTTTTGTGCAGATTTATTATATTCCTTTCCATCGCCCAAAGCAATACATTGATTCTGATACGTATATTTCTGCCCATTCTCCTCTTTTTCCATGACACCAGTATATACAAGAAGATGACCTTTCTCTGTCTCTATTCCTGAACCGGAAAAACAACCTGCTTCATCATACGCCTGATCCGGAGCCAATGCTGCCGGAAGTTCCGTCCATTTCACGAAATCCTCTGTTTCATAATGTCCCCAGTGCATCGGTCCCCAGACTGTACTGTAGGGATGAAACTGGTAAAACAAATGGGTCTTTCCCTGATATACAGAAAAGCCATTGGGATCATTCATCCAGCCACATGGCGGTGTTACATGGAACACCGGAAGCTCTTCTTGGGAAATGTGGTTCTGTTTAACATATTCATTTGCTTTTTTTAACTGATCCATATCTATACCTGTCCCTTTCCGGATGCCTGCGGTTCTACCCTACAGACATCCGATTGTTTCATACCTTGCCTACAATTCGATCGCTTCTTCCGTATCAATATCAAAAAAGTGCATTCTATGCGGCACAAATACAAATTCTACCTTGTCTCCTACCTTGCACAGTTCATATTTTGAAACTCTTGCAATCGTTACCGCTCCTCCAAATTCAAAATAGAGATTATTTTCATTTCCCATGATCTCCGTATTATCAACAACCGCCTGCATTTTATTTTCTTTATAGATATCCAGATTCTGTGGATCAAATTTGATATCTTCTCCACGAATCCCAAGTGTCATTCTTTTTCCATGCTTCTTCAACTTCTCAGCCATTTCCGGCTTCATGGTCAGACGATTGCCATCTGAAAATACAATCTGACTGTCTTCGATGGAAACATCATAGAAATTCATCTGTGGTGAACCGATAAATCCTGCCACAAATTTATTGACCGGTTTTTCGTACAACTCCATAGGCTTTCCAACCTGCTGTACAACACCCGCTTTCATGATCACGATACGGTCTGCCATGGTCATTGCTTCCACCTGGTCATGCGTAACGTAGATTGTAGTACTTCCAAGACTGCGGTGAAGCTTGCTGATCTCATTTCTCATGCTGACACGAAGCTTTGCATCCAGATTAGACAGCGGCTCATCCATCAAAAATACCTTCTGATCCTTTACGATTGCTCTTCCAAGAGCCACTCTCTGCCTCTGGCCTCCGGACAGATTTTTCGGTTTACGGTTTCTATATTCCTCCAGTCCCAGAATATCAATTGCCCAGTCTACCTTTTTCTTGATCTCGTCAGCCGGTACCTTCATATTTTTCAGTCCATAGCCGATATTTTTCTCCACAGTCATATGAGGATATAACGCATAATTCTGAAATACCATAGAAATGCCTCGATCTCTTGGTGCGACCTCATTCATTCTCTTCCCATCAATATATAAATCTCCGGAAGTGATTTCTTCAAATCCCGCGATCATCCGCAGTGTCGTAGATTTTCCACAGCCGGATGGTCCAACAAATGCAATAAATTCTTTTTCATTGATCTCCAGATCAAAATCTGTCACTGCCTTTTTATCTGTACCCGGATACTGCTTGCATACTTTTTTTAATTCAATAAAACTCATAACTTAACCCTCCTTTGAACCTGTGGAAACAACTCCTTCCACAATCTGCTTTGAAAATAACGCATAAATGATGATAACCGGTATCGTTACCAGTGTAATGACAGCTAATGTCTGACCCATTGTTGTATTATCATTGGACGTGATCGCATTTAATCCGATCTGTGCCGTCAGAAGATCACTTGAAGTAAATACAAGAGATGGCCACAAATAATCGTTCCACACATTTAAAAATGTAAATACACTGACTGTTGCCACAACACTCTTAGACATTGGAAGCACCATAGTAAAGAAATACTTCACCGGACTGCAGAAATCCAACTGTGCCGCCTCGTAAACATCATCCGGAAGACTGACAAACACCTGCCGGAACAAGAATATATTAAACGGATTTACGATCATCGGAAGAACATACCCGATAATGTTATTTAAAAGTCCCAATTTTGCAATAAACAGGAAATGTATGGTAATGATCGTCTCCATCGGCACGATCATCAAAAGCATAATGATCAGAAGCCAGCGTTCCTTAAACGGAAAATTGATCTTGGCCAGTGCATAGCCTGCCAGCCCGTTTACAATGATTCCAAGCACGATCAGTACCGCTGCATAAAGCAATGTGTTTGCCATATAGCGAAGAAAGCTTGTGTTAGTCAGAATGGTAATATAATTTTCGAAAAAACTACCATTTAACGCCGGAGGAATAAACGCCGCCAGCGAATTCATATCTCTTGTGATCGCTGCATCCGTTTTAAAAGAATTGGCAAGCATCCATATCACAGGAAACAGGAAAAACAAGGACATGACGATCATAATAATGACAAGAATGATATTAATTCGTTTTTGTTTTTTTGTTAACATGTTTTTTTCCCTCCTTATCTTTGGTGAGGATTGTCTGGATCACCGTCAGGATCATTACGAAAAATGCAAATACGATCGCCATTGTAGATGCCAGTCCGATTTCCCAGTTTACCGTGCCGGTTTCATAAATATCATAAACCATGGTGTAAGTAGAATGAGATGGGCCTCCTCCCGTCATAACCATCGGCTGTACCAGCATACGGAACGCTCCGATCGTGATCGTGATCAGTACAAAAATACACAACGGCTTTAATTCCGGTAATGTGATATCTTTAAACTTCTGCCAACTGCTGGCATGATCCATCTCAGCAGCTTCGTAAAGTGCCGGATTGATCTGTTGCAGTCCGCCCAGGAAGATCAACATCTGATAACCGACTCCCTGCCATGCACTCATAACAGCGATGGATGGCAGAGCCTGATCTGCACTATTGATAAACGGCTGTGCGTTGATTCCAATGTGTGCAAGAATGGAATTTAAAATTCCCTCCGGGCTGTAGATCTGCACCCAGAGTGTAGATACAACCGCCAGAGACATAACAACCGGAATAAAAAATGCTACCTTAAAATATGCCTTACAATACGTCACCTTATTGATCAGAAGTGCCAGTCCTAACGCACCCAGACCCTGTAACGGAACAATGATGATCACAAATTTCACGGTATTGGCAAATGCCTGTCGGAAATCATCGTCCCTGAATACCTGAAAATAATTGTCCAACCCGGTAAAATGCGTAAGACTTGGATTTAATGCAAAAAAGTCTGTAAAGCTAAATACCAGTGTCAATATCATTGGCAGAAACAAAAACAATGTCAATAAGATAAGTGCCGGGCCAAAAAAGGCCATTCCCATAATTGATTCTCTTCTTTTTTTCATCATTCTAACGTATAACGCTTCAGCTTTGCGTTAATCCTTTCTACAGATTTATCCAGCTGTTCCTGTGGATCAAAGCCACTCAGAACACAATTTTCCAGTACCTGCTGAAATGATGTACTTACCTGTGGATATGCAGGAGTCTTCGGTCTTGGATGACCATAGTTGCTTAATTGATAGTAAAGTGCTTTATAGTTTTCGTCTTTTTGAAATACGTCGATTGTTTCATAAGCTTCATATGTGGATGGAAATGATTTTGACTTTTCCCATAAACGCTTCCCGCTGTCCACACCACTCATCCATTTCACTAATTCGGTCGCCCCTTTGATATGCTTTGTCTTCGAAGAAGCTGCAAAAGCCCATGAACCGGTTGGAGCGTATCTCTCTCCGTTCCAGGAATCTCCGACTACATATGGAGCCACGCCGAAAGATACATCCTGATAGCTGGTATAAAGTGTATTAACCTCCCATGCACCATCAATCTTAAATGCTGCCCTGCCGCTTTCAAACAGATGATCGATCGGCACCTTTGACATATACTTATTCTTCAGCAACGACTGAAAATAAGATACTGTTTTTACATTTTCCTTCGAGTTAAAGATACCGTTTACAGAAAGTCCCGTCTCATCCACCATGTTCCCACCATTCGACCAGAAAAACGGTGCATAATAATAAATGGTTGCCTCACCCACCGGAAATGTCATATCAAGGACATATCCATTCTTTTTTTCCATAACCGGTTTCAGCTTTGCAAGAATGTCCAGAAACTGGGACTGTGTCCACGGGTGATCTGCATCCGGTATGCTGATCCCTGCCTCTTTCAGTATGTCCTTATTATAGTACAGACCAACACTGGACTCCATTGCTCCCAAAGCGTATAACTTGTCCTTGTAAGTTCCCTGATCAATAATAGACTGCAGATAAACGGATTTTTCTTTCTCCGTCAGCTTTGCCAGAGGCTGAATGATCCCATTGGATGCATATGCTGCGATATTCGGTCCATCTACCGTCAGCACATCCGGAAGATCTCCCGACATGACGGATGCATTGATCTTATCAGAGTATCCTCCGCCACTGTCATTTCGCGGAATAAACTCAATATCCGCAAAATATGTTCCATCATACTTCTTGTTAAATGCATCAACTGCTTCCCGATAGCATCGGCCTTCATCGGTATCCTCAATGGAGTGTACCCATATGGACAGATACTGCTCTCCTTTATCATATCCGGCGATGCTTCCGGGTTTCGGCGTACTTTTCTGACATCCGGTCAGGCTGAGTGCAAGTACGCCCATGGCCAGAGCCGCTATCATACGTTTTCTCATTCTGTTCTCCTTTCTTTCGTCGTGCCTCTATGAATGTTTCCGTTTATGTAACCGGTAAAGTAACCGGTTACTTTGTGATTTAATAATACTATGATGCATATCGTTTGTCAACCATTTTTTAATTTTTTTATAACCGGTTACGTTACCGGTTATTTTTTCATTGAATTCACTCCTCTGTTCTGCTATACTAAGGACAGATTTATAGCACGAAAAATGCACTCCCAACGCAGAAAGGCACAAAACATGGATAATAAAAAGAAAAAAGTCACCTTTGACGACATTGCAAAATATACTCACTTTTCCAAAACAACCATCTCCAGATATTTCAATAATCCTGATTCCCTTACATTAAAGAACCAGGAGATCATCGCACAGGCACTGGTCGATCTGGATTATCAGGAAAACAAGCTCGCAAAAGTGCTGGCAAATGGCAAAAGCGAATTTGTCGGCATTCTGTTACCCAATTTATTCCTTCATTATTACTCTGAAATGTTAAATCAGATCTTATCTACTTATGAAACTTTTGGATATAAATTTCTGGTGTTTACCAGCAACGGCTCTGAAGAAACAGAACGAAAATATCTTCAGGAACTCCTTGCCTACAAGATTGAGGGACTCATTGTATTAAGCCATACGATCCCATCACAGGAATTGGCTTCTTATCACATTCCTGTCGTCACCATTGAACGGGAGGATGAGTATGTAAACAGCATCAATACTGACAACTATATGGGAGCCGTGCAGGCTTCCAGTCTCCTTGTCAAAAACAACTGTGACATCCTGATCCACATAAATTCCGATGTTTCTCCGTCCGTCCCTTCTTACGGCCGTATCCAGGGTTTTCGTGATACCTGTCAGCAGTTCAATATCAGACACAAGATGATCCTTACAGATCTCGGCAACAGCTATCCGGAAACACAGCAGCGCATTGGTGAGGTCTACAACCTGATCAAAGAAAAATATCCGGACAAACGAAAAGGAATCTTTCTCGCCAATGACACCCATGCCAATATTTTTCTAAATCTGCTGATGAGAGATTACGGCACTCTTCCGGATGACTACCGGATCATCGGATATGATGATTCCCCCATTGCCTCTGAAGCAATTATCCCGATCAGCACTGTAGGACAGCAGATTGACAAAATTGCACATGAAGCCATGAAACTACTGGTTTCCCAGATGAATGAAATGAAAAAACGCCGGCCGGCTCCTCAGACCGAGGTCATTCACAAAATGATCACGCCGATTTTGGTGAGACGTGATACAACCACATAAAAATCCCGGTCATACTTTTCAGATAACCGCAACGGAACCATTATAATTTTTTTCACTCCATTGGGTTGCTGAACACCTGTTTTCTCTCATTATAACAAGTTTCTCCAAAGCTCCAAAGGCAAAACCATAGTGCCGGATACGTTCTTCCCAGCCGAAAAGTTGTACATACTACGTTTCCAAATTTGTGCAATTTATCCGACTTAAATGTTATAGTAAATCATTTAAGTTGCAGTATTTTTGTCATTTTTGCCGATTTTATCTTATGAATTGTTTTATATATGGTCATTTTATACAAACCATGCTAACATTTATTTCAGGGTGAGCAAAACAAAAAATATTTCGAAAAGGCAAAGCTTTTTCAAAGGAGGGTTTATGAGATTTAAAAAAATCTTTGCTGTCGTAATGGCGGCAGCTGTAACACTGTCCGCGCTCAATGGTTTTTATGGTTTTTCTGCTCCAAAAACTGCAAAAGCTGCGAGCTTTGTTGATCTGAACCAGAGCCAGATCGCATCTGCAATGGGAGCCGGCTGGAACCTTGGAAATCAGCTGGAAGCATCCTTAAACGGAACGCCAAATGAAACAAGCTGGGGTAATCCTACGATCAACGCCAATCTGATCAAGGCAGTAAAAAATGCCGGTTTTCGTTCCATCCGTATTCCGGTTTCCTATTTGGGCAAGATCAGCAGCAACTCAAGTTACACCATCGATTCATCCTGGTTAAACAGGGTACAGCAGGTAGTTGATATGTGTATTGCCAATGACCTGTATGTCATTATTAATATGCATGGGGATGGCTATCATTCTGTCAATGGCGGCTGGCTTTTCTGTGACGGTTCCAACCAGACTGCGATCCGTGCCAAATACAAAGCCTGCTGGAAACAGATTGCCACACGTTTCCGCTCATATGACCAGCACCTGATCTTCGAATCCATGAATGAAGAATTTGATGGCACTTACGGAACTCCAAACAGAACATATTATGAAAATATTAACCAGCTCAATCAGATCTTTGTAGATACCGTCCGCACTTCCGGCGGAAACAATGCGAAGCGCTGGTTAATGCTCCCGGGCTGGAACACTAACGTCAACTACACCGTAGGCGATTATGGTTTCCGGGTTCCTACCGACAACAACTGCACTGCCGGCGGAAAGCGCATCATGATCTCTGTTCATTATTATGATCCTTGGGGCTTCTGCGGAGAAGAAAGCACCACGGCAACCCAATGGGGAAGCAAGGCAAACAACAGCTCAAAGGTTGATTCCTGGGGCGATGAGTCTTATCTGAAATCCCAGTTTAACAGTCTGTATAACAAATTCTGCAGCCAGGGATATCCGGTCGTGATCGGAGAATACGGTGCCATTGATAAATCTGCTTTTGATTCAAACAACACGGCATGCCGTGCGGAATTTGCTTCCAAAGTCTGCACTTACGCAAAGAAATACGGTTGTATTCCAATCTGGTGGGACAACGGTGCAACCGGTACATATGGTTTCGGTTTATTTAACCGCAATACCGGTGCAGTTACACAGCCAAAGATCATCAATGCCATCACTGCCGTGTATCCTTCTTCAGGCAATACCTCCGGTTCCACAAGCAGCATTGATACCGGCAAAACATATATGCTGAAAAACGTAAACAGTGGTCTGTATATGGATGTCTGCGGTGCGAAAGCGGTAAATGGTACAAATGTCATCCAGTACTCTGCTTCCAAAGCAAAAGCAAATAATACCTGGAAATTTGTTCCTGACGGAAAAGGATATTACTATATTTACTCCTGTCTGGGAGACGGCAGGACATTTCTTCTGGATGTTTCGTGCAACAGCAGTGCAAATGGGACAAACATCGGAATTTACAAAAATACCAACTGCAGTGCCCAGCTTTACAAGCTTGTAAAAAATTCTGACGGAAGCTATAGTATTTATACAAAGTCTTCCGGCTGTAAGAGTGTTGTCGAGATTGCTAATGCAAACCGCAGCAATAAAGGCAATGTACAGCAATGGGTTTACAACGGACATAACTGTCAGAAATGGCAATTGATCGCACAGTAAATCTATCAAATAACTCAAAATCAACAGGGTTGTGCCTTAACAGATGAAAATGTTCAGGCACAGCCCTTTTTTATTCAGAAAAAGTCGTACTTATACAATTAAAAAAAACAGATGCCCCACTGATATGAAGCATCTGCTCTCACCCACTCATTTGGTCTTACGCATACAAATTGTGATTCTAAAGACACTGATAGAAGTATAGATCCTTGCGTGTATACCGCCAACGGGATTCCATCCTATTTACGCAATGCCGTTCCGTTACTGCTTTTTCACCGGACGTTTCGGCTGATGTAAAAGACCTGCACATGCTGGTGGCCACCCTGATTTTGCTCTTGCCCCTTCTGCCTTTACAAGCTTTCCAGCCAGATTAAGAATCCGATTTTCGTCCTTTTTTTTCATAATCCTTCACCTCCTGTCCCATCACCTTGGCAGTTATTATATAAACAGCACAAAAAATGATTGCAATCATTATGTACCGCTGCCATCTCATACGCAAAAGATATCCCAGCCCGATCAATACGCATTCTATTGCGAGTCCATACCTGCTCCACCTTTTATATTCTCTCTGTTCTTCGACGCTCAGACAGAGATTTGGATGATTCACCGGAGCATACCACCATATACACGCACACGCCGGAAGAAAAAACGTCATCTGTCCCCATGTATGCTTCTGCATCATGGGAGCCGCTGCTTCCAGTGCGATAAACAGTGTAAACGCTGAGCCCACCAGACATCCGATAAAACTTTCTACATGATACCCACCCGTCATCTGTCTCAACGTCATAAAACTGACAATAAAGATAATGCCGGAAATGGGTTTCCCCACCAAAACCGCAATCGAGATCAATAGAACACAGGCAATCACTTTTTCCATAAGCAAAGTTAATCCATAGATAGAATCTTCACGTTCCTCTTCCTCCAAGACTTCCTTTTGAATCAGATAATCAACAAAAAATGCTACCATAGTCCTGTCTCCTCCAATTCCTTTTTACACAATTAACAAAAAGAAATCAATACAAATGACAATATTTGACTAAAAGTAGCAAAATTTGACTGTTATTTTTCCTCAGGGATCATTGCTGTAAAATAAAACCATCCATCTTCACTGTGCATATAGCTCATCCCATCATATTTTTCTAATACCATCTGAACATTCTTTAATCCGATACCATGATTTGCTTTGTCCACTTTACTGGTATGCATCTGATGATAAACCTCACTCCGTGTGTCCTCCACAGGATTCTGTACTAACAATAAAATCTGTGATCTTTCCCGAAGAAGCTTTAGTCTTATTACCGGATGGTCTTTTCTGTTCTCACACGCTTCAATGGCATTATCCAGAAGGTTTGCCAGCAGAATGACCATATACTGCTCTTCCATCCATGCTCCCGACAGATCATTGATCTTAAACGACATCGCAATCCCTTTACTCTTTGCCAGCCTGTATTTCTGGTTCAGCACCACATTGATAATGGAATTGTTCACATCCACCACTTCGCTTCCATCCAACAGGATCTGCGTCAGTTTTCCGGCATAGTTTTCTGCTTCCTTATACTTTTTCTGCTGTAAAAGTCCTCGTATACACTGCACCTGGTTGTTATAATCATGAAGCATTCTCTTTTTCTGATAATAATCCTCACGGACACCATAATACGACTGCATTTTTTCTTTATTTCTTTCCTGCAAAAGCTGCAACTGGGTGTATTCATATTCTCGCTGGGAAACATATTTTAAAAGGACAAATAAAATGATATTCATGATCGCCATGCAGAGTGCCACAGCCACATACCCGGCTGCACTGTTATTTTCCCGGAAAGAAAGCATCATGACCATGATGACCACCACCGTCAGCACCGGGAAACTGATCATCAGGATCCATTCGGAGCTTTTCATGTAAAGCACGCGGTTTCTTTTCCACAAATAATCCAGTACAAGCACAAAAATAAATAAAATTGTTTTGCACAAAAGCACAAGGAGCACCTGTATAAAATCATTTGTTAAAACACTGGGATCCAGCAGCCGGTCCACAAAAACCAGACCGAGATAATCCACGCATATCAACAGCGCATAAAACAGTATGCCAAGAAATATCCGGGGCAGCCATTTTCCCGCATAAAATATAAAAGAAAACAGTAAAATACTGACGACAACTGCCATCATCCGGTAAATGTAATGACCGCCAAACTGTGTACTGACAGCACAAAACAAAAACACTCCTGCCAGCATTACTACAGAAATAATGTCCGACCGCAGAGAGGAATATTTTCTTTGCAGAAAAATATCCAAAAAAATCTTGCAGCAGAGAGCTTCGTATAATACGATGCTAACGCTTTTTAAAACTTCTTCTAACATAACTTTCCCCTTTTTAATCACTACATTTTCTCTTTATAATTTAAGAACTTCTCTTTCACTTCCCCATATCGTGGTTTTGTTACGGGAATTTCCATCCCGTTTGTCATGTAAATCGTATAATTCCGGATCTGTTCTATATATTTTAAGTTTACCAGAAAGCTCTGGTGTGGACGGATAAATGAAAAATCTGCCAGTTTCTTTTGGAGATCATTGATCTGTCCATACATATACATCTGTACACCATTTCGTTCAAACCACAACTGGTGCGAACGGCTTTCTATATATAAAATATCTTCCAGCGGAACCAGTCTTTTCCCTCCCACAAAGGGAAATTCCATTTTTGCTGTAGTCTTTCTCCTTTTCTGTAAAATGGTATCCATACATTCCGGGAGAAGCTGCTCCAGATCATCTTTGATAATATAACGTACTGCGTCTACACGATATCCCTCTGTAGCATAATCCAACATGACCGTAACAAAAACAATATCAACATCTTCATTCTGCTCACGAATGGCATATGCTGTCTCCATTCCGTTCATTTCTCCCATTTCAATGTCCAGGAATACGACATCATACGCTTTAAAATTATCCGGATTACTGCAGAAAGCAGCCCCGCTTTCATACAAGTCGATCGAAACGGCAAGTCCATTCTCCTTGAAATATTTCTGCAATAATTCTTTTATTCTGTCCTGAAAATAGACCTCATCATCACATACAGCGATCTTAACATCCAAGCTCATATAACCACCTTTTATGTCGTTTCATTTTCTTCTCTTTTCCGGCGGAGTTCACGCTCCCACTGGTGCAGTCTGCGGGCTCCTTCCGGGTTTTGTTTTTCCAGTCTCTGTTCCAGCTTTTCCCTGCGTCTCTGGAGCTTCTCCAGCACCTCAGGATGCTCTCTTTCGATCTCCTCCCGGATATGATGACGGCGCTTTTCCAACAACCCCAGGATCACTCTCCGATGATCCCGATCTGCCATCTTTTCCGGAAGCTCATCCATATGAATCTCCATTCGACGCAGAAACTCATCCTCGTCGATTGCTCCCAATCCATGCCAGTACTTCAGGCTGCTCTCGATTCCCTGCTCTGCAATCTCCTCCCAGTCCGGCATACTGTGAATGCTCTCCAGCACCTGATGTACCCGCTTTTCAATCTGATCCACGGTCTCATCACCAAATGCCCAGGCAAACTCCTCCAGAGTATTCTCGGTCTCCGCCGGAATATTGATCATATGTCCGCTTTTATGGACATTATATCCCTTTAGCACGTAAGGTTCAATATATCCGCTGTCATGAAGTGCTGCTGTGATAGTCCGGCGCACATTTCCCTTCTCGATCAAGTGTCCGATGCCAAGCCGGCGCATCTGATCATTGACCGATGCCATATGCTCCGTCAAATAAAAATGAATCCCCTGTTTCTCGAAACGGGCACACATCATCTCCAACCGGTCAGCCGCTGTAATATCAATGCCTGTCATGGCTCCGGCATCCACGATCACAACCTTCGTATCCTCTTTTATGCTGTTCTCAATGTCCTGCTGAAATGTTTTGACATTGGCAAAAAACAGGCTTTCACTGAAACGATAGATCACCACATGCTCAATCTCATGGGCATAGCGGTTTTTGCTGCAGTCGTAAAATCCCTCTCTCCCAGGAATAACTCCCAGGAAAGCCCTCGGAGGATTTGTCGCTTTCAAAACCACTGCGATAAAGGAAAGAATAATCCCTATAATAACTCCATAAATCGTGCCCAGTAAAAGGACACCAAAAAAGGCAGCCATAAAAATATAAAATTCATTCCTACTGACACGAAACAGTCTTTGTGCCAGATCAAACTCAACCACCTTCATGAGAGCCGATATTACGATCGCCGTCAGAACAGGCACCGGAAGATAGCCGATAAAACCGGTTCCAAACAAAAGCAGTACTATCATCGTAAGACCTGCTACGATAGAAACCATCTGCGTTCTGCCACCATACTGATCGTTCATGGATGTTCTGGAAATACTTCCATTAACCGGACAACATCCAACCACTGCAGAGGCAATATTTCCCAGGGCACATGCCAGGATCTCCTGATTATCCTTTATCTGGTAACCATTCCGGAAAGCAAAATTATTCTCTGACAACAATGTCTCCGCCATGATCACCACAGCGACCATCAGTCCACGCCCGGCCGCCTGGGACAGATCCACTGACCGAAATTGTGGACACTGTAAATGTGGCAGTCCCGGTTCCACGGCGGACAACAGTTTTACTCCGTACTGATCGATGTGCCCAAAAAGTGTCAGAAGCACTCCTGCTGCCATAACCACGATCACCATAGGAAACTTTGGTGCCAGCTTTCTTGCCACAACGATCACCATCAGGGAACAAAACCCCAGCATAACGGAAACCATGTTGACATGAGCCGCCGCTTCAAGGATTGAAACGATCAGTTCCGGAAGCTCTCCCGTTCCGGAGCTGCCTCCCAATATTTTGGGAATCTGCATCAATATGATCGTCACCGCAATTCCGCTGATAAATCCTCCCATCACCGGAGTAGATATGTAATCTACCATTTTGCCGGCCTTTAAGAAGAAAAAGAGCAACAGCCACACCCCGGCAAAAAGTGCAGTCATGGGAATAAATGCCATTGCTTCAGGAGATTGCGCCTGCAAGCCCAGCCCCGCAGCCGCCGCACCAATGATCGCCGCCGGTGCCGCATCTACTCCGAAGATAAACTGAGGTGACGTGGTAAACATTGCAAAAAATAAAATAGGCAGTACAGAGCCATACAGTCCATAGACAGGCGGAAGCCCTGAGACCTCCGCATATCCCATGGATATTGGGATCGATACTGCCGCTATGATAATACCTGCCAGAATGTCCTTTGGCAGATAACTAGATTTATAATTTTTCAGTGTCTGGAAAATCTTCATTTTTGTAACCCGTATGCCCTTCCACGCAGATATCAACCACGTATATGTCCATTTTTCGGGACAGATGCGCGGCTTAACCATAAAAATCTCTTTTTGCTTATTCTACATAATATACATAATCGTCCTTGCGCGGTGCCGCCTCCGGTTCATCTCCATCCACATAACCCAGAACACAGTGACCAATGCCTTCGTAATCTCCCGTAATACCCAGAGATTTCAAAAGTGCCTTTCCCTCTTCACTTTCAAATTCTTCTCTGGCACGATGGATCCAACAGCTTCCAAGTCCTGCATCCTTCGCTGCCAGCATTAGATTGCCCATCACAAGGCTTCCATCGTACACATGTGTCGGCATGGCTTTATCTGCCAGCACGATCAGTACAACCGGCGCCCCATAAAAAGGATCCATTCCCTCGGCCGCTCCCATGATCTCTGCATTCATACGGGAAAGCTTATCACGCACCTCTTTATTTAAAACCGCTACAATGATCGGAGACTGCCTGCCCATTCCGGTAGCCGCATAGGTTCCTGCTTCGATCACACGGTCAATCAGTTCTCTCTCCGGCATTTTGTCCTGAAATTTACGGATACTCCTTCTGGTACGGATTGTTTTCATTGTCTCACTCATATGAAATGTCCTCTCTTTCCTTCTTTTATAGTTTATTTTCCATATTGATAATTTCAGTAATTCAGATGCTGATACCAATGCACCACTGCTGTCCGAAATAAACATCGTATTTCTGCTGCAGATACCACTCCCCCGGCTCCGCTGCTCTCCGAAACGATCTTCTCTCAGGCAGCACTGCCTCGCTGGCCAAGACGTTCTCCATCACAGATCTTCTGGAATTCCCGGAGCTTCTGCTTTGCCTGGGGACTCAGATCCTTCGGCACCTGTACCTGTACTGTCACATACTCATCTCCGTGAACAGAAGAGTCCTTCATGGACACAATGCCCTTTCCACGAAGCCGGATCTTGCTTCCCGCCTGGGTTCCTTCCGGAATGCGGCACATCACTCTGCCACTTAACGTATCTACCGGTGCCTCGCCGCCAAAAACTGCCGTTGTAAAAGGTACCTTTATCTGAGTATATATATCCATTCCCTTTCTGTCAAATCCCGGCTTTGACTGTACATGTACCTTCAAAAACAGATCACCGGCCGGTCCACCGCCATATCCGGGCTGTCCCTTACCACGAAGACGTACACGCATGCCATCGTTTACTCCGGCAGGAATGTGTACCTGCAGGGATGTTCTCTGTCCGGAACCATCTCCGGAAACCAGATGGATCGTTTTATCACAGCCAAAAGCCGCCTCCTCAAAGGTAATGTCTGTCTGCGCCTCCAGATCATCTCCTTTCGCCGTTCCGGCACTCTGACCAAAACCGCCAAAGCCACTGCTGCCATGATGGAAACCGTCAAAGTTTCCATCACCACCATTATAAAAATCGCCTTCAAAGCCGCCGTTGCCGCGATGAAAACCACCACCAAAGCCATTGCGGCTTTTCCCACGAGAGCTCTCTCCGTGGGATCTTCCATGAAACATGCCGCCAAAAATATCATCAAAGATATCATCCATATCTCCACCCTCGAAATGATATTCCCGATAGCCGCCTGTCCCAAAATCAGGACCGCCATAGCTCTGATAAAAATGTCCGTTCCCCGTAGGATCGGTTCCTCCTTCCTCAAAGGCTGCAAAACCGTATTGATCATAGAGCTTTTTCTTTTCTGCATCACTGAGTACATTATATGCTTCGGTTACTTCCTTAAAATTCTTCTCCGCCTCTTTATCCCCCGGATTTACGTCCGGATGATACTTCTTGGCAAGCTTTCGGTATGCTTTTTTGATCTCCTTTTCATCCGCTCCTTTCCGGATACCAAGGACATCGTAATAATCTCGTTTCTTCATCATCCTCACCTCCGAATAAAATGAAACTGTCCATTTTCCCGGCACTTACTACCGGGAAAACGGAAGCTTTGAAAATATACAGAAAAGAGGCATACGAACCGGTTCGCATCCCTCCAAGGCTGTTAATAGGGTGATAGACCATCCAATATATCAACCCTGCTGTATTGCATTTTTACTTTCGATTATGTTATACCACTTATTTTAGCACTCGTCAAGTCTATTGGCTAATAATTTATATTTGATATGGGAAGTTTTTGTCTGAGATTATTCCATCAACAAGAAATCCGCCAGATGAACGATGCGAATGCCGTTCTCGTTTCCTGTATCCATCTTATTTAGCGTAACAACATACTTCGGATAATGATCTCTGATCTCCATCAGATTTGCTATTTCCCGATCCGAATTTGCTGGAAGCTGTACGCATACCTGTACATATATCTTTTCATCCCTGCGCTCTGCCACAAAGTCTATTTCTTTCGTCCCATTTTTTCCAATAAATACATCATATCCACGCCGTTTTAGTTCCAAAAAAACGATATTTTCCATGGTGCTGTCCAGCATTTTTCTGTTATAACCAAGTAAAGCATAACGCAGCGAAACATCTGCGAGGTAATACTTTTCCTGCGTCTTTAAGACACTTTTTCCCTGAAGATCATAACGTGCGCAGGGAAAAATAATAAATGCCTGTTGAAGCCAGCGTAAATAATTATAAACACTTTCTACCGAAACACTTCTATGCTCATTTTTCAAAAAATTAGAAATTGAATTGGCTGAAAAAGTTTTCCCTGTATTTTCAATAATATATTTCACAACACGATCAAATAATTCCTGTTTTTTAATCTGATGCCTTTTAACAATGTCCCGGGATACGACGGTATGATAGATCCCATTCACGATCTGATATGCTGATGTTTCCTCATATTCACTAAGTGCAATGATCGGAAAGCCTCCGAATCGAATATATTCTTCCAGCAGTTCCGTCTGCGACATCGCACGTTCTTTCTTAAATTCCAGATATTCTCTAAAAGATAATGTAAACACAGGAATTTCAACAAAACGCCCCGTTAAATAAGTGGAAATTTCACTGGACATTAATTTTGAATTCGACCCGGTCACATAAATATCCGCTTTGCCATTCTCCAGTATGCTGTTCACTGCCTTTTCCCAATTATGCACCTCTTGTATTTCATCCAAAAGCAGGTAGCAATGCTCTTTCTCCCCTATTGCTTCGATCAGCTCCTGATACATCTGCTGTACCGTTATATCCTCCGGAATATCCATTTCCGTATACCGTTTCTCAATGATATCTTCTACTGATACTCCTCTGCGGATCAATTCTTCCTTGATCATCCGGAAAATGGTTGATTTGCCACAACGTCGAACACCTGTCAATATCTTTACGATCGGCTTATCAATAAAGGGTTCTACTGCTTTTATATAATCATTTCTTATAATCATAATAACCAGACCTTTCCTAATATAATCTGCCGTCTTCAAACGGCGACAGAACATTCCTATGATCTCTTCCCTTATAGATTATACCAAAAAACATTAAATATATAAATAGTTTTTTGGTTTGAACCAGAAAAACAACCGGCTTATCTGTAATAAAACGAAAGTACAAAAAAGCCATGAAATTTATATATGGCTCTTGACACCCCTATGGAATATGCCAGGTTAGTTTTGACAGGTGAGATACAGGATTGGACGGATGCGGGATCTTCAAAAAATATAAGTGGAATGTGAGAATTGTGCATGGTACAATGGGAAGTGAATAATTTGAAGTTGACGGAGGAAAATGCATGAGTGATTTGTATGTTTCAGATTTAGATGGGACATTATTGAGAAGTAACGAAGTAACCTCTAAATACACAAATCAAGTAATCAATTCATTGGTTAAAGAAGGAATGATTTTTTCCTATGCTACAGCACGTTCTTTCGTTACAGCTAAAAAAGTGACCACAGGAATAAATGCAAAAATTCCGTTGATTGTGTACAATGGAGCATTTGTGATTGATAATATTACGGAAAAAATATTAATTGCTAATTATTTTGATGATTCCGTACATTCCGTGCTAGAAGATTTGTTTAGCAATAACGTGTATCCCATTGTTTACGCATACATTAATGGGGTGGAAAAATTTTCGTTTGTGCGAAAAATGTGTACAGAGGGTATGAATATGTTCCTCGAAAGCCGTAAAGGCGATGTTCGAACAAATGAGGTGAATTCATTGTCTGAGTTGAAAGAGGGTAATATTTTTTATATTACTTGTATTGATGAACCCAAAAAACTTATGCCTTTGTATGATAAATATAAGGATAAATATCATTGTGTATATCAGACGGATATTTATACAAATGAACAATGGTTAGAAATTATGCCGTTAGAAGCATCAAAATCAAATGCTATAAGGCAATTACAAAGCATGTTGAATTGTGAAAAGTTAATTGTGTTTGGTGATGGAAAAAATGATATAGACATGTTCCAAATGGCTGATAAAAGTTATGCTGTTGCAAATGCACACGATGAATTAAAACAATATGCAACAGAGGTGATTTTGTCGAATGACGAAGATGGTGTTGCCAGATGGCTTGAAGCAAACTATAAACAATAATTATTTTTCCGGATTAAGTGATTGCGATAAATTTTATAAAAAATAGTGTTTTATGAATCTGACAAATCGAAATTTAAGGAGATGTGTATATTATGATTAAAAGAGTAGAGGAACAAGATATTGCTGGATGTGTAAAAGCAATAAAAGAAAGTTTTGCCACGGTTGCAAAAGAGTTCGGTTTTACTGTTGAAAATGCGCCAGGATTTACAGCATTTGCAACAACAGAAGATAGATTAAAGTATCATTTGTTTGAAGAGCATAGACCTATGTATGCTTTTTATGTCAAAGAGGATATTGTGGGATATTATTCTCTATTTGTGCAAGATAATAACGAGTGTGAATTAAATAATTTATCTGTAATACCTGCATATAGACATCAAGGAATTGGAGAGGAACTTTTAAAACATGCTTTTAAGATTGCGAAAGAATTAAATTGTAATAAGATTAACATTAGTATCGTTGAAGAAAATAATGTATTAAGAAAATGGTATGAGTCATTTGATTTTGTACATATTGGTACACAAAAATTTAATTTCTTTCCATTTACATGTGGGTATATGGAAAAGAATTTACAATATTAAAATTGAAAAGAGCGTGAACAGGCCAAACAAGAGGCAAAAAAAAGAGTTATCTGAGGCAGTCGGCTAGACTGTCCCCAAATAACCCTCAGATGATGAAACTTGTCTCTCTTTAAGATCACGCTTTCTTCTGAATCCATACACGCATCCCGGTAAGCACTGCCAGCAGGATTGCTGCACTTAACAGAAGTACGATCCACCAGATCTGGATAAATGCTGCCAGAATATAGCCCACAACACAAACGGCCGCCACCACTGCCGCATAGGGAAGCTGTGTCGATACATGATTCATATGATTACACTGTGCCCCCGCCGAGGACATGACCGTTGTGTCCGAAATCGGGGACACATGATCACCACACACAGCTCCGGCCAAAACTGCAGACACGGAAATGATCATCATTTCCATATGTCCCTGCTCCGGAAACATAGCAATCACAATCGGTACAAGAATCGCAAAGGTTCCCCAGCTTGTCCCTGTAGAAAATGCCAGAAAGATTGCTATCACAAAAACGATCATCGGGATAAACAGGCTGGCGGATGCATTCTGTCCTACAACACCCTTAACAAATGTGCTGATCTCCAAATGATCGCCAATCCCCTTCAATGCCCATGCAAAGGTCAGGATCGCCATTGCCGGAACCATCAGACGAAAGCCCTCTACGAAGCTGTCCATAAAGTCCTGAAATGTCAGTACCTTTCGTGGCAGATACCAGATCATACAGAATAATATCGTGACAAGTCCCGCAAAGATCAGACTCCGCTCGGAATCACAGCCGGAAAATGCAGCAACAACATTGGTCGCTCCCCCTAAAAAGCCGGTATAGATCATGGCTCCGATCGCAGATACGATCAACAATAAAACCGGCAGGATCAGATCCGCCACGCGCCCCTTTTCATTGACCTCTTCCTGCTTTTCCTCTTTGATATTCTCCGATCCGGAGGTAAAAAGATCTCCCCGTTCTGCATTGATCTCGTGCTTTTTCATCAGACCAAAATCGAACCCGGTCAGGATCAAATATAATACCATGATCAAGGTCAGAATGGCATATAAATTATACGGAATCGTCCGCAGAAACAAACTGAATCCGGTCAGGGAGGATCCCTTCGGCACATAGGAATTTACTGCCGCTGCCCAGCTTGAGATTGGTGCAATAATACAGACGGGAGCTGCCGTGGCATCAATGATATACGCCAGCTTTGCCCTGGATACCTTATAGCGGTCTGTCACCGGACGCATCACCGAACCTACGGTCAGACAGTTAAAATAATCATCCACAAAGATCAGTACACCCAGTCCCATGGTCGATAATAATGCGATCTTTTTATTTTTAATCTTGGAAATCGCCCACTTTCCATAGGCGGCAGAACCGCCGGAACGGGACATCAGTACAACTACCATTCCAAGCATGACCATAAAAAACAAAATATTGATGTTCATGCTGTCCTTAATGGTGTCAAAGATCACGGTAAATGCCGTCCATGGATGAAACTGCGCATACAGAAAGGAACCTACTACGATCCCCACAAACAGCGAACTGTAAACCTCTTTTGTGATCAATGCAAGTACGATCGCCAAAATTGGCGGCAGCAATGACCAAATTGTTCCTGTAAACATAATCTTACTCTCCCTTCACCGGAATAACCTCTCCAAAATCATAATCCACATAATCCTCCGGCGTAAACCGGTGATAGATCACATGACAGCCCTCAAAAGTAATACAGTAGCGGTAATCATTTGGTTTACTGTCCCGAAAATAGAACAGATAATCAAAATCATCCCCTGCATAACTGCCCTCAAACACCTGATCGGAATACTGTGCAAACAAATTTTCCACATCCTGCAGTGTGCAGCCGTGATGTGCGATCGTCTCTATAAATTTCACCAGAAAATCGTCCTCTTCCTGATGCTCATGGACATATTCCACTCCCTCCGGTGGAATCTGAATGCAAAATCTTTCCTTTTTAGAAGATGCTGTAATCCCGCCAAAGTGTGCTCTTGTGGCCTCTGAAAACTCCTTCATCCTCTCCAACATTTCCTCTTCCGTACAATCTACCTCCAGCAGATGATTCAGAGAGGATAACGGATAGTACAGACGCAAAAGCTCCTTACGATAACCAAGCTTCACCTGCTCCTCCAGGATCAGGTCTCTCAGATTTTTTTCTAACTTTTCAATATTCATAATCGGATATCATCCCTTCTATTCTTGAACCGGCAACGGACCTGCCAGATCCTTCACAACCTCTCCGGCAATGATCAGTCCCGCTACAGATGGAACAAATGCCACACTACCCGGAATATCGCGGCGCTCTGTGCATTTGTGCTTTGCTCCCGGCGGACAGATACAGTTTGTCCTGCAGCTGATACTCATATCCTCCAAAGGACGAATCGACTTCTCAGTAGAGAAAACCACCTTCAGATCCTTGACATTTCTTTTGCGAAGCTCCCGACGCATCACTCTCGCCAGAGGACAGATTGTCGTATCGTAAATATCTGCCACCTGAAACTTCGTCGGATCCAGCTTATTTCCTGCTCCCATGCTGCTGATCACCGGCACGCCTGCTTCTTTCGCCCGCATAATAATGTCCAGCTTGGCGGTCACAGTATCCACCGCATCCACCACATAGGAATACCCGGAAAAGTCAAATTCATCCGCATTTTCCGGCAGATAAAAGCACTGCCTGACTTCCACCTGTGCCTGTGGATTAATGTCAAGAATACGGTCACGCATCACATCTGTTTTATATTTTCCAACGGTGCTGCGGGTCGCGATGATCTGACGATTGAGATTGGTCAGACATACCTTATCATCATCGACAAGTACAAAAGAACCCACACCGCTTCTGACAAGTGCCTCCACGACATAGCCGCCGACACCGCCAATACCAAAAACTGCCACCTTTGCCGATGCCAGCCGGTCAATTCCTTCCTTTCCCAATAAAAGCTGTGTTCTGGAAAACTGATTTAACATACTAATAACCATGCCTTTCTAATCCCCTGCAGCCCCTGACCCACAGGAGTAATTCTTTCGTAACTCAAACTTCGCACATGTATATATAGCTGCGCCCATAATATTTCTTATGTCCGCAGTGTAAAATATGATTTTTGCCCTAGATTTTTTGAATAACCGTGAGCTGTGTACACCAAAATTGTCTTGTCACTTACGGATTTCGAAAAGTCTATATGCTTTGCTGTTTCGATGTTCGATGAACGTGTCTTCCCGTACGTGCCTCCGGGTGGGATTCAGATGTTTCGTAAGGCACTTGCGCTCGCCACTACTTGCATCCTGTTTTATAGGATGCTATGTAGTGCTGCGTAGCGCACTGTAGCGGGAGCGTGCCTGTCGAAATAGCTGATCCCACCCAGGAGGCCTGGTCGTCCAGACACGTATTCATCGAAACATTGCAAAGCAAAGACTTTTCAGAAATCCTACTGATCTGCATCAATTTTGGTGTCACAGCTTCGCGGTATCGTCAAAATTTTTGAGACAAAAATCTATATTCATTTTCTTGAAACATAAGAAATATTATGGGCACAACCGAATCATTGTTGTGCGAAGTTTGAGTTTCGTAAGTAAAATACCTGCCTCATGTAGACATAGCATTCCATAGCCTTACTCAGTGTACCACAATCATTCATATTATGATATCCCCTTTTTCCTATTTTTAATGTATGGATCATATCTCCGGGAATTTTCAACTAAAAAAATATATTCATGTCGTTTCGTGTGATTTTTTTATGTTTTTTCGTGTAATTTAGTGTGATTTTCGGATAACAATTTACACTAAATTACACGAATCATTAAATCCTCTTATACCATAACCTGCAGAAGTACCATATAAAATGCAGTACTCCCCACAATGCTTAACAATGTATTCTTCTTCCAGAGATGGAGAAGCACGCAGACTCCCACCGCCAGAAGCTGGCAAAGTCCTGTCCCACCGAAATCCATCGGAACGGATTTCAGACAATACACGATCAGCACCGCCATGATCGCCGCCGGAAGGATTTTCCCCAGATACCGAACTGCCGCCGGAATCTCCTGCTTTTTCCCAAGGAGGGTAAAGGGCAGTGCCCTCATAAAAAGAGTGCAGGCTGCCGCCAATGCAATTGCTGTCAACGCCTGAATATTACTCATCTTCCATAACCTCCCCACTCATCTTTCCACGTACCGCCAAAAGGATTCCCGATACCAGAATCAGCGTCGGCAGTAAAAAATAATCCGGTCCCACAGCCAGAAGCAGCACTACGCCGCAGCCAAGTCCCAAAAGTGCCGGTATATGGCTTTTGGCGGCTCTCCACTGGTCCACAAATATCGTCACAAACAATGCCGTCATACAGAAGTCGATACCTTCTAACTCCACCGGTATGCTCTGGCCGATCACGCCTCCCACCACCGCTCCGGTCATCCAGCTTATCCTGGAAAACAAAGCGATCCAAAACATTTCATCATGCATCTGATTGGCTGCGGGATTTTCTTTCCGACTTTCCTCCGCAATAGCAGTTTCCTTCTGCAACGGATTCTCACTGCTTTTTCCCTTTGCCTTCTGCTCCTGTTCCATCTGCAGTGCACAGTTTGCCGCATAGGATTCATCTGTCATAGTATGCACCATATAAGGATAACGTTTTCCCATCTGCGAAAAATCCTCCACGAAGGTCAGCCCATAAAAAAACTGGCGGCTGTTCATAAACAATGCCGTGAGACCGATGGTGAGAAGGGACGCGCCGCTGCTTAAAAATGTGATCAGAACAAACTGGAATGCCCCGGTATAAACCGTCATGCTCACAAGCAGAGACCAGCCCCAGCGATAGCCCGCCTCCTGCATTAAAAGCCCATAGGACATGCTCACAAATAAATAACTCCCAATAATGGGCAAAGCCCGCCAGAATGCCTGACGGACTGTGTCCTTATAAAATATTCTCCGTTGATTTCCGGCTTTTTCTTTTTTACTGAATATTTCCATAATCTTTCTCCATATAGATACTCAATCTTCCTTTTTTGCGTTGTTCTAATTGCCCGGAGCTGCATAATTCCTTGAGAATCCGAAACGCCTTTGTAGAGCCTGCTCCAAGAAGCTTTTCCGCCTCTTTTCTGGTGATCACTTTATTCTTTCTGACATAATCAAGAAGCCGCTGCTTTTCATCCGGAACAGACATCATATAATTTACAGGAACCTCGCGAACCACAAAAGGAAGCTCTTCTATTTCTTCATTTCGATTAGGTAACGTCACCCGAAAAACACCTTTGGCTGTTTCAAACTTTGGCTGCTCCTTCCGGTTTTTATATGCTCTTTGAATCCTCCCGATGCCGGTTCCATAGCTCTCGATCAGCTTCATACGATAGAATACAGCCGCCAGACCCGGATTTCTCGACTGGGAAACGCCAAGAAAAATGGAATTAATCTCCAATCCCGGAACCAGACCTCCCAGTGAAACAAATTCCATCCGGTCCTCATAAATATTGATCAGATTACTTCCACTAAAGGAATAATCTCTATGAACAATACTGTTAAGCAATGCCTCTCGGATAGCCTCCTCGGGATAATCCCTGGTATCGGTCCGGTCTAACCCGGAAAAGCTCGCTTTGGTTTTATTGGTCATGTCAACATATTGGTAAACATCCTCCAACTGCTTTAAAAGAGAACCTGAAAACTCTTTGCGATCCCGGAAAATCTCTTTGTCTTTTCCCTGAAATAATGCAATTTTGGTCGTCACCTCACACTGATCAGACAACAACAGAGCCAGATTGGTATACAGACCGTCTTCCCCGATCAGTTTCAAAGTCCGCATCTGGGCATCTCCAATCTCAAATCCCCTGAGCTCCATTTCCCGGTAGAATTCCCGAAAGGTCAACTCCTGTGTCATGCTCCGGCACAGCTCAAAGGATCTCCCACTGTTCTGAAGAAGTATCTCGCGGATTTCTTCCTCCGTCATAGGCTGTGAAGAACTGCCCTTTCTAACGTACACGCCTCCGGGCTTCAATCCCTTTTCCCTCAAATAATACGGACGGTTTGTTCCTGTTGTGATCTGAATTTCAATTACATTCCTGTCCTCGACAGTAACACTGTCCACCCTGACAAATGGCATAACATCCGGAGCAATCGCATCTTTCAAGGAATTCACAATGCGGAGCATAACCTCATCCGGATCGTCTACCCCCTTGACAACACCATCATTGCATATTCCAACAAAAACAGTGCCGCCCTCGGCATTTGCAAATGCAATTACTTCTTTTTTTATATCTGAAACATATTCCTGCTTATATTCTATATTTAACTTCTCACCTGACGTCTCGCTCATTCCTTCTCTCCTTTCTCGCTTTTTATCATTATAAGAAAGAAAAGAAAGTCAATGAACATTTTCTATGTTTCTATCTCCGGATATACCTCTCCGCCTCTGTCGCTGCATTGGCCCCATCTGCTGCCGCCGTGATCACCTGACGAAGCGCCTTGGTCCGCACATCTCCGGCCACAAACAGTCCCTTGGCCGAGGTGATCCCCTGCTCTCCTGCTGCCACATAACCATACTCGTCAAGTTCTGCAACGCCTTGAAGCAGTCCTGTTACCGGCTCCATTCCTACTGCTGCAAAGACACCGGCCACTTCCAGTCTCCGGCCATCCTCCAGCAACACAGCCTCTACACGCTGTTCTCCGCAGATCTCCTGTACTCTCGCATTCGTCAGGATCTTAATATTTTCTACATCCTTTACCTTCTGGACGGTTCCTGCATTTCCACGGAACTCATCACGGCGATGGATCAGATACACCTTCTCGCAGATCTGTGACAGATAAAGAGCATCATCCAGTGCCGTATCACCACCGCCGATCACTGCCGTGGTTTTTCCCTGAAAAAATGCACCGTCACAGGTAGCACAATAGGACACACCCCTGCCGGAAAGCTTGTCCTCTCCCGGTACATTCAAATGACGATGGGATGCACCAGCCGCATAGATCACGGTCTTTGTCTCCAAAACATCCCCGCCTGCCAGAAGCACCTTCCAATAACCATCGGACTGCTCCAGCTTCGTGACCTCTTCCTCCAGAAAGGTTGTTCCCAGATTTTCGGCATGCTCCCGGAATTTTTCTCCCAGGGAATATCCGTCAATCCCCGGAATGCCCAGATAATTATCCACCTGACCACTCTCTGCGATCTGTCCGGTTCCACAATATTCCTTTTCGATCACAAGAATATCCAGACCGGCACGTCTGCCATAAACTGCAGCCGACAATCCCGCCGGTCCGCTTCCTATAATTATAATATCTTTCATATCCGTTTTCCTTTCCCGTTGTTCTCTTCTCAAAACCAAAGATACCGATAATGCCTTATCCTGTATCGCCAAGAAACATTATCGGTATTATTTTTATTATTTAGAGTACTAAAATTTCCCACACCAAATAGTGGTATGCGCCCATAATATTTCTTATGTTTCAAGAAAATAAATATAGATTTTTGCCTCAGAGTGTTTACGGATGACGTGAGGCTGTGACACCAAAATTGACGCAGATCAGTAGGATTTCTGAAAAGTCTT
>ERZ779840.322-NODE-322-length-59266-cov-28.732229_pt1 | contig 59266 bp, 49 predicted proteins | sample MGYA00511561_ERZ779840 | MGnify/ENA primary metagenome ERZ779840 (study PRJEB29588, sample SAMEA2162036) | human gut metagenome | biome: human gut; feature: human-associated habitat; material: faeces | place: Denmark | collected 2008/2010 ...
TACTTTTCACACTTGTCCACAAAAAACGTGGACAACTTAAAGATTTATCTCGGTTGTCCACGAAAAGTGTGGTATAATTCAAATGTTTTGAACTTGCTTGGAGGTGTCAAATTGTCTGATAATACCTTATATGAATACGATTCAAAGTCTAAGCTTGATGGTAATGACGGTGTTTACTTTCGTATCCCCAAAGCGATTATCGTCAACAGCGATTCAAATGATATGCTTCTCACGACATTTATGTTCTTTGCCGTGAGAAGGGGTCTGGACGATAAGGTGATGTTCAATATCAACTGGATGGTCAAATGGCACGGTAAGAACTCTGATAGGCACAGTCGCGGAATAAACTCCAAGTTTGCATCTGCCGTGAACGACCTTTGCGATCTTGGCTACCTATCTCTTGATGGCGGTATCGAGAATACCAAGATGTGCATTGCCGAATTCAACAACGGAAAAGTGAAGGACGAATGCGATACGGATTACTTCGCCATCGTATATCTTGATGAGTATGAGAAGATTATGGAATATGACACCAAGAGCAAATATGTGAACAACGATATCCTGCTTCGTGTATACGCATACCTTAAGATGAATATACGAAATAGGCCAAATAGGCTATCCAACGAAGATGCATGTCAGGAAAATCCAGTTGAAAGCAGAAGAACAAAGAAGCCAGAGGTCATGAATATGTTCTATCGTGATGAAGCTGAGGAGATTGGTATTTCAGAAAGAGCAATGTCGCAGGCGGTAAAGGTGCTGTATGAACTTGGGCTTCTCTATTATGAACCGCTGCCGAGAGTCAAGGTTAACGGCAAATGGAGAACCAACCACACTCTCGTGTGCAATATGTACAAACGTGAGAACGGCTATCTGATGACTTGCGGTGAGGGCTACTATATGCGCGAGATTTCAAACAAGAAGAAGCTGCTGATGAAGATTGGGACGATATAGAATGCTTGAAAATAATGTAAAAATCTTCTTTACTTTTAACTGATAATGTTATATGCTATGTATTGAAGTTAGGTTTTTTATTTAAGAAGGTGTATCTGATATGAATCTCATCTGCACTCTCATCGTTTGCGGTATCATCTATGCGATCTGCAACTAGTATGTAACGTGGCTTTTGCATTGATAAAGAATCAGGAGGTGGCAACGTGCTCGATAAGCAGATAGACATCTACTCCCTAGACACTGGGAACTTTTATGACAATAGAGAGTCCTCCCTTCACTGGCTTAATCACAAGCTGAGAAGTGAAAGGAACCAACTGCTGAATGGCGCTGTTATCAAAGGCAATGATGGCAAGACAAAGAAAACAATAGTCGGTGTCCGAAACATTGAGTCTAAGTTTGAGTCTTACGGTGTTGACAAAGATGGTCTTGCATCTATTGCTAAGGACGAATATGATTTTTCTTTGTTTGGAGATGATAGCAAAGAGCTGAGTGAGCTTGGTTGCGAGTATCGCCGATTGAAGAATCTGGTATCTCTTAAGAACACAAAGATCAACGAAACTAAGGAAAGACTACTTACCCTTCTGTCTAATAAGGTTGAATCGAATATTGCGTCAGACGGTAGACACCACACAAGAATGCTTCGTGATAACCAAGTATCAGAGAAGAACATCATTTCTGTATTCGATTCATATTTCACAAGAACCATCGGTGCCAAGCCAGATGAGCTATGCGAAGACTTCATGGTTATTCAGGTCTATTATTTCGATATGATTAAAGACTTGATTTACAATGGTTTCGAATACAATGGCGAGAAGTATATTTACTTCACATCTTCCGCTGGACAGATTCGCACAAAGAAATGTGTATTCGTCAAAGAGTCAACTTGGAAAAAGCATGAGAAGACGATTATGTGCGGGTTGACGATTGACGACATCAATGCACATGGCGGCAACAATCCAAATAAGCACCTTGCTTATATGGCACTTGCAAACTCTGCAACCGATGTATGGAATGAATTCGACATTGATAAGACTATCGTTATCGATGATTTTGAGACTGATGTTATTGGTACATATGATTTAATTGATGATGCGGACTACTCCATCAAGAGGATAACTGGCAATGTGCCTATCCCCCATACTGATGGAGCGGGAATGATGTTGCCTTGTCTTGGTAGAAACCGTATGGTTAGGCTACCGTGGGTAAAGGGTCTTCTTGGCGCTTTTGATTTTAAGAAGTTCATCGAAGTGAATGAATGCTCTCCTGTTATCAAGGATATATATGGCAAAGAGCATAACATCGTTGATGAAGATATTCAAATTATCTTTACCAAATCTCAGTTTAAGATGAACAAATATTATGAATCTTGGGATCAATATAAGGAGATGTTCAAGAGATATGGGTGTACAGCTGGCGTAACTAATGTCGAGGAAGAGCGCATCAAAGACGCTACTATCAATTATCAGATGCTTCAGACATTGACTGATGTTACCGATGATGAGCTTGCAGATATTGCCTACCAGTCAACAAATAAGCTTGAGAATTTATGCGGTTCCGTTGAGAGTGTCAAGGATGTGTTCGGTGCAACGCCGTATAATACAAATAAGACCGCTTTTCAAAAAGCTATCGACCTTTACCCAGCTTTGTTGAATGATGAATATGCAAAGTCTCAGTTGAGAGATATCAAAGATAGCATGGTCAAAAGGTTCAAGGCCGGAAAGCTGAAGGTTCATGGCAAGTATACATTTTTACTTCCAGACTTCTATGCCGCTTGCGAGCATTGGTTTATGGGTAAAGATAATCCTGACGGCCTGCTTGAAGACGGAGAGGTGTTCTGTTGGTTGTTTAGAAAAGATGAAAAGCTTGATTGCCTTCGCTCTCCTCATCTTTTCATGGAACATGCTATTAGAAAAAATGTTGCCTGCTATGCGTATGGAGATAAAAAGAATAGTGTTAGAGAGTGGTTTGGCACAGATGCCGTATACACAAGCTGCAAGGACATGATTAGTAAGATTCTTCAATTTGATGTTGATGGGGACAAATCGTTAGTTGTTGCAGATAAGACTCTTATTGCAGTTGCGGAAAGAAATCTTAAGAAGTTTGACATTGTGCCGCTTTACTACAATATGCGAAAAGCTGAGCCAGTACATCTTGATAACGCTGCAATCTACGGTGGACTTCATGCTGCATTTGTTGGTGGAAATATCGGAATCTACAGCAATAACATCTCTAAGATTTGGAACAGCGAGGTGTTCATATCTGGTACAGACGAAGATAAGAGACGTGCAATTGATGTAATTAGACTTCTTTGCATGGAGAATAATTTTGTAATCGACTATGCTAAAACGTTGTATAAACCAGAAAGACCAGATTACGAAAAGGAGCTGATAACTGGTTTTACTAAAGACCCTCTCCCTCATTTCTTTGTATATGCGAAGGATAAAAAGCTGCATCAGGTATCTGATATCAACAACAGTCTCGTCAATAAGCTTAATGACATTATTCCGAATCCTAGAATCAATTGCAGAAAGCTTGGCCTTGATAAGATTGATTATGCACTTATGATGAGAGATGTTAGAACGGAATGCAGGATATCGTTTACAGACAGAGGTAAGATTATCAAGGAAGAAACCGATCCGTTGATTGTTAAGTATTGTGAACTGAATAAGAAGTATCAGTTTGCATTGAACGATGCGGTTAAGGGTTTTTCTTCTGACGATATGTCAAAATCTAAGATGCGCCGCGATTTAAAGTATAGAAAGATTTCTAAGGAGATATATGAAGAGCTTTCTTCGTTTGGATACGATGATTTTAAGATTGTCGATATTCTCGTGAAGTTTCTTTACGGTATCAAGGGTGGCAAAAATAAGATGGCTCTTTGGCTGTGTTATGGAGATATCGTTTATGATAATCTTTCTCGTAATGTAAAGCGAGAGACGCGAGACGTGCAATGCGTGGACTGTGGAGAATGGTTTGAAGTCAGTATCAAGGATACAAAAACATGTAGATGTTATGAATGTACGCAAGAGCACAAGCGCGAACTTGCCAGATTAAGAAAGAAAAAACAGCGCGAAACTCAAAAGTCACGCGACCAGAATATTTAAACATATAACATACTATTAAGGTTATATGTTTAAATTTACTGATTTTTAAAATACATAGATTTAGTGTCATTTGGAAATTTTGAAATCTCGCTATATGGAGGACATATATATTTCAAGACTTTTTTCAAAATTGCCAACTACACCAATTAAGTATGAAGGAGAAGATTAATGGCTAAGAATGATGACAAAAAGGTTACATATACGAAAGATATGCTAATTAAGGCCGTTGCCAAGGATTGTAGAATCGATAAGAATACGGTTAAGGGTGTATATGAATCTCTTGAAGAGAACGTTTCAGACGCTTTGTCTCTAGCAAATGAAGATAGAAATATTTCTGTTAGGCTGTTTGAGGGTATCGTATTAAACGGAGTATATGTTCCATCTCATGAGAAGGTTAATAATCTTACGGGAGAGACAATTGTGACGAAGAGCAAGATTGTTCCAAAGGCTCACATCACAAGAACATATTGCGATAAGATTAGCTCTCGTAAGTAAATAATCGTTATATACGCAGCTAGTTGGCTGAATATATAAATGCGAAGATTGCTCTTCGCGTATTTTTCTTGCATTCATATTTCTACACCTTTCTTTGTTGTTGCTGTGACTTCCTTTTTGGTTGTCACAGCAACGAATAATTTATGCCGTGTATGTTATGCAAGATAACAATTAAATATTGATATAACTCAGACTGGGTGGCCTTAGCCACCATTCTTTGTTTTTGTTCTGGGTGAAATTAGTTCAATGCAGAACATCCAATAGTGTATGAAGTAAAAGTTTGGAAGATATTTGTGAAAATCAAATATTTCACCATCATCTTGTTTTGTTACTGCAAGATGAAAAATATGAGGAGGTGCCATACGTGGATTTACATAAAGGCGAATCTGAAAATCTAGAACAATATATTTGGAGACTTGGGCAAGCCAAGGAATCTGGAATTATAGATATGAATTGGGACGAACTGGCCGATATCATTAACAAGGAAATCGGCAATGAAGATATGCCTTATACTTCCTCGGCATTTAGAAAACCATATCAGCAGGCAAAAAAGTTTTATGATGCTGGTGTGTTTAATAAATATGACAATGATGAATATCTAAAAGAATTGCAATCTCAAAAACAAGAACTTGAGAAGCAGCAAGTTAAGGTTCGTGATGAGCGCAATGAACTTCGTAGGATGATTCGTGAACAGGCGCGAAAAGAAAGCTACAAAGAGCAAATCATAAGAAGCATTTCTGAAAGCGACTGTCACCCACTTTTTTATGATGAAGACAAGAAGTTCACTGGCTCTTTAAAGTCGGATAATGATATCGTATGCACTTTCTTTGATGTGCATACTGGTATTGAAGTAGATAATTATTTCAATAAGTTTAATAACGATATTTTGCGAGATAGAATTAATCAATATCTTGATAAGATTTTTGAAGTTCAGTTACGTCACGGTTCAGAGAACATCTATGTCATTCTAAGCGAACTCATCTCTGGCTTCATTCATAATACTATTAGAATTGAAAATAATCAGAACATCATTGAGCAGTTTTTAACTGTTACAGATTATCTGTCTCAGTTCTTAACAGAGTTAAGTTATAGATTTAATACTGTAAATGTGTATGTAAGCATGGGCAATCACTCCCGTCTTTCTCAGAATAAAGATGAGAATTTGCGTGGAGAAAATATGGACTTGCTTGCTATCCCCTATCTCAGTGCAAAGCTACAGAATTTTAAAAATGTAGTATTTCACGAAAACGATATTGAATGCAGCATTGCTATATTCAATGTTCGCGGACAGATGATATATGGGGTGCATGGTGATCGCGATAATCTAAACAACATGGTTCAGAAGCTAACTATGTTTACTGGTAGAAAGCCAGATATTATTTATTGTGGTCATAGACATACGAATGCAATGGTTACATCTTATGATACAAAGGTTCTTCAGGCTGGTACGTTTGCTGGTGGCGGAGATGAATATTGCTTAGATAAAAGGCTTAGAAACAAGCCAGAGCAGTTGATTTCCGTGATAACAGAAGATGGGCTTGATTGTATTTACGATATTAAATTTAAATAGTTTGTTTGAAGAAAGGTGGTGTGGTGTCGTATGGCGGGAAGAACAGCTAGAAAAAATGATGACTCCATTTCGACACTGCATTGTGCTTGTTGTGGTAAGGAGCTTAAGTCAAAAGATTTTTATAAATCAAATAGTGACTTATATGCTTCATATGGAAAGATGCCGTGGTGCAAAGAATGCATTAATAAAATTTATTATAATTATTTAAACGTATATAAAACCAACGGATATGCAAACCCAGAAAAAAAGGCCGTTGAGCGAATATGCATGTTTTTAGATGTATATTTTTGCGATGATGCATATAATGCCGCTGTTAAAAGAATGGAAGATGGCGATTTAACATGCTCTCTCATATCTTCTTATATCTCGATTTCACCACTTAGACAGTACAGAGGTGGTTATGATAGAACGTTAGAAGAAAGATATAATGAAGCAAAGTTTAATAATAAGCCCATATCTATATATTCAGATGACGATTCTGATATGAACGAAACCATAGACAAGGCGATAAAATTATTTGGCAATGGTTTCGATAATGATGATTATATCTTTCTTTACAATGAATATTGTGACTGGACTACTAGACACGAGTGCAATACAAAAGCCCAAGAAGAGGTTTTTAAGCAACTGTGTTTTAATCAGCTTGAGTTGTTAAAGGCGACCAGGGCAAAGCAGGATACAAAGGATTTGACGGCTACATTCCAGAAGCTTCTTGACACAGCTAAATTGCAGCCGAAACAAAATTCTGGTGATGCCACATCTGATAGCCAAACATTTGGCACACTTATTGATAAGTGGGAAAATACAAGACCGATTCCAGAGCCAGAGGATGATTTGAAAGATGTTGATAATATAGGTCTTTATATCGATGTATTTTTTCGTGGGCATCTTGCTAAGATGATGAATTTGAAAAATGGTTTGTCAAAACTGTATACGAAATTTATGAAAAAATATACGGTTGAAAAGCCAGAGTATGATGATGATGATGATAATGAAGCTTTGTTTGATGCTGTATTCGGCGATACCGTTATAGATGATGACTAGGCGGTGTTTATATGGTAGATAAAGTTAATAGAAAAAAATCTGAAAAAGAAATCGCCAATGAAAAATCGCAACGTATTATGAATGGTATCGCATTGTGGGCTGGTTTTTATAGAGCCAACCCACATCGTTTTGTTGCTGATTATTTGAATATTAAGTTAAAACTATTTCAAAAGATATTGCTATATGCCATGATGCATAATAATTTTTTTATGTATATTGCTGCACGCGGTTAATAATAAGGAGGATTTGGCGGATAGAAACCGCCCACCTCCTTTTCGTTTTTTAAAAATGAAAAGGAGCGAGTATGAAAATAAAATCCTACATGGAAGATTTTATTAGAGAAAACTATATGACCATGACACAGAAAGAAATTGCTAATTCTCTTGGTGAAGGTGTCACGGCAAATGATGTTCAATATTGGCTAAGAAAAAATAATCTATGGAAGCAAAAGAATATGTTTTCAAAAGATGCCATTATTTTTATGGTTAATAATTATCAGACAATGGAATATTCTGAGATAGCCGATTATCTTAATTTAACAGAACGTCAGGTTAGAGGAAAAATAAATAATATGGGTTTGTCAAAAACAAGAAAATTTGATAAACATTATTTTCATAATATTGATTCTGCAACAAAAGCCTATATTCTAGGCTTCATATATGCAGATGGATATGTTGTTAAAAATGTTGCTACGAGAAATTTTGAATTTGCAATGCAACTTCAAAGCGGAGATAAATATATTTTAGAAAAAATTAACGATGAGCTTGGCGGAGTTCATAATATTTCGCACATAAATCCAAAAGAAAAGATTATAGATGGACATAAAACAACAAGTGGACATCAGGATCGTTTGCGTGTTTATTCTAAAAATATAGTTGATGATTTAATTTCTCATGGTGTTGTACCAGACAAAACTCATAATTATGAAATTCCAATATTCCCACAAGAATACTTTTTTGATTTTTTACGTGGTTATATTGACGGCGATGGCTGTTATTATAATCACAAGAAAAACGTGTATTTGCATATTACGTGTGCGTGTTCGTATGTTTTAGGATGGGTTCGACAAACACTCCAAACATATGGGATAAATACATATATCAAGAAAGAAAAAGAATTAAAATATCGGTTGTATTGTACTAATACAAACGATATGAAAACTCTAATAAATCTTTTATATTATGATGGTTGTACTTTATATTTATATCGTAAGTACGACAAAATAAAATATCTCCTTGATGGCCGTCTCGATTAGAAATAATTGAGTAATTAAAGAAAGGAAAATCGGTGAACGCTAAGTGACGTATATCATATGCCGATACCGAGGTAACAAGTCAGATTGCGAAAGGCTGGCTTGCACCGTAACGCATAGGGATTGAATAAATATAACATCCCCACGAGTCCTTTCCGCCTAAACGTAAAGACGTAGGTGAAAATATATGCTAGACTGGGCTGGAATTGACCAGCAAATGAAAATGGGCGAAAGCCCCAGAGCGATAGATAAAAAGCTATCGGGTAATAACAATCGCAGGGAAAAACATGGTTAACCGCCTTGTTTTGCGTTGTTAGATGCATCCTTTTTCCCAAGACAAAAATATGCATTGCATCTGCGACAAGGCCGCAGGCGAATGAGGTTTTGTTGAAGATTACAGATGATTTTATGAAGAACTATGGTTTTGGATCTGAAAATCTTAGACGAGAAATTACATATGCTGCCGTTGGCGCAAATAAAGCTGTGATTGATTTTGCAAATGGCTCATGGATTAGGGTTGTTACCGCTTCTGATTCTGGTCGTGGTGCTCGTGCTAATATTTTGTTAGTCGATGAGTTTAGAATGGTTGACCTAGATACTATTAACACGGTATTGAGACGATTCCTTACAGCTCCAAGACAGCCGAATTATTTAAATAATCCAAAATACGCACATCTTCTAGAACGAAATAAAGAGTTCTATATGAGTTCGGCGTGGTATAAAAACCACTGGTCTTTTGAAAAGGCGAAGGCTTATACGGTAAATATGCTTGATGATACTAAGAAGTATTTTATCTGCGGACTCCCATATCAGGTTTCTGTGAAAGAAGGTTTGTTATCTCGTGAACAAATCGAAGATGAGATGTCTGAAACCGACTTTGATGAAGTCAAGTGGAGTATGGAGATGGATTGTTTATTCTTCGGTGATACTGAAGGCGCTTTCTTCTCATTTGATGACATCGGATGCAGAAGAACTTTGCAAACAGCAGTCTACCCTCCTTCGTTTATAAACAATAAGACATATAAGATACCAGAATTGGCTACAAATGAAAGACGCATCATGTCTGTAGATGTTGCGCTTATGGCTTCTAATAAACATAGAAATGATGCCAGTGCAATTATAATCAATAGCGCAATTCCTACAAATAATAATAATTATGTGTCTAATATCATATATCTTGAGAACCATGAGGGGCTTAATACAGATGAACTGGCGCTTGTGATTCGTAGATTATTTAGACTATATAAATGCACCGACCTTGTGGTCGATACGAATGGCAGCGGTCTGGGCGTATTTGATGCTCTTATCAGAGATATGGTAGACCCAGAAACAGGCGAGCTATATGGCGCTCTGTCTTGTTGCAATGATAAAGATATGGCGGCTAGATGTAAAGTAGCTAATGCGCCAGAAGTTATTTGGTCTATCAAAGCAAATGCTTCTTTTAACAATGAGATTTGTATTTTGCTTAGAAGCGGATTTAAACAGGGTAAGATTAATCTTCTTGTTTCTGAGTTTGAAGCAGAAGAAATCTTAAAAGACAAAATAAAAGGCTATGCAAAGATGCAGCCTTTTGAGCAATTACAATACAAGATGCCGTATATACAAACGACATTATTGATATACGAGCTTACAAAGCTTGAGCACGAGATAAAGGGAACTAATATCAAAATTATAGAAAAGACTGGTATGAGAAAAGACCGCTACAGTTCATTGGCATATAATTATTGGGTTCAGTGTCAGCTTGAGCGGGAAATTCTTCAAAAGCCGCAGGTTTCTTTTGATATTAAATCCTATGCAAAACAAATGAGAAAGTTAAACAAAAGACCAAATATGTACTAATGGTTTTATGCGCATATTAAGGAGGTGAATCGGTTTAATGGCTAATGATAAACTAGATTCTGAATATGCGTCTGAATATACAAAAGAAGATTATCTTCGTGACGAAGAATCATTTAAGAAATCAGAAAAAGATGGAAAAGTTGATTGGAGCGCATTTAGCAGATTGATGCGCAACGACTTGTTTCTAAATACAGAGATTCTTGAAACTGGATGTATTGGCGATATTAAATTAAGCGATATTGATACCGCAATCAAACATCCGAAAAAATATTGGCGTTTGCTTCTTGATGCATCGTCTTACCTCATGCGTGTATCCCCGCACTATTATAGACTGAATAGCCTTTATAGCAATATGGCTCTATTCTGTTGGTGGGTTGATTTATATGATGTCCAGAATACCGCAAAGACAGATACGATTAAGAAACAATATTCTAAGCTTGCGGCAAAGCTCGAAGATATGAATTTAAAACATGAGTTTGCAAAAATAATGAGATATCTACCGTATCAAGATATTTATTGCGGACTTGTTGTTGAAAGTTCGACAGATTTCTTCTTTCTTAAGATAGATTATAGGATATGTCAGCTATATCAGGTTCAAGATGGTTTATATAATTTTAAAATTGACCTTGGCAAGATAAAGCAAAGTGAGTTAGCTGCGTATCCAGATTATGTACAGCAAGCTTATCTGGATTATATTGATGGCAAGGCATCTTTTTGGTATAAGCCGCCAGCAGATAAGCAGATTTGCATTAAGCTGAATAGTCAATGGACATATCCATGTCCATTGCTCATAGGAATGGTTAAGGACATTATAGATCTTGATACTTATAAGAAGTTAAAGTTGCAGTCTGCTAGAACCGATAACTATAAGGCGATTGCGGTTAAAGTTCCTATTGATGAGACTACGGTAGATAAGCCACTCCTTACCCCTGAAACGCTTAGTGTGTTTGCTGAAATTAACAGAGAGAGTATGAACGATGATATTGGACTGATTCATACTCTTGGTTCAGATGGTGAAGCAATAAGCTTTAAGGATTCTAGCAACACAAGAAATAATGTTTCTGATGCAATTGATGAGCTTTATAATTCATCTGGCGAGTCTAAAGAGTTGTTTAACGGTTCGTCTTCTGGTACGGCTGTAACAATGTCCGTTGAGAACGATGCTGGTTTCGTATACGGAGTATACAGACAGCTTGAGCGATGGACTAATAGATATATAAAGCTTAGAAATTATAATAAAAAAGCTTTCAAATTTTATTTTTATCTTCTTGATATAACTATCTTTAACAGAGATAACGTAAGCAAGAGATATAAGGACGCTGTAACGCTTGGCGTGTCTTGTATCGATAAATGGCTTGCATCTCTTGATATGACTCCTTCTAGAACGTTGGGGTCTTTTATTTTGCATAATGATATCTTTGATTTCCATAATAACTTTGTTCCTCTTGCTACCTCCTATACTGAACCTGCTCAGGTTACAGAGAAAGAGGTTGGTAGACCAACCGCAGAAGATCGCGGTGAAACGCTTGACGTTGAAGGCGAAAAGACGCGCGATGGCGAGAAGAATGATAGATAATGCGAGGTGTTTGATATGCGAGAAGAATTTAATTGCAAAGGTAAGCACTTAGCGCTATATCTTATGAGACATGGTTCCAAGCTCATAAGAATAGAACGTGTTGATGGATTTATCGTTTATGTTTTTGATAATGATGAGTCTATTGAATCAAATATTGAAAAATGGAAGTCTGATAAAAGAAGATGTCTATTTTAACCGATAGTTGTTTCTGGGGGTAATAATTTATGGATAATAAATTTAACTCACTGCATTCAACATTCTCCGTTAACGGAGAAGTATCGGATGATGATACTAGATTTTTAAATATCACAATAGATGTATTGCATACTGGTGAGAATTTAAATAAAAGCTTTTTCTCCAAAGAAGTTGTCGATGACTGTATCGACTCAATAAAGAACACCCCTGTTCTTGGGTTTATCAAATATGATAAGTTCGCTCAGGAAGCAGACTTCAAGGGACATGAGTATGTGCTTACAAGAACCGAAGACGGTATCGAGGATAAGTACGTTGGCTCTGCGTATGGCGTAATTCCAGAGTCCTGTAATCCAAGATGGTTTACGAAGATGTGTTCTGATGGGGTTGAGCGAGAATTCTTACAGGTCGATGCGTTGCTGTGGGAAAAATTTAGTGACTCTACCGATATTGTTGAGCGCGATGGTGAAAAGGCTCAGTCTATGGAGCTTGCCGTCTCGTCTGTCGAAGGCGATGAAGATGAAGACGGTATATTTCACTTTGAAAAGTTTAAATTTGACGGGTGCTGTATGCTTGGCGATTCAGTTGAACCAGCTATGGTGGATGCAAACGTTAAAGTAAAAGACGTTCAGTTTGCTTCTGATGATTTTGTAAAAGAAATTCAAAGTGAATTAAATGAAAAATTTACTAAATTTACCAAGTTAGTAAAAGATAAAGATGAACAAGGAGGTGTCAGAAATATGTCCAATCCTGATACTGATTTTGCACAGACTGTACTTCAGCAGTTTAATGATGTAGCCGATAGTGTTCGTGAGTTTGCTACGATGAAGGACTATTGGGGCGAAGACGCACCTCGTTTCTCTGCTGTTGACATTCAGGGTGATGAGGTAATTGCTGTCGATAAGCAGGATAATTATCATTATGTCGGTTTCAAGTTTACCGTTGACGGTGATAGTCCCAAGATTGATTTTGATAGCATGACTCGCAAGAAGGTTACTTATTCTGACTATGAGGATGGCGCTGTTGCGCCAGAGGGCGCATTTGATTTTGGTAAGCATATTGCTGATTTCGAGGAAGCTGCCGCTGCTAAAATCGCCGATGCCGAAGCTCAGGCTGCTGTTGAGTCAGATGAGAAGGCTAAGATTGAGTCTGAGTTCAGTGCTGTTAAGGCCGAGCTTGAAGAGATTAAGCCTAAGTATGATGAGTTTGTAGCTGCCGATGAGAAGCGTAAGGCTGATGAGCTTGATGCTCAGAAGAACGCTAAGTTCGCTGAGTATGAGGATGTTCTTGCCGAGAATGCTGATTTTGCTGCTATTAAGGAAAAGAAGGACGAGCTTTCTGTCGATGAGATTGAGAAGGAATGCGCAGTTCTTTACGTAAAGGTTAATCGCAAGAATAACTTCAGCAAGCAGGATTCTAGCGCTGCTGTTGCTGGTGTCCTCGATGACGGGGATGATAATGATTCGAATTGCTGGATGTCCAAGAAGTACGGCGCAATTCATATCAATCGATAAATTTTAATTAACTATTGAGGAGGACTCAAATGGCTAAGTATACAGTGTTTGAGAGCACTAACATGAAGTCCAGCCGCTTTGCAGAGCGTATCTTTGACGCAGTTGCGGAAGAGGACATTGAGAATGGCACCTTTGGTTATCTTGGTGAGCAGGAAGAGGAGGGTAGCCACGTCTATAAGTTCAAGAAGGGCTTTAAGGCTGGCGAGACTGTAGTTGTCGCCGACCAGCCTGCGTGGAAGGAAGACTATCGCCGTACCGCTGATATGCGCCGCGATAAGTTTGTTATTCCTGCTGGCACCCGTTTCCGTGTTCGCGTTGTGGCTAAGAACGATGAGTTCGCTATCACCATTGAGGGCGTTACCACCACTACCCGCGATAAGATGAAGATTGGCGCTCACCTTACCATTGATGAGACTACTGGTAAGCTTGTAGCTGCCGAGACTGCCGCAGAGGATAGTCCTGTTATGGAAGCCGTTGTTGAGCGTAAGCGTATCGTTGGCGGCACTCTTGCCACGGCTGCGCACAACTACGGTTATGCAAATGAAATGTTCACAGCCCGTGTCAAGGTTCTGGGCTAACTTATTTAAGGAGGATATAGACTATGCATAAGTATGATTTTAGCAATGATGAGCAGAAGGTCTACAATCTCGCCCTTGACCTTGCACGCAATGATTTCTCTCTTGACGGCGAGGTAAAGAAGCGCGACCTAGAGGACGCTCTTCGTAACACTATTAACAATGACATCCTTAAGGGCAAGACTCTTTATCAGGCTTATCGCCGCAACAAGACTGTCCTTTTCGAGATTATCGAGGAGATTGTCACAACTACTATTGGCGAGAACATTCTTGACTCTCCATTCATCAATGAGTTTGTTGAGGTAAAGAATCGCGCTCTTGGTGACAACACTGCTTTTTATGCTGAGGGCGGTATGCTATCAGTGGCTTCTTTCGCTGGTAATCATTGGGACACCAACCGTCAGTCCATTGACCTTGGTGAAGAGTTTACGCTCCCGAAGGAGTGGTATTACATCCACGTCTATGACGAGCTTGAGCGCTTCCTTCTTGGTGTAGCTTCTCTCGACAAGCTTGTCGATAAGGTCTATAAGGCTATTAGCAAGTACATGTCTGACCGTATTTACGCTCAGTTCCAGAATGTTGCCAACTCCGTCCCTGCCGAGTTCACTAAGAGCGGCAACACCGAGGAAGCTCTTGGCGACCTTTGCGATTTGGTTCAGGCCGCTGGTGGTTATGGTTCTCTAACCATTGCTGGCACCAAGGCTGCTCTCCGCAAGCTTGTTAATGTTGTCCCCGATAAGACCTTTGCCGATTCTCAGAAGGAAGCTAAGGCTTCTACTGGCACCATCGGCGAGTGGGAGGGCAACAAGCTCATGGTTATCCCTCAGACCCTTAAGTCTGGTACTTTTGAGTTTGCCCTAAGCAAGAATCAGATTTTCGTTATGGGCGCTGACGTTAAGCCAATTAAGCTTGAGTTCATCGGCGATACCCGTACTGTCGAGTATGGTTCTCAGCAGACTAACGACCTTACCGAAGGTCTACAGATTCAGACCCAGATTGGCATGGGTATGCTTCTACCTCCCTATTTTGGCGTTTTTAACTTCGCCTAATAATTGGGTTATATATAGTTTGAATATTGTTTAAAGAAAGGTGGTTTGGTTATGGCTCGCACTGCAAAGTCTACCAATGCCGAACCCGTTGTTGACGCGGCTACTGTGGATGATTCTACCGTAGCCGCCGTTAATTCGGTGGAAGAAAATATGAATGATGAAACTGCAACTGCCGTCACGAAGCGTACTTCTAGACGCAAGAATACGCGACAGTCTGCTGATGTTGAGGACACTCTTTCTGATTCTGATATGATTGAGGTCGAGTCTCTTATTCCAAACGTGGTTTATGAGGACAGTCGTACTGGCAATTATTATGAGTGGTCAGAGATTGGTCATTGCGAGGATATGACTTTCGATGAGGTTAAGAACATGCATCGAAAGCATAAGACGTATTTCAATGACATGTGGTTAAAGCCACTTGATGAACGTGTTATCAAGAAGCTTGGTCTTTCCCGTACTTATGATAAGTATAATTTCCTTGTTGATGAATCTAATTATACTAACGATAATATCGATGAGGTGCTTGATGGCCTTTCATCTGCTCCTGCCAGTCTAAAGATTGCCATTGTAAATCGTATCAAAGATATGGTTGCAGATGGCACTGTTTCAGACATCAAGGTTGTTAGAAAGCTTGAGAAGCGACTTGACATCGATTTGATTTCTTTCCTTTAAAGAATGGGATTGGTGAGTAATCATGCCGACTCCATATGAGAAAATATATGAAAATCTTTTGCCGAAGTTTCGCAGTTATGAAATCCCTATGATGACTGTTGAAGAGGTAAAGGAGAATTTGCATGATTATCTCGTTCCCGCTATTGCGAGATTTCATGTTTGCAGAAAAGATTTAAATGATAGGGATGATATTGTAGAGCGTTTTAATTGCAATTTATCAGATATGGAAATTGAGATTTTTAGCAATTATATGCTCTTGGAATATATTGATTCTACTTACATTAGAACGTCCACCTTGCTTAAGGTTAATCTGAGTTCGACAGATTTTAATGCATTTAGTCCCGCCAACATGCTCGATAAGCTAATGGCGATGCATAAAACATATCTCGCTGAAAATGAAGCGCTACTATCTCGTTATGCGTGGCTTGGTCTTAAAGAAGATAATTCTTTAATGTCCACTGGGTACAAAAAGAAAAAACAACTCTTTGACTACTCCATGCTTTAGAAAGGCGGTGTATCGCAGTGAGATGTTTAGACAGATTCAATCGTAAGATGGCTCTTAGTGGCAGTTCTATACGAAATGAAGTTATTAAGAACAGTCAAGAGTTGCTGAAAGAAACATTCGCTGACGATCCATCGTTTGCAACGGGTATATACTTTTGGCAACCAAGTACGCATTCTTATGCAGACTCAAGTGAGTTGCCTATTAGATTATATGGTAGGTCGTTTTCTAATGCCAATGGCGTTGTTGTTAAGTTCCAGACATTAATTGATAACCCAATTGTTGTCGGTGATATGCTATATGATTCAACTGATGACGAGTATTTGCTATGCACAGAGTCATTCAATGTAGATGGCGTGCATTGGAAAGGCAAGTTCAGTTTATGTAATTGGACGTTAAAATGGCAAAACAAGAATGGTGATATTCTTGAATATCCATGCGTAGACATCAACTCTACTCAGTATAACTCTGGTGAACAGGCAAGCTCTAAAATGACAATTGGCTCTTCTCAGCACATGGCTACGCTGCCGTATGACGAGAATACAATTGCTATTAAGTCTCCGCAGAGATTCTTCTTGGACAGAGATACTGAAACGCCAACATCATTTATCGTTACGCAGAATGATAATACCAGCATGTTCTTTGGCAAAAAGGGTCTTGTAAAAATCACTATGCTTGAATGCGAGCGTAATAATGATACAGATAGGCCAGATTTGGGTATCTGTGATTATTTTGAAAAAGACGATTTAAAGACTAACAACGCTGATGAAAAGAAAGCTGTAAAGTCTGTTATCTCATATAAGACTACAACCATTAAGTCTGGTGGTAGTAGGCAGAAATTCGTTGGAACGTTTGTTGATGAAAAGGGCGAAGAGATTGATGATATTTCTACGAATTGGGAAATCATATGTGATTTTGCCGATTCACTTATTGTCAATGAGGACGGCAATTCTCTTACGATAGGCGTTGACGATGACTCTTTGATAGATGAAGAATTTAAACTTACGCTATCAGATGAGTCTGGTAATTATAAGTCTTCTATTATTATTCAGATAGGATCGTTGTTGTAATGGCTAATAGTTCAATAATTGGTAGAGCGAAAAATAGAATTATCAAAGATTTTATCAAGGATATCAACATTATTCAGGCTATTGGCGATGAAAATATTACATCTGTTGAAAATGGCGAAGATTTAATTGGCACTCGAATTTTCGGTTATGGTCAGAATCCAAATACAATTAATGAAGTTGGTACATTCATTATGATTTTGGTTCATATTCCAAATGCCATTACTAGTACATACACATTTGTCGCACCAGAAGTTGAGATTTGGATTATCTCGCATGAACGACATATGGCAGTGGATAATGTAAAAGGTATTCCTGATAATAGAAACGATTATCTTGCTAGGCTTATTGACATGAAACTTAATGGTCGTTCTGATATAGGTCTTGGCGAACTTAAACTTACGAGCAATGTTGAAGGTTCGTTGCAAAGAGACTATCTGTATAGAAAGCTTATATTTAAGGGAACTGATTTGAATAAGTCTTTGTGCGCTGACGAATAGGCGGTGTACATATGTTTGAATTAGATGACCTTAAAATTTATAGGGGCAATGATATCCAGATTACTCCTAAGATAATCGTTACTCAGCCCACAATTGGTCAGATAGAAGAATTCGGTGAGAAAAGATATTTTAACGCCGTATATACTCTCACTGCTGTTGGCGCTGATTTAAAGTGGCAGCTATGGGATATGGAACAGATAGACTATACGCAGATTGAAGACTATGACTTGTTCATAACATTTATATCTAAAGCTGTATCTAGTCAAAGACCGCTATACGATGAGCTTATGAGTAATGAAGAAAAATACAAAGAGGAACTTGCAATGATACCTCAAGATAGACTTGAGATGATGTGCATCAATCCGCTTCAGCTCATATTAAAAGACATCGATTTAGCTGATTTTATACCGTGTAAAAATACAGAGAATGACCAGATAGTGCTGTATAATGCCGAGCGCGATATAACGATTGATAGAATGATATATTCACAAATAGTTGATGCCGTGAGAAAAATACATGGTCTTAAGCGTAACAATGAAACACCTGCTAATGAAACGACTAAGATGATTTTAATTGATGACGCTAGAGAAGAAGCTAAAGCTGCTTCACAAAAACCATATAAAAGCACTCTCAAACCTCTTGTCTCTGCGCTTACCGTTAAATGCGGTTTGTGTGGCACTGATAAGGTTTGGGATATGAAGATAAATGCATTTTTCGATAGCATTAAACGAATTAATAAAATTCAAGATTCAGAACTCCTTCTACAAGGAGCATATTCTGGATTTGCCAGTCTAAAAGGCGTTGATAAAAATCGTCTTGACTGGACTGGTGACATATAAAATATAAATTTGATTGGAGGAAGCAATATGGCTTTCAATAAGAATGAACTTATCCTTGACCGTGTTCGTTCAATGACCTTCAATGACCTTTCTACTGGTGAGATGCTTTTCCGTCTTACCCAGCTTGAGGATCCTACCCTTACCTGCACTTCTGAGGGCGAGGAGGTCACTGACGCTCTCGGTTCCGTGATTACTACCCTTTATCGTTCAAAGAAGGCTACCTTCTCTGCTACGAACTCCCTCGTCTCCCTCGACCTTGCCGCCGCTCAGTACGGCACCAAGAAGGAGGTTGCCGAGACTGGCAAGGAGATTGTCACTCGTACTTTTGAGACTATTACCATCCCTGATGGCGAGACTAGCGTAAAGCTTGCTCATAAGCCTGCCAATAAGGATGACGTGAAGTTCATCTATTCTATCGCCAACGGCGAGCTTGGCAAGTCTTACAAGGCTGGTGCCGCTGCTTCTGCTACAGATTTCGTTGTTGCCGAGGATGGCACTATCACCCTCCCCACTGGTCTTACTGGCAAGATTTATGTCGAGTATGAGTTTAAGACTGAAAACGCTGTTCGCATCGTCAACAAGGCTTCTAAGTTCCCCGAAGCCGCCAAGGTTGTCATTTACGCTATCTTCCGCGATGCTTGCAACGAGAACGTTGTCTACTCTGGCGTTATCGTATGCCCCAAGGCTAAGTTCAACCCCGAGTCTGTCGAGCTTGCTCTTACCTCTACTGGCAAGCACGCCTTTGAGCTTAACATGATGAAGGATTACTGTGAGGACGATGGCGATCTATTCACAATCATTGTCAATGAGTAATGCCTGATAATTAGTATGTTTAATAATGCGGGGGAAGGACGTTTACTCCTCTCCCCCACGTTGTTCTACCGGTTGAAAGGCGGTGAAGCAATGGCTGAAAAGATTAATGCTACGTGTGCTATTTGCGGTAAAGGCTATCATCTGTGCATGTCGTGCAAGGATATGATTAGCCTGACTCCTTGGAAGAAGCATACGGATACATCTGAGCACTATAAGATTTATCAGATTATTCACGGCTATTCTACTAAGGTATATACGAAGGCAGAAGCTAAGGACAAGCTTAAGAAGGTTGACCTATCTGATTTTGATATGCTTAGAGACAATATTAAAGCCGTTATTACTGATATTATGGGCGCTGATGTTACTACTCCTGCTAAAAAGGTAACTAGAACCAGAAAGCCCAAGAAGGTTGTTAAGCCAGTTGTCGAGCCTGTTATCAGCGATTCTGATGCTGCTGATGAGGTTTCTGCTGAGTAGCAATTCGCTTGGTATATTATTGTGTGAATGATGTTAAAAAATATGAATAGAAAGGGAAATGTTGTTCACTTGTGTGTTTAATATTTCCCTTTTTTTTACGTGACAAAGAAATGTGTAGAAATATGAAGTTTGAATGGTGGTAAAAATATGTTACAGCATAGTGACGTTACTGGCAGAGACTTCTATGATGAAGAAGCTGTGTATTTTAGAAACCTAGTTCAGTCTAGTTTCTATATCTCGCATGGCGCAACTATTCTAGATGTATTTGCTGATTCTGTAGGAAATATTGTTTTTGTCTTCCCGCGAAATGAACATGACGCTCTTATTAAAGAGTGGATGGACAATAAGAAGTAATTCGGTATTTGGTGATATATATGTCTAATGTCGGCAAAGCTTTTGAAAATGACTTCAAGAAATCTGTTAATTCTCAGCATCTATTGATAAGATTAAACGACCCCCCTCAATCATTTGGCGGTGGTACTGCTCGTTTTAGTATTAAGAACCCATGTGATTATCTTCTGATGGATACCAAGCATCGCACCCTTGTGTGCTTGGAGCTTAAAACCACGAAGTTCAAAAGCGTTTCCTATGAAGATATCAACAGTGATGATAATAAGAGTCGCATGATTCACAAACATCAAATCTCTGGGCTTACTAAGTTTTCTGAATATAGTTGTGTTGAAGCTGGGTTCCTCTTTAACTTTCGTGACGAAAAGAACGCTTGCGAAAGATGCTACTTTATGAGGGTTGAAGATTTTAATAATATGGTAAAGAACAGCAATAAGCATAGTTGTAACGAGCTTGATATCTTGACCAATGGTGCTATTAAGGTGCAAGGCGAGAAAAAACGTACTCGTTATACATGGGATATCGATTCCCTCCTCAATGCTATTGCTGAAAAATAATTTTAACAAATAAATATATATGCTATTGCAATATATAATATTATAATCTAACTGAAAAGTTTGAATGTTCAGGAGGAAAAGTATGAATAACGAAATTAAGACTGGTGTATACACTCTTGATGGCGAGGACACTCCTTTTGCTTTTTATACGTCTCTAAGCGCATATCGCAAGGCACAGTTTGTAAACGCTGTCAGTGATATTCTGGTTGGCGATAATTATAATTATGTGATTCGAGATTTGGCTTTTGATTTCTGTATTGTTGCTATCTTTACAGATATTGATACGTCTGATGTTCAGGATGCCGATGATGGCATTGCTGCAATGGAAGAGTTTGTTGATAAGTTTAAGCCAGTTGTTGACATTGTAAAGGCGAACTCTGTTGATGGCGTTCTTGATGAGCTACATACCGCTATTGATTTGAATATTGAGTATCGCACTGGTATTCATATTAATCCTATCTCCTCTAGTCTTGCAAGTCTTCTTGACACCATTGAGCGTAAGGTTGATGATATTGATTTGGATAGCATGATGGATTTAGCTCAGTCTATGTCTGGTATTTCTGATGAGCTTACCGCAGATAAGCTTCTTGATGCATATGCAAAGACTAACATTTTCAAGGAACATTGGAATAATGATGTTGCTGATGCTGTTGATGATAATAAATTTTCAGTAGTTGATGGCGGCACTGATGTTGAAGCAGACGCAGAGGTTGCCACCACTCCCCTCTCTCCTGCAATTGAGTAATCGGTGAATTTTGTATGCCAACATTTAGTTCAGCAGCCGAATTAAAGGCTTATATTTTAAGTAGAAGTTATACGGCTGTTAATAATGCTACCAATACAGCTCATGACATTCTTGAAGAAAAAGTTGATGCATTTTACGCAAAAGAGCCAATATATTATTTAAGAACAGATAGCCTTCGTAGTTCATTAACAAATCCAGTTGTGACTGGTTCTGGTGACGGTGTTGAAGGCGAAGTTCATTTTGATGAAGGTATGCTTAATTATAGACAAGGCTTGGTGCCAATTAAAAATCCGCCATTGCCAAATGGCTATGAAGAAGGCTGGGCTGAACATAGTGGTATAGATGTTTTAAATGCTGCAATGACTGGCGATGCTGGTGAATTAAATTGGACAAACGGCACTGCTATTTGGAATGAAAGCGTGCCAACACTTCGGGATAAAATGTATGATGAAATAAAAAAAGATTTGATTGCTGCTGGCGTCCCAATTAGTTAGGATGCCAGCTTTTTTATTTTATACGATTAGAAAAGGAGGTCGTTATTATGTCAAAAGGAAGAAAAACTTTTAGAAAAGTAATTACAAGTCCAGAACTTATAGAACAGATTAATCCTAAAAATGTTAAGCTTATGAACAGATTCCTAAAGAATTTCGCCACAAAGCGATCTCCTAATTCTGTTGTGAGTTATAGGTCGAACCTGAACATCTTCTTTTGCTGGAATATTCTAGAGAATGAGAATTGCTTCTTTGTAGATGTTAAGAAACGTGAATTAATGGATTTTTTTGACTATTGTGTAACTGAGTTGAAATGGAACTCAAACCGTTTCTGCCAAATGCACAGTTGTTTATCTAGCTTTAGTTCGTGGATTGAAAATTATTTTGATGATGAATATCCACTCTTCCGCAATCTATTGCCGAAGATTGAGAAGCCAGTAAAAGAAAATGTTCGGAAGAAAACTGTTCTTCAAAAAGAAGATATCGATAAGCTTTTTGCTTATTTTGAAGAGAATGATATGTATCAAGATGCATGTCTTCTCGCTTTAGCTATTTCATGTGGAGCGAGAGTTTCTGAGCTTGCTAGTTTTACTACCGATTTGATAGATGAAGACAATACTGTATTTGATGGTCTTTTTCTTGAAACGACTAGAGAGATTAAAACTAAGGGTCGTGGGGTAAACGGAAAGATGCTTAAGAAGTATATTTTAAAAGACACCTTCCTTCCACACTATCATAAATGGCTTGAAATTAGAAAAGGAATCATGGACGAACATGGCAAGGAACATGATTTTATTTTTATAACAAAAGATGGCGATCCAGCAAGCGCAGATAGACTGCGCGATTGGATGTCTAGGTGGAGCGATGTTGTTGGTCAGCCATGCTACCCGCACAACTTCCGCCACTACAACGTATCCTTCTTGAAGCGGCTTGAACTTGAAGATGATTTTATCGTTTATCTTACAGGGTGGTCTGAAAGCACTGGTCATAGTATGGTTGCCATATACAATGATATGACCGCTAAGGATCGTAAATGGAAAAATCTCGACAAGCTGAAAGCTGCTGTTGAAGGGTAATATTTTAATTTAGTTTACGGAAACAATGAATTTGAATGTTACCGCACCTTGCAGGGTGCGTTTTTTAATGCATTCCTTTAGTGAGGTGTATATATATGGCTGAAGAATTTAAAGTTAAGGTTGGCGTTGAGGTTGATACTGCTGGACTTGATGCTCAAATTGCAAAAATTAAGCCTTCTAATAAAATTAAGTGCGATGTTGAATTAAATGACGCAAGTGTACAGCATATCGTAGACCAGTTAAATAATGGCATCAAGGCGTTTGGCAAAAACGGAAATGAGATAAAGTTCACTGCTGATGTCACTGGTTTAAAAAAAGATGTTGCTAGTGCTGTTAAAGGCGTAACTGGGAAATCTGCTGCTAATAATATAAAGGTTAATGCAGATACTAGTAATGCAAAAAAGGAATTGTCTGGACTTACTGCCGTTATTGAAAAATCTGAAAATGGTTTTGAAAAACTAAGAAGCGAACTTGCTGGAATGAAGTTTAATAGTTCTTCAATTGATGCGTTTATGAAAGAATTGGAAAATTCTTTAGTTACCGTAGAAAAAGTTGACGCATCGTTTACAGATGACCATACCTTTACATTAAACGTTAAAGGTCTAGATGAAGCAGAAAAGAAAATTCAAGCAGTTATAACGGCTAAAGAGAAGCTTGACAAAGAAGGTAATGGCACTGGCGCATGGAATACAAGCACGAAAGTTTCTCATAATCTTTACGATAAAGCCGCCGAAGACAAGAAAGCTGCTGCTGCTGCTAAGCAAGCCGCTGCCGAAGCTAAAGCCGCTGCACAAGAACAAGCCGCCGCTGAAAAGCAGGTTGCTGCTGCTGCTAAGCAGGCTGCTAAAGAACAGGCTGCTGCTGCTCAAATCGCTGCTAACGCAAAGACGCAAAGACAAAAATTAATTGACACATATAAGGCTAAAAAGCAGTCCGATGTGGATGTCGATTCTAAATATAACAAGATTAATAATCCATCCGATGATTTGATAAAAGCATATGATGCTTATAAAAATGCTAAGAAAAATCTGTTTGATACTGAAAATTTTACAGATGATATTGTTGCGGTTAATCAGTATAATGCCGCATTAGAAACGGTAAAGAATCAATTGTCTATTGTGGCAAACAAAGAGAGAGATGCTGCTACCGCTGCTAAGGCAGAAGCAAGTGCGCAAAAAGAAGCCGCTGCCGCCATGCAATTAAGGTCTAAGGCAAATAACCTTTCTATGTCTATGGATGCATGGCTTAAAAGAAATTCGGCAGCAGCAAAGACATTTGGCGGACAAATTCGTAGTCTTCAAGCAGAATTAAAGTCATGTGACGCTACTAGATTTAGTGGAATACAATCTGAATTCAAAACGATAACGACACAAGCTGAGATTGTCTGTAAAACTGGCCTAAATATGGGCGATAGGTTAAAGATGCAGTTCACAAAACTGTCTTCATATTTTGGCGCTGCTTCTGTTATTATGACTGGTCTACAAACGGTTAAAGAAGGATTCCAGAATGTTCTTGACGTTGACACAAAGTTAACAGAGCTTTATCGTGTAACTGATTTTACGTCTTCGCAGTATTCTGACGTGTATGACACTTTGACCACTTCTGCTCAAAAATATGGCGTTACCCTCACCGATTTGATTTCTCAGACTGCCGATTGGAGTCGAGCTGGTTTCAATGACCCAGATACAGCCGCTAGATTATCTGAGATTACATCTGTTTATCAGCACATTGCAGACCTTGATGCAAAAACTTCAATGGAAAACCTTTTAACTGCCTATAAGGGTTTTGAACCCCAGTTGAAGAAGCAGTTTGGTGGCGATGCCGCTGCCGCAGCAGAGCATATTGCCGATGTTTATAATGAAATTGATAATAACTATGCCACTACCGCAGCCGATATCGGCGAAGCAGTTAAGCGTTCTGCATCTGCTTTGAGTCTTGCTGGCAATACTCTAGAAGAAACCGCAGGAATGGTTACTGGTATTAATGAGGTCACGCAGGATCCAGAAAAGGCCGGTAATTCCCTTAAGGTTTTGTCGATGCGCCTTCGTGGTATGAAAGGTGAGCTGCAAGACCTCGGTGAAGAAACTGATGAGAATGTAGAGAATTTGTCTCAGATGCAGGGTAAGGTTTTTAACCTTACAAAAGGCAGTGTGAATATATTTGACAATAACGGCGATTTTAAATCAACTTACGATATTATGAAAGGCATTGCCGAAGTATACGATGATTTAAGTAGTACCGATAGAGCAGACCTTCTTGAGACAATTGCTGGTAAAAACCGCGCAAACGAAGTTGCTGCTCTGATTCAAAACTGGGATCGTGTCGCACAAGCAACCGAGTCTGCTGAAAATTCTGCTGGTAGCGCAATGGCGGAGCAAGAAAAATATGCAAACAGTCTTCAGGGTAGGCTAAACTCATTAACATCCTCACTTCAAACTATTTCAAATACCGCTTTAGATTCTGGATTTCTAAAGGGGCTTGTTAGCGGCGCTACAGAAGCAATTAATATTCTTAATAAAGTTATAGACACCATTGGCATTATACCAACTGTTGCAACTGTTGCTGGTGCAGCAATGTCTTTATCTGGTAAAAAGTTCTTTGATTTTCATATAGATGAGCAAACTGGAGAATTAAAGGCGTTTGGAAAAACAGCACAAACAATTTTTTCGTCTATTAAAAATGCATTTTCGGTTATTGGTCAAATAGTTGGAGAAGTATTTAATAAAATAAATTCTAAGTCTCAAAACGGCGGTCAAGTTTTTGATTTTAATTCAGTTAAAATTGATGGCTCTTATGGTGGAATGAGATTTGTCAAAAATCTTGACAGTGATATTGCAAAATTAAAAGAGTTTAAGACTTTGATGTCTAAGATGCAATCTGAATTAAAAGACGGAATGTCAATAGATGTTAATGATGTTATAAAGCAGAGTATGTCTGGCGCTTCAGAAGCAGCTAAAAATTTTGCAAAATCTTGGGATTTATCAAATGAAGCTCTTGGTGAATTTTCTAAGAAATCTCTTGAAGCGACTGGTGTTATATCTAAAACATCGAGTTCGATGACAAATGCCAAAAATATTATTTCTGCTTACAACAATCTCGTTGATAAAAGTGGGCAGACTCAATCTAAATTTGCTTCGGCAATTTCTACATTTAATCCTCAGTTGGGAAACTATCTTTCTGGATTAAAAGGTGGCGAAGCATCTCTTGGTGGCTATGGAGTGCAATTAGCTTTTGCTACAGTTAAAACTTTTGCATTACAAGCGGCAACATTGGCGTTAAATGCTGCGCTTTCAATGGGAATTAGCATGTTAATTTCTGCTGGCGTTAGTGCTCTTATGAGTTGGATAAATCGTGCTGATGAGCTTGCAGATAAGGTTAAAGATGTAACTACTGAATATAATAATCAGAAAAAAGAATTAAAAGATACAAAAGCTACTATAAATGAAGTTGCGGATTCATATGCCGAATTATCAAAAGGTGTTGATACGTCAACTAATGAAAACATAAATCTCGGTACAGATGAGTATCAAAAGTATTTAGATATTGTTAATCAAATTGGCGATACGTTTCCTAATCTTATTAGCGGATATGACGCTCAGGGCAATGCAATTCTTACCTGTGCTGGTAATGTTGATAAATTAACAGAAGCATATAATAAACTTGCAAAAGCTAATAATGATAAGATTTTAAATAATGCAGATGATATTACAGAAGATTTTAAAAATAAATCAAAAGATATTTTTAATGATGACAAGTGGAAAAAAAATAGCGTAACTGGCGCTGATAATAGATATCGTATTTATAAGAAATTTAAGGACTTAACAGAAAGTAAAAACATAGATAAGGCCGTTGATGGTTTAAGTGCAGCAAGCCTTGTTGGTGTAACTGACTTATTGGGTGCTTATGGTAAAAAATATGACGAAAACGGCAAAGAGACAAAACAGGAATTTATATCAAGAACAATTAAAGAAAATGAAGACGTTGTAAACGAGATAATCACAGGAACCGAAGCGTCATTAAAAGAAGCTTCTAGTGGGATGGTTGACATAGCCGAAGCGGCGCTTAGTAATGCTTTTATTAGTGGAAAATATAAAAATATATCTAGCAAGATGCAAGATTATATTAATGGCATTACATCGAATATGGATTATGAATTCTTTAATAATGATAGGATTAAGGGTAGTGCCGATAATCTTGAAGATTATATCAATGATATGTTAAACACCATTAATTCACTTGATGATGGTCAGCAGAAGAAATTTGAAATTTTCTTTGATATGAAGTCTAAGCTTAATAACGGAGATTGTACTGTTGGCGAATATGTCAATAGCGTTAATGATGTTAAAAATGTTATTAAAAATAGTGGTCTTGACGAAGACATGCAATATCAGTTGCAAATGTCTCTTGGCATTAAAGACGATGATACGGTTAAACAGGTTAAAGACTTTAAAAAGAAGCTTACCGATGCTGGCAAAAGTGAAGATGTTGCAAATGAAATAGTTAATGGCTTGACTAAAACAGAATTAGAAGCTGCTGTTAGTTTAAAGCTTAAATTAAAAGACATGAATGTCAATGATATCAAAAAAGCCATTGCAGACGAAGCAAAATATTTAGAAGCAATGGATTTTGATATTGATATAGCTGGTGAAACCGATAGTCTTGATAAGCTTAATTCCGCACTTGCAGAATCTAAGTCCGCTACTGGTTTAACGGCAGATTCAATAGACGCATTAAAGAGCCGTTATCAGGGATTAAAAGGCGCTGGGTATGATGCCGCAAAACTTTTCGAAGAAACATCTAATGGTGTTCGTTTAAATACACAAGAATATACTAAGCTTGAACAGGCATATGCGCAAGGCAAGCTTAAAGATGCTACTTCTAACTTAGAATATTTAAGAGATAAATATAATGATCTTACTGGTCAAATTGCAACATGCACCGATGCTGAAGAGCGAGCCAATCTTGTTTCTAAACAAGAAGATATTCGTCAGAAAATAAATGATTTAGGAGAATTAGCAGCTCAATATGAGGGCTTAGCTTCTAAATATAACGCATGGCAAAATGCTGAGTCTGCTGGTTCTGATAGAGACATGTATGAAAATGTCTTAAAGGGATTTGAAGAAGTTGACGATGAGCTTTCTCGTGGCTGGCTTGACGATGCTTCTAAGGCATTCATTGATATGTTTAGCTATGACCAGCTTAATTCGATAGATGATTATACTAATAGATGGAAAACGCTTGGAAACACAATTGAAGGCACGACTTATTCTGTTAAAGATTTCTTTACTCAGGATGATGATGGAAATTCTACTAATGACGGTGTTTACAATTTTCTTGAAGCAGTAGACCAGCTTGGACAAGGCAATATCAAGCGCGGTGAAAATGGCGAAATTATATCTTTCGACTTTGGTGTTAACGGCGAAGAAGCAATCGCCAAGACGATGGGAATTAGTAAAGAGCTTGTCCAGATTATTGAACGCGCCGCCGAAGATGCTGGTTTCGTTATCAATATGGATGGCACATATACTAATTTTGCAGATTTACAAAAGGCTGCCGTAGAATCAAATAAAAAGATAAATGAGCTTGCACAGTCTAGTGAAAAATTAAAAAAGGTTGGACTTGACAATTATACATTCCACTTTGATTCAACTGACGCAGAGACGGTGTTTAACGACCTAAATAAAGCAAAGGAAATGCTTGACACCTTCAGAAGAGACGATGGCACTATCGATTTGAGTGTGGATGGCGCACAAGATGCATTAAATATTGCCAGTACATTACAAGCTGCTTATGATAAACTTGCCGACCCTGTTTATATGCAACTTGATGCAAGTCAAGTTGATGACAGTATGAAAGAGCCATTGCAGCTTATGCAGGAGTATCGGACTCAACAAAAGAAGTTAAATCAAATGAAACTTCAAGGTGTAGATACTTCTGAAGTTGATAAGAGTATGAGCGATATTGTTGATAAGATTGCTAAACTTGATGATGATACAAAAGTTAAGCTTGGTATAGACGTTGATGCTTCAAAGAAAGATATTAAAAAGCAACTTGATTCAGGCGATCTTACTATTGATGCTACGGTTGATTTGCAAGTTGAAGCAAATGACACTCTTAATGATATTAAGTTATTGATGGAGCATCAAGCTGATTTGATTACCGATGACCAACTAAAGATTGGTCTTGAACTAGATACAAGCTCGGTTGATGATTATACAGAAAAAGAAGCAACTAAGATTGTTAAATTCCTTCCTGAGAATACTGATTTTCTTGATAATCTTGGACTTGATGATGATAAAAAGAAAGTCGTTGTAGACTTCGTTTCTGACAATGCTGATTTTCTTAATGACCTTGATTTAAAAGATGGCGAGAAAGAGATACTTTTAAAGTATGTTGCAGAGAATCCAGATTTACTCAAGGATTTAGATAAAGATCAAAAGAAAATTGCCATAGACTTTGTTGTTAATAATCAAGACATTCTCGATAAACTCGATGATGAGAAACAGAGAAAGGTTGTCGTAGACTTTGTTGCTAAAAACGAAGGCGTTCTTGATGATCTTAAAACCGATGAAGAAAAAGAAGTTGTTGTAAATTTCATTGCAAATAATGAAAGCGTTTTGAACGGGCTTGATGACGAGAAACAAAAGAAAGTAATAATTGACTTTGTTGCTAAGAATCCAAACTTTTTTGACAGTCTTGGACTTAATGGCGATGAAAAGAAAGTTGCTATAGAATTTGTTGCAGAGAATCAAGACATTCTTAAAGATTTTAATTATGAACAGAAGCAAGTTGTTGTAGACTTTGTTGCTAAAAATGCAGACTTTTTTGATAATCTAGATGATGATGAAAAGACTATCGCCATAGACTTTGTTGCTAATAATCAAGACCTCCTTAAAGATCTTGATGAGGAAGACAAGCAAGTAGCTATTGATTATATCGTAAAAAATCCAGATGTTTTAGATGGTCTTAGCAACGAAGATAAACAAGTAAAAATTAACGCTATAGTATCTGGTAAAGAAGGCATTGACCAGATAAATAATGATATTAATGGTTTGAGTGATAAACAAGTGCAAGTAATTGCACATACACTCGGCAATATTGATGTTGAAAACTTGAAATCTGCTATCGCTGGTTTAAGCGATAAACAAGTTCAAGCAATAGCAACTGCAATGGGCAAGGGCGATGTTGATGGATTAAAATCTGCTATCAATGGGATGAGCGATAAGCAGGTTCAGGCTATAGCAACCGCATTGGGCTTTAGCGATGTTGAAAGCTTGAAGTCTGCTGTTGCTGGTCTTGATGGTAAACAGGTTCAGGCTGTAGCGCAAGCATTAGGAATTAGCGATGTTAACAGCTTGCGCGGTGCGGTAAATGGACTAAACGGCAAGACCGTTCAGGCTATTGCTGAAGCAATTGGCGCTGGAAACGTTACTTCTTTGCAGTCTGCAATTAATAGTTTAACTGGTAAGACAGTTAATGTTGTTGCAAATTTAGTGGGAGCTGGCGTAAAGTGGCTGACTGGTGGTGGTGGTGTAGATGGCACGGCTCATGTAAATGGCACCGCTTATGCTAATGGTACGACTGGAAGGTCATTCGCCCAAGGCAATTGGGGAACCAAGGATGATGGCACAGCGCTTATGGGTGAGCTTGGCCCTGAGCTATTGGTTCGTAATGGTCGTTGGTATACCGTTGGTGAAGACAGCGCTGAATTTGTCGGTTATAAAAAGGGCGATATTATTTTTAATGCCGATCAGACACGTGAAATCTTTGAAAAGGGTAAGATTACACATGGTAACGGTCGCGGAAAAGCATTGGCATCTGGCACAGCGTTTGGCAGTGGCTCTGGTGGTCTCGGACGTGCCAATAAAGGCTCCTCTGTAAAGACAAGGTCATCTTCTTCTTCTAGTTCAAAATCCTCTTCTTCCTCCTCCTCTTCCTCTAACTCTAACTCAAGTTCCAGTGCGAATGAAGAAGCAGAGAAGTTTGAAGAGACTCTTGACTGGATTGAGACTGCTTTAGACCGTGTTGAAAGAGCAATTTCAAGACTTGATAAGACCGCTACTAGCACATATAAAAACTGGACTAAGCGCGGCACTGCTCTTAATGACCAGATTAGTCAAACCAGAAGAGAAATTGATCTACAGAATCAGGCTTATAATCGTTATATTCAGCAAGCGAACTCTGTTGGTCTTGACGCTGGCTATGCCGCAAAGGTGCGAGACGGCACGATAGACATTGAGAAAATCACGGACGAAGACCTTAACAATAAGATACAAGACTATCGAAATTGGTATGAGAAAGCGCTAGATTGTTTAGATGCTATTGATGATTTGCGCGAGTCTGAGTCGAAGCTCTATGAGCAGAGATTTGAAAACGTCTCTACCAAATACGATGGGTATCTTGGTGTAATCCAGCATGAGAAAGACATGCTCGATGAGTTTGTATCTCAGGCTGAGACTGCTGGATATATTACCTCTGGCAAATATTACGATGCAATGTCTGTCAACGCTAAGAAACAGCAGGAAGAGCTTAAGAAGCAACGTGACGAAATGATTTCTGAGCTTAATAACGCCGTTAATAGTGGCACTATTGAAAGATATAGTGAATCGTGGTAAACAAATTGCCACCTTGCATAGTAATATGCAAGTAAAATTCTATTTAATTGCTGGGAACCCCTTAGAGCTTTTCTACTACAACGTAACGATGAAATATGCGTAAGCGTGAAAGTTTGAAAAATGAAAAGATTGGGCAATCAGCAGCTAAAATCCGAATAGGATAAAGTTCAACGACTATCCCTTATGGGAGTAGGGTCGCAAGCTATTGGCGATTCGAAAAAGTAGATTACCTATAAATTTAAGTTTAACTAATAAATATATATGTTATAATGTGATACAGTACGGCAATGGAGGTGTTTATGTTTGATGAGAATCAATTAATTGAAACGAAATGCCACCCAAAAACAAAGAAATACTATCTTGACAAAGGATATTCTTATACAAAAAAAAGGTGATGTATTTTTTGTTAAAGCAAAAGATTTGCCAAAAAATTCACATGAGTGTATTAAAGTAATTTGTGATTATTGCGGAGAAGCATATTATCCAATTGCGTCAAATTATAATAATAGAAAAAATAAGGAATTTGATGCATGTGATAAATGTAGAACGTTAAAAGGCCGTGACTCGACTCTTGAGCAACGCACAAACAATACTTTTAATAAATTGAACAATATATGTAAACAAAATGACTATATTCTTCTAACTGATGAATCTGAGTATAAAAATGGATATAGTACTATAGTGTATCAATGTAAAAAACATGGCGTTCAATATTCAAATGCTGAAATGATGTTGTCTGGTAGACTGTGTAAAGAATGCGGATATGAGATTGCTGCAAAAAAGACAACGCTTTCGTCTGAGTATGTTAAGAGCAAGATTGAATCGTTTAATGGCAACAAGTTATTAAACGCAGAAGAATACGCTGGCTCAAGAGTTAGGAATCTTAATATTTTGTGTGCATGTGGAAATGTGTATACGACATGTTTTAATGATTATATGAACAGAGATTCTGCTAAAAGATGTCCGGTGTGTTCTGGTAAAATTAGTAGTGGTGAATTTACTGTAAAACAGGTTTTAGAAAATCATCATATTAATTTTATTCAGCAAAAAACGTTTGATGGTTGTAAAGATAAAAATCTTCTTCCATTTGATTTTTATTTGCCAGACTATAATATGATGATTGAATACGATGGCAAACAACACTATGAACCAGTTGAGTATTTTGGCGGAAAAGAATCGTTTGATTACACGGTAAGGCATGACGCTATAAAAAATGAGTATTGTAAAGATAATAATATAGATATACTTCGTGTCCCATATTGGGACGAAGATAATATTGAAAGTATTATTACAAAAAAATTAAATTTATAGGTAAAAGATATAGTCTCTTCTCATATGAAAATATGAGGAATAATAATATTCGGTTAGTGTAGCGAGCTAACTAAAGATAAAGATAACATGGTTAATTCCATTGACGAAGTTACGAAATCGATTGAAGAGCAGAACACTGCTTTAATTGAATACAAGAAAAATATTCAAGAAATAAACTGGTCTGTCTTTGATATGCTACAAGATAAGATTTCTAAAGTATCAGATGAATCGCAATTTTTAATTGATTTGATGTCAAATAAAAAATTGTATGAAGACAATGGGCAGTTAACAGACGAAGGCATTGCGTCAATGGGGCAGCATGGTGTTAAGTATAATATTCAGATGGCATTAGCCAATAAATATGCCAAAGAGATGCAGAAAATTAATAAAGAACTTGCTAATGACCCATATAACAAAGACCTTCTTGATAGACGGCAGGAACTTCTTGAATCTCAGCAAGAAGCAATCTTAAATGCCGAAGATGAGAAGAACTCTATTAAGGACATGGTTTCTGATGGTATTGATAAGGAGCTTGATTCATTACAGAAGCTTATTGATAAGCGCAATGATGCTCTTGACGCAGCCAAGGATTTATATGACTATCAGAAAAAGATAAAGGAAAGCACAAAGGATATCGCAGACCTTGAGAAGCAGATGGCTGCATATCAGGGTGATGTATCTGAAGAGACTAAGGCTAAGATTCAGCAAATCAAGGTAGACCTTGAAGAAGCTAAGTCTGACTTAGAGGAGACGGAATACGAACAGTACATTTCCGACCAACAAAAGATGCTCGATGATTTATATACTGATTACGAAACCATTCTAAATCAACGTCTTGATGATATTGATGCTCTTATGGCTGATATGATTTCTGAGATTAATAACAATGCTTCTACTATTGGAGCCACGATAGAATCTCAGGCTGATAAGGTTGGCTATACTTTGTCTGAGTCTATGAATACAATTTGGCTTTCTGGTAATGGCAGTATATCAAATGTAATCACAACGTATGGTACGAAATTTGATACGGCTTTGACAACTACCAATACCGCTCTTGGATATATCAATACCAATATCCAGAATATGATTGCACAGCTGAATAAGATTGCTGGTACAAAGATAAAGGCGGCTGGTGCTTCTGCTGCAACGGAGAAGCCAACGCCAAAGCCCTCTTCTACTCCTACTCAACAACAGCAGAAAAAACAAATAACTGTTGGTGGCACGATTAACGCTGGCGGTGCTAGGATTTACGCAGACTCTTATGGCAATGGTGGCGGTAGACAGACATTTGGCAGCGACCCAATCTATACCGTTTTACAGGAACGCAATGGTTATATCTTAACTCGTTGGCACAAGCTTTCAAGTGGATATACTGGTTGGTTTAAGAAATCTGATGTTAGCGCATACGCACTTGGCGCTAAGAATATCAGAAACAATGAGATGGCTTGGACTCAGGAAGACGGTTCTGAGATGATTATGCGCCCATCTGACGGAGCTATCTTGACTCCTCTTGCTAAGAATGATAGCGTGCTTACATCTGCTGCAAGCTCTAATATCTGGAATATGGCAAACAATCCATCTGACTTTATCAAAGACAATCTTAATTTTGATAAGATTGATACTGGTGCTAATGTTGGAAACAAGACAACATACACTCAGAATCTTGACAAGGTTGTATTCAATCTGCCTAATGTCAAGAATTATGACGAACTGCTTAAGTCTATGCGGCATGATAAGAATTTTGAGCGTCTTATTATGGCTATGACAATTGACCCCCTTGCAGGCAAGAGCAGCTTAGCAAAGGGCAAGGCGATTCGTTAATCCCCGAAGGCTACGGGTCGGCTTAGCCGAAGAATATAGCCTACTTGTTGAGTGGGGGAGTGATTTATATTCACTCCCCTTCTCTTTGTTTGAAACGAGGTAGAAGTATGAATACTGGAAAAAGAAATAGAAAATCGAATATTAAAAGTAGAATTATTGAGAGACAGACAAATGAAATTGAATCTCTCAAGAAAAGAATCTCCGAGCTTGAAATAGATTGCAATGAGAAGGATGAATTAATTAACTCTGTAGATTCTCTTCGCATTGAAATGGAACAAATCGTTGAAGACCTTAAGAATAAAGGCGAGGTATATGACAGGCTTGTCGGAGAATTAACTGAAATGAAGAAGATTATGAATGAAGAGGTCTTTAAGGGTAGATGGAATATCATTCGTTTTCTTTTAAAATAAATATAACTTCGAGCGATTGGAGGTGTGTCGGTGAAAGCATATGACTTTGAATACGATGGTGTCAAGCTGAGCGATCTTGGGTTTATTATTTGCAAGTTTGATTCAAGCGATGTCGATACAATAGATAATGGTTCACAGATAACTTTTAATACTGTGCCGACCTTGAACGGAATGAAGCACGAATTAACGAGTTCTACATATGAAGATTGCCTTAATACGACTTTTCAGATATGTAAGAACAAGTGCGATTCCAATCAAACCGATACAGTTTCATTCGATGAGATGCGCAACATCATGTCTTGGTTGAACAGAAAAGGCTTCCATAAATTTAGATTACTTGACGATGAATATTCGGGTGTCTATTTTGAAGCTTCATTCAATGTAAGCAGAATTGAAGTTAACGGTATGATTTATGGGTTTGAGCTTGAGATGTTTACCAATAGACCGTTTGCTATAAGAGAGCCTGTTGTCACTACAATTAAGAATGGTTCAGATAACGGTATAAATGTTATCTACAATGAATCTGATGAAGAAGGTTGCATTTATCCCGATATGGAAATCACCATAGAAAAAGACGGTGATTTTATAATGAAGAACTCTTTTAATAATAGAGTGATGAGAATTGCCAATTGTAAAACAGGAGAAGTTATCAAAGTGTCATATCCAGTGATTAGTTCTTCTTTGGGTTCTCATAAGATACAGAACGATTTCAACTGGTCTTTCTTTAGATTGGAGAATACATTTAGAGACAAAAAGAATAAAATAACATTGTCTCTACCATGTGTCGTTAGGATAACTTATTCGCCTATAGTTAAGGTTGCTATATAATTGGGGTGGTTTATATGGCTATAAAGATTGACTTTGATGCTGCTCATAATCCACAATCACCAACGATTATATTGGCAAAAAAGAATGGCGATAAACTTGGTCGAATAGATTCTGTTGAGATAGAATCAACTGATTCGATGAATGACGCTGCTGAGATATCGTTCAAAGTATATAAAACAGTAGATGAAAATAAGAATAATCTGTGGGATGAGATTATCAATTTTAGGCTTATATATTGTTTAGAGTGGAATCAATGGTTTGAGATTACAGTTGAGACAGATGAAGATACTCAAACAGTCAAAACTGTGACTGGTACTAATCTTGGATGTGCCGAGCTGTCTCAAATCATGCTGTATGATATTGAAATTAACACTGAAGACGATATCGCAAGAGAAGATTATGATAAAGACCATCCGACTATTTTCTATAATCCAGATAGACCAAGCTCCTCTCTTTTACATAGGCTGATGGAAAAGGCTCCGCACTATACAATAGGGCATGTTGATTCTACAATTGCAAAGATTCAAAGAACGTTTTCTTTTGATGATAAATCTATATATGATGCTTTCCAAGATGTTGCAGAAGAAGTTAAATGCCTGTTTGTGTTTGATGTTAATGCAGATAAGTATGGTAATTTAAATAGATCCGTTTCTGTTTACGACCTTGAATCAAATTGTCATGAATGTGGGTACAGAGGTGAGTATACAGATATATGTCCTAAGTGCGGTAGCGCCGATATTGATGAAGGATATGGCGAAGATACGACTATATTTGTAACGTCTGATGAGATTGCTGATAGCATTAACATGTCATTTGATACCGACTCTATCAAGAATTGTTTCAAGCTTGAGGGCGGAGACGATTTGATGACAGCCACTATTAGAAACTGCAATCCTAATGGCAGTGATTATATCTGGTATATTTCTGACGATACTAAATATGACATGTCAAATGAGCTTGTTAGGGCTATTGATTCTTACAATAAACTATATAAAGAATATCAGAGTGATTATGTTTATTTAAGCAATCAAGAAGATATCGTTAATAGATATAATTCTCTTGTAAGCAAATATAGCTCTAAAAACATATATATAAAATCATCTGCTGATGAAAGGCTGTTCAGTTCAAAAAACGAACATCTTGCAATTAAAAAAGAAGCCGGATACAACAACGACATCCAAGAGATTGAGTTGCCAGTAAAGGGCTATCCTGCTTTGATGAATGCTTATTACAATACAATTGATTTAGGACTGTATCTCACAAGCGGGTTGATGCCGACTGTTGAGATGAGCGATACCAATGCCGAGAAGGAAGCGGCAAAACTTACGGCTGCAAATCTCTCTCCTGTTGCAGTTGAAAAGATAGATAACATATCTGTCGCTACTGCCGATAGCGTTGTTTTGTCTATGGCAAAGGTAGTTGTTGATTCTACTAGGTATAGGGTCAAAGTACATGATGGCTCTACTCTTTCTGGTTCAAAGCCAGATCCAACAAGAATATGGACTGGTTGTTTTGATGTAATCAATTATTCTGATGAAGAAGATAAGTTTACAAGCAAAGAAATAAGCGTAACGATAAATAGCGACTATGAAACTTTTATCAAGCAAAAGATTGACAAAACTCTTGCAAAGGAAGATAGCGAGAACAAATATGGAATTTCTGAATTATTTGATATTGACGGCTCGTTGGATGATTTTAAAAAGGAATTGCAAAAGTATTGTCTAAATAGACTCATTTCTTTCCATGATGCTTGCCAGAGCTGTATAGATATCCTTGTAGAGCAAGGTGTAAATGAAGGCTCTTCGTGGTCTAAAGAGTTATATGATAAGCTTTACACTCCATATATCGACAGAATGAATGCCATTGAAAAAGAGATGAAGATTCGTCAAGATGAGATTTATCTGATATCTGGTAGGCGTGATGATGATGGGGATTTGAAAGAGTATGGCTTGCAGAATTTTATCATCGAAGAAAAAGACAAGACACAGGGCGTTCTTAATTTTCAACGGTATTTAACGAACTATAATGCTGGCGGCGCTAATCTGTGGCTTGAATTCTGCTCGTTCCGCAGAGAAGACAAATACTCTAATGAAAATTATATTTCAGACGGTCTTAATAATGCCGAGCTGTTCGAGAAGGCAAACGAGTTTATCAGTGTTGCCAATGATGAAATATATAAGTCTTCTGAGTTGCAGACTACAATCAGTGCAGACTTAAAGAATCTCTTACTTATTAGTAAATTTGCGCCATTGGTTAACGATTTTGCCATCGGCAATTGGCTTAGGGTTATGGTTGACGATAAACTATATAAACTTAGATTGATTGAATATACCATAGATTATGATGACCTAGATAATATCTCTGTTGAGTTCTCTGATGCCGTCAGAGTTAAGAGTTCAATCAAGAGTATCAAGGGCGTTATAGACCAAGCTTCTTCAATGGCTACATCTTATAGCTATGTGCAAAGACAGGCCAAGCAGGGCGAAAAGGGAACTACTGTTGTCAACAATTGGCTTGATAACGGTCTTGATGTAACGCATACAAAGATTGTCGGCGGTTCTGATAATCAGACGCAATCATGGGATAATCATGGTATGTTGTTCAGAAAGTTTGATGAAGTATCAAATGATTATGAGCCTACGCAGATGAAGATTATTAATTCAACGATTGCCATTACCGATGACAATTGGGCTACGACAAAGACGGCTATAGGCAAGTATTATTATACCGACCCTGATACTGGCGATACAGTGAGCGCATATGGTGTCAACGGCGAAACAATTATCGGTAAACTGTTCTTGGGTAAGAACATTGAACTTAAAAATGATGCTGGTACGCTTATTTTCAATGATAATGGGTTAGAAGTAAGTCATGGCAAAAATAAGGTGTCTATCAGCCCAAAGAATGATAGTGTAATCGATATCACTAATGGCGAAGAATCTGTTTTTAATGTAGATAAAGATGGCGAGCTTGTTGTTAACGGCAACATTATGGCGCGTAGTCTAAGCCTTGCAAACGGTGTTACTATTGACTCTAAAGTAGTCACAAACCTTGCGAATGTTGCTGTATCTGGTGACTATAGCGACTTAAAGAATAAACCTCATTTGGCTAATGTTGCAACCTCTGGAAGCTATAATGATTTAAGCGATAAGCCATCATTGGCTAATGTTGCAACCTCTGGAAGCTATAATGATTTAAGCGATAAGCCATCATTGGCTAATGTTGCAACCTCTGGAAAGTATACTGATTTGGCTGGCAATAAAGCCGAAGCGGGTAAATTACTATACGTTGATACCGATGGATCTGTAACAACTCTTACAATCAACAAATTAAAAGAGTTGCTTGGTATATAAAGTTAATGGTGATGTTGTGAATAAACATATTAATAAGCTGGTTGTGCTTTTTATGGCTGTAGCTGTATCGATTATTATTATGAACCCCCTCTATAACGGTGTGCAACAAAAGGCTGAAAATAATGTCAATGTTACAACTCCTATTTTGTATGACAAACCAGCTAAAGAAAATAAATATACATTTGATGAAAAGCAGGATTTACAAATGCCTGAACTTCCTACTGGATGCGAAGCAACCGCTCTTGGAACATTGTTGCGAATGAATGGTATAGATGTAACGAAGTTCGATGTTGCCGATGCTATGCCAAAAAGTGACGGAAGCGATTTCGTATATAGCTTTTGGGGAAATCCGTATAGTGCAACAGACGGGTGGGCTTGTATGGCACCGTGTTCTGTAATAACTGCAAATAAATTTTTAAAAGATACTAATAAGGTTGCAGTTGAATATACTGGCACAAACTTGACCGACCTGAAGTTTCCGTCTGCTGTATGGGTAACTATGTATTTAAATGACCCGCAGCCGTCAAATTATGAGTCAAATGGATATAGGCTATTTAGAAATCCGCATTGTGTTGTTGTTACCAGAATAGAACTAGATAGTGTATATGTTATTGACCCTCTTGTTGGCGAGGTCGCATATCCGCTTGAAATGTTTAATAATGTATATAAAGAGCTTGGGTGTCAAGCGGTGTGCATAGAGACGGCAAAGGAATAATTTGATTGGCGGTGATTATCTATGAATTATATATCTGATAGAGATTATAACGCTCAGATGAAAGCTATTAAAAGAATGAACCAGAGCAAAGAACGAGAAATAAAGCTGCGCGAAGAAAGAGAAAAGTACAGTTTTAAGTTCAAGATGCCGTCAACCAGTAAGATTGTTTTATTTGTATCTTTGATAATATGCTTACAGATTATATTCTTCTGCGAACGACTTATGGTTGAACTTAAGGATACGAGCGCATTGTATGTGTTGTTAGGCATTCCAGCTGCAATGGCTCCAATAATCTGGGCTTATTTCAGTAAGGCCAAGGCCGAGAACACAAAAAATGGCATAGTTTATGAAACCGCTATGCGCAATCAGACTGGTTCAGAAGATGAATCATGTGATGACGTACCAAACGATCCGTCATTTTAAGGAGTGATTTTATGAACGTTGATTTCAATGCTTTATATGCTATTCAGAATTTTCTTCAGTTGGTTAACGATAACTGGACTGTAATCATTGTTATCGTAGCCCTTATCATCTCTATTGATAAAAAGGCGAAAGAGTTTTTCAGCAAGTCAGATGACGAGAAGATTGCAATCGCCAAGAAGCAGGTTCAGGAGACTATGCTTAAGCTGATTACCGATGCCGAAATTGATTGGCAGGACTACAAAAAGGCTGGCTCTGTCAAACGTGCTCAGGTAATCGAGGAGATTTTCGAGAAGTATCCTATTCTGTCTAAGGTCACAGATCAAGAAGCGCTGATTTCTTGGATTGATGAGACAATTGATGACGCTCTTAAGACAATGAGAGAGGTATTCACTGAAAACAAAACTGTTGAAAGTGAGGTCAAGTAATATGAGTATTTCTAACTGTGGACACGATGAACGCAATAGGTATAGCGGTGGTCAGGCTGGCGACCAGTCTAAGACAGAATGGTATATTCGTCCTTGGTGGAATGATAGTTGGAATGTAGTTCTTAGACATCCAGACGCAAAGACTCGTAATCTTATTGCAGACATGGCTATCAAGGCTGCTAAGAACGACTTGGTTGGTTATGACCAGAGAGAGCGCCTTACATTTTGGAATCATCTAAAGGCATCTAATTATGACCCTGCTCAGATTACAGTTAAATGCGAAGCAGACTGCTCTAGCGGCGTTGCCGCAATTGTGAAGGGCGCTGGTTATCGTCTTGGCAATAAGGCAATGCAGAACGTAAATCCAAGCATTACTACTTGGAACGAGCGTAATGCGCTTAAGGCTGCTGGTTTCCAAGCGCTTACTGATTCTAAGTATCTTACAAGCGATGCCTATTTGCTTGCTGGCGATGTTCTACTTAATGAGAGCAGACACACTGCAATTAACGTAACTAACGGAAGCAAGTCTGGCGGCTCTTCTTCTACCCCTGTTGTGCCACCTGCATCGTCCTCATCTGGTAAACTATCTGTTGATGGATGGTGGGGCGTTGCAACTACAAAGGCTCTCCAAAAGGCGCTTGGAACCACTGTCGATGGCATTGTGAGCGGTCAAGACGCTGGCAATATGGCTTCTGTAAATCGTGGCGGTCTTGTAAGTACTTCATGGAGGACTGGCAGGGGTGGCTCTCAGATGGTCAAGGCGCTACAGAGAAAGATTGGTGTATCTGCCGATGGCTATTTTGGCAAGAATACATGTAAAGCCTTACAGCGCTATCTTGGAACCACTCAGGATGGCATTGTAAGCGCACCGTCTTCCATGGTTAAGGCATTGCAGCGTAAGTTGAATGCTGGCTCGTTTTAAATATAACAATTAAATATATATGCACAAACATAGGGAGGGCTTCAACCACTCCTCCCTATGTCTTTTTTTAATATACTAGAACGCCAACATCGAATGAAAGGCAGCGTAAATGTAAATGCTTAATTATATAGAATATCTTAATGTACCATCTCAAATAGCGATTGCCTTGATTGCTGTGTTGTTTGTTCTTCAGCTTATTGGTGAATTTTTAAACTTTAAAGGCAAGGCAGTCCCAGAGATTATGAGCATAAGGAAGTATTTCTCAAGAAAGAAACTAGAGCGTAAAGTAATTAGAGAACTGCCAGACACGATACAAGATTTAAAAAATATAGTTAACAATATTGACAAACACTATAATGCAGACAATATCTCTATGAGAGATAAATGGATTGACAGTGTTAACAATAAACTTATGATGGAAGATAAACTTGTACGTGACTTAGATAAAAAACTCGATGAAGCAAATAAAGATATAGTGTCTATTCTTGTCGATAATAAAAGAGATACTATTATAGATTTTGCATCAAGGGTTTCGAATTCTAATGTTCTTGTCACCAAAGAGCAGTTTGATAGAGTTTTTAAACTATATAAAGAATATGAAGACCTTATCAGTAAGAATGGTCTGACCAATGGAGAAGTAGATATTGCATACCGCATTATCGTTGAATCATATGAAGATCACTTATCTAATCATACGTTCATTGAAGATACTCGCGGTTGGTAACAAATATACAATGAATGTTTTATGAAACGAGGTGTCTTTATGGCTTATGTAATTTTAGTAAATGAAGACAATACTTTGACTGCAAGCAAAAAGGAACGCATTATGCAGAGGTCAAAGTTGTTTAATAATCTATGGTTTCTTGCCGAGCCAACATATAACGGGTACGATATAAGTGCTTGTACCGTTGTGATGGAATATATTTTGCCTATTAGCAAGAAGTATTATAGTGATATTCTTGAGCTTTCAGAACAAGGATATCAAGAATATTTAAAATATGTTGTTCCTATTGATAGTAAGTTAACTGCTGAAGCTGGCGAAGTTGAACTACAGCTCACTTTTATCTATAGTGATTTGGATGAAAATGGAGAAAGCGTACAGCGCGTTCGCAAGACTTCCACGGCAAAGTTAAATATTATTCCTATTAGCGCATGGAGCGATATTGTTCCAGATAGCGCCCTTGGTGCGCTTGACCAGAGGATTATCAAGATGGACGCTCAAATCAAAGAGCTTCTTAATCTTGGCGATGCATATGACGCAGCCAAGGCAGATAATATTGCGTATGATGCAGATAAGCAAACGCTACAGCTTCTATCTGGTGTAAACAAGATTGGCGATGAGGTTTCTCTTAACGTTGATGGCGGTGCCGATGGCACTACTGCTATTGACTTCTCAGACCTTGGGCTTGGAGCAGGCGTTGCAAAACTGTTGGCAGATAGCCGTAAGGTTGTCAGTTTTTAAATGCACTTATATTTATTGAATAATATGAGGGTGATTTGTCATCCTCTTTTTTATTATTGTTTGAAAGGAGGATGACAATGGGTTTATCTTTTAAAGATTCGTTAAATAAAGCTAAAGAAAATAACAATGCAAGAATGATGGATAACAATATCTCTCCTATGTCTCTTGATGATGATGTGCCAGTATATGACGATACCTCACTTGCATCTCTTGATGGTGAATCCGCTGTCGCTGTGAACTCTAATTCGTTAGAAGGTTGGACTCGCAGCAGTAATTACCTGTATTACGAAGAGTATTCAGATGAGAACATTTCAAATGTTGATGATGTAAAGAATGTCTTAATTGATGAGAAGCAAATTAACCTTACGCAAGAATCGAATTCGCAATATATCCCATTTAAGATGCCACGTAGATATGATGGCTTTGACCTTCTTAACACAACCATTATTATTCATTATGTCAACAAAGACGGATATGAAGACCATAGCAACGTTGTAAATGTATATTATAATGATGAGTATATTAGATTCGGTTGGCTTGTTGGTAAGAATGCAACTGCCGTTGAAGGCACTCTTGAGTTTGAGATTATTGCATCTGGCGTAAACTCAAAGGGCGATGAGTATGTTTGGAAGACAAAGCCAAACAACCAGCTGAGCGTACTTAAGTCTCTTGCTGGCAACGGAGCCATTGAGCCTGATAACACATGGATTACCAGCTTTATGACTCAGGTAAATGAGAAGGTTGCAGAAGCTCAGCGCTATGCGCAGGAAGCAAAGACAACTGTTGACGGCATCTCTGATTACGCTGATAAAGCAGAAGCATCTGCAAACAAAGCACAGCAGGTTGTTGATACCGCAAAGACTCAGCTTGAAGGAACTGTCTCTTCTGCTGTGAATGATAAAGTAGCCACCGCGTTATCTTCTTATTATACCAAGACTCAGGTTGACAATATTGTTAAAAATATTGATATCTCTGACCAACTTGACGAAGTGAAGCAGCAAATTGCTAGCTTAGATGGTCTTGCTAAGTTCAATGTCACATACGATGGCAGTAAGATGACGTTCTACAATGGCGAAACTGTGATGAAAGCAATTCAAATCACAAGCGACCCAACCGAGGAATGGACTACGCAATACACAGCTGGTGTTGACAAAAAGATTAATGACGCTAAAACAGAAGCAGACGAGAAGTTTGCGACAAAAGCAAGTCTTAATACGACCAACACCAATGTTGCTTCTGTGACATCTACCGCAAATGCAAATAAGGAAAATGTGACCAAGCTTGGCGATAAGGTTGCTAAATTTGAAGAAACCATTAATGGTCTTGATACTTCTCCTCGTTTAACATATGATGCCACATACGATGAAGAGCATACTTATACCCTTTGGGAAATTCAAAACGAGGGCAAGTCGGACGAAAAAAAAGAAGCAAAAGCTCAGTTCAAGATTCAAGGCGGCGGTGGCGGTGGCGGAACCAGCAGCATCCTGAAGATTACATATATCACAACAACCCCCGTTGTGGCAACGTTAGACGATAAGATTATTATCAAGTACAACTTCTCTAGAACCGACTCTTCTGGCGATGTTGGCGGCGATGGTACTGCGACATGGAAAGTTGACGGTTCTATTGTTGCTACGAATACCGCTGCGTCTGGTGAAAACTCTTTTGATATTACCGACCATATTACAGTTGGTACACACAAGGTCAATCTTAGTATTGCTGATGACGCTGGCAGTCTTGTAACTAAGACTTGGACTGTTCAAAGGATTGATGTCAGGCTTGAATCTTCTTTTAATGATAGCTTTACATACCCCATTGGAAAAGTTTCTTTTGATTACACTCCTTATGGCGCTATTCAAAAGAAGGTTCATTTTATTTTAGACGGTAATGAAATCGGAACTGTAGATACTGCTGTTTCTGGTGTCCCCTTGGTGTATGACCTTCCTGCTCAGACACATGGCGCTCATTTACTCGAAGTGTACATGACGGCAGAAGTCAACGGTAAGGCAATTGAATCCAATCATATTGTTAAAGATATTATTTGGTATGATTCAACAAGTGACAAGCCTGTAATCGGATGTGTTAAGCAGAAGTTTACGGCTAAACAGTATGACACAACAAACATTGTGTATACTGTATACGACCCATCTACTGAAACTCCACAAGTAACTCTAGCCGTTGACGGAAAAACCGTCTCAACACTGACAATTGATAGTAATACTCAGACATGGCAGTTTAAGTCTTCTGACGTTGGCGCACATACACTTACTATTACTTGTCGTGATACTGTTAAGACTTTAACGGTAAATGTTGAAAAACTTGATATTGATGTTGAGCCTGTTGTTGCTGGTCTTGCATTTGATTTCAATCCTGTTGGTAAGTCTAATAACGACACCGATAGATTGTGGTCTGATGGCGATGTTGCTATGACCGTATCTGATAATTTCGACTGGGTTAACGGCGGATATCAGATTGATGATAATGGCGATCAATACTTTGGCGTTAAGGCTGGAACTACAGCAACTATCTCTTACAATCTTTTTGCAGATGATGCCAAGAAGAATGGTAAGGAATTTAAATTGATTTTCAAGACAACCAACGTTGCGAAGAGCAATGCTACGTTCTTGACTTGTCAATCTGGTACAACATCTGATGTTGGCCTTCAGATGAACGTACATGAAGCATATATTAAATCAAGCGCAAAGTCTTTATATATCCCATATAGCGAGGAAGATATTATTGAGTGGGAGTTTAATATCAATAAAGATACTGATATTCCTATCGTCATGTCTTATGAAGATGGCACCCCTTGCCGTCCTATGAGCTATACAGGCGATTATTTGTTTACTCAGGATTCGCCAGTTCCAATCACTATCGGTTCTCCTGATTGTGATGTCTTGATTTATCGTATGAAGGCGTACAATACAAGCCTTACAAGCTCGGCAATTTTGTCTAACTTTATTGCAGATGCTCGTACCGCAACTGAGATGATTGATCGTTATACTCGAAATCAGATTTATGATGAGAATAAACTTTTAACTCCTGAATCTGTTGCAAGTGCTTGCCCAAATATGCGAGTTATCAAGATTGAAGCTCCACACTTTACAAACAATAAGAAGGACTTTGTTGGTAATACTTCTTTCGAGTGCATATATAAGAACGGCGATGCCGTTCTCGATAATTGGAAGTTTGAGAATTGTTACCATTCAGGCCAAGGTACAACCTCAAATGAGTACGGTGCCGCTGGTCGCAATATCGACCTTATTGCAGGATTCGATGGTAAGCATCAGGTAACTAGCAAGGTAGAGTTAGACCCGAACTATATTACAAAACTTACGTTTGGCGATGGCAGTACTGTAACAGATGGCTCGGGCAAGATTGCTCTTACTAGAACTTCTGTCCCTAATAACTGGTTTAACGTCAAAGTCAACATCGCCAGTTCAGAGATGGTAAACAACGCCTATCTTCAGAAGAGATATAATGACTATATTCCATACTCCACTCCTGCGACTCGTAGAGATTCTAGGATTAAAAATGATATGGAATTCGTCAACTGCGTTATCTTCATTAAGGAAAGCGACCCAGATTTAACTACCCACAGGGAATTCCAAGATACGTCATGGCACTACTACGCACTCGGCAACATCGGTGACTCTAAGAAGACTGATGTTACAAGAGCGTACGATCCAGATGATATGAAGGAATTTACCATCGAGATTAGCGACAACACACTGCCCAACTCTATCTTCCAAACTGGCGTTACTAAATCTGATGGTTCTATGAAGTATCCTATCACAAAAGCAGAATGGGCTGCTGGAAATGAAGCTTATGATGCTTTGCATAATGATTGGGATGGCTCATTTGAGTTCAGATATGATTGTTGCGGGGACACAAAAGATGGTTCTTCTATCTCCACAGATGAAGAGAAGACCAAAATCAGAACGCAGAATAGGCAAATTTGGCGAGACTTTTATGAGTTCATAATTACATCTACGGATGATGAATTCAAGAACAATCTTGGCAATTGGTTTATAGTAGATTCTGCCCTATACTTCTATCTGTTCACGCTAAGATATACTATGATTGACAACAGAGCCAAGAATACTTTCTGGCACTGGGCTAAGCATTATATCACAACCGCTGAAGCAACAACGCTTGGCGATAAGGCTGCTTATTATACTGTTGACGATGCTGCCGCTGGAATTAATAACGGATACCGTTTTGACCTCTGGGACTATGATAACGATTCGGCTTTGGGTATTAACAACAGCGGCGAGCTTACAATGACTTATGGCAAGGAAGATACTGACTACCGCACAGATGGAGATAAATCTTCTGGCTATGTGTTTAACGCAGCCGAGTCAGTATTCTTCTGTCGCGTCCGTGACTTAATGGGTTCTGACCTTCAGAAAATGTATGTAAGCTGTGAAAGTAAAAACTGTTGGAGCGCTTCTTCTCTTATCAATCAGTTCGATGAGAAGCAGAACGAGTGGTGCGAAGAGCTTTGGCGCGTTGACTACGTGCGCAAGTACGAACGTCCTTATAAAGACGGCAACACTCGATTCCTTGAGCAGATGATGAATGGAAAGAAGAAGTATCAGCGTAGGCAGTTTGAGCGCGACCAAGAGATGTATATGGCTACCAAGTTTATCGGTAATACGGCTACATCTGACCAGATTATGTTTAGATGCAATACGCCTAAAGACGCTGTTGTTGCGCCAAATTACACTCTTCATCTTACGCCATTCTCCAATATGTATCTGTCTGTCATGTTCGGCAACTCCTCTCCTACTCAGGTAAGGGCAAAGGCTGGCAAACAGTATGACATTACATGTCCATATGATACGATGGATGATACGGCGGTACTTATCTATGGTGCGTCAAGAATTCAATCTGTCGGCGATGTGTCCGCCTGCTATATACACGATAACGACTTCTCTAAGGCAGAAAAGTTAAAGGAACTTATTATCGGTAATGCCACAGAGGGTTATTCTAATGCCTTCTTGACAAACCTAGTTATCGGTAATAATAAGCTTCTTGAGAAACTTGATATCAGAAATACTCCTAACCTTGTAAGTAGCTTGGACTTCTCAAAGTGTATGAATCTTGAGGAGCTTTATGCTTCTGGTTCTGGACTGAGAGGTGTTCTATTTGCAAGCGGTGGTAGCATTAGGTTGGCTCAATTGCCTGCTACTCTTACGTCTATCAATATGAAGAATCTAATGTATCTAACCAACCTTTCTATTGCTGGGTACGATTCAATCTCTACGCTTATTATAGAGAATTGCGACACCGTAGACGTAAAGGATTTGCTTGATAAGGCCAACAATGTCAGCAGAGTAAGAATTACTGGTATTGATTGGACTCTTGAAGACACGTCTCTTCTCGATAGAATCTATAAGATGTCTGGTATCGATAAGAACGGCTACAATGTCGATAAGGCTGTATTGGCTGGTACAGTCCACGTTCCCGTTGTAAAGCAGCAGCAATTGTATGACTATCAGGAAGCGTGGCCTGATTTAGAGATTGTATTCAATACGATGCTTGAACAGTTTATTGTCAAGTTCGTAAACTATGATGATACTGTTCTTGACACGCAGTACGTTGACAAGGGCGGCAATGCCGTTGACCCGCTAACAAGAGCAGACAATCCTATTGATACGCCTACTAAACCAAGTTCTGTAAGCACGGATTTTACGTTTAAAAAGTGGGATTTGCCGCTGACTGGCATCTTTAGCGATAGAACAATCAAGGCAACGTATAGTGAGACAACGAGACGCTATACTATTAAATATGTTTCCCGTGGCGTAACGCTTCAGGAATCTACTGGCCTGTATGGTGAGAATGTCGAATACACTGGTGCAATTCCGACCTATACTCTTGAGGAAAATGCATATAAATATTATATGTTTGATAGGTGGGATAAGAGCGGCTTTATTGATGGCGATAAGACCGTAAATGCAATATTCGATACGTTTACATATGCTCCAACCGCCCTTGCTGGCAAAGAGCTAAAAGATATGCGGCCTGTTGAGGTTTATGCCATTACAAAACTTGGTCTTGATAGTTCTGGCGCAAACATTCAGGCTGGTGACGCATATTCGTTTAACATGGGATATGATATTGATTATGACGATATCACATCGAAAACAGTTATCTCTGAGAAAACTGTTTTCGCTGGCAAGAATTATGTCGATACTGGAATCAAGCTTTTCGATACCGATAAAGATTTCGTATTGGCAATTGATTATAAATTCTTGAGCGGTACATCTGAAAAAAGCGTCCTTGCCCAGTGTTTCCAGTCAAATGGTTCAAACGGATTTAAGCTGTGGTCTAATGGCGGAATCAAGATGAGCTGGGGTACGTCTTCAACTGGTGCTGGTTCGGTTGGTAGCCGCGACATGGTTGTGCTTAGACACAAAAAAGGTGACGATAATATTTACGTATATTATTCTAATCTTAAGGGTAATGAACCAGATATTGTAAAGCTTGAAAGAACAAAATCGACAATCATAGATAGCACTCTTGTATTTGGCTGTTCTAAAGCTGACGATGGTGCATATGAGAACTACGCTGTCGGCAATGTATATTGGAGCAAGATTTGGTATGAAGACCTTGGCGATACGGTGTGTAAGAAACTGGTAAGTTGGACGCATGAGAATGTGGCACTTGAGGTGTGTAGCTTCAAAAAATACTATCTCAGCAATGAGCCGTCTAAGCGCTGTACGTTCAGCTTGCTTGCAAAGCATCTTCTTGACAGAAAGCGTGCATTTAATGAGAACGGAAGCAACGCTGGTGGTTGGACTAGCTCTGACCTGAATAGCTTCTTGAATACAAGATTCTACGAAGCATTGCCTATAAAGATTAAACTTCTCATTAAGCAGGTCACGGTTAACTCTTCTATCGGCAACGGGTCAAAGGAGCTAAGCGCATCTCAGTGCTATGTCTCCATTCCTGCCGCTATCGAGCTTAGTAATTCATATGAAGTCAGCGAAGAGCCATTTGTTAACGAGGGTGAAACCATTTCCTATATGACATCTAATGATGCTAGGAAGCGTGCAGCTGTCGATGGCGATTACACGTCTTACTGGACTCGCTCACAGAACGTTTCGTATACAAATTATATCTATACGGTAAACGAGCAGGGCGATCTATATGGATTCAATACAGCTGGAACAGAAAACGGCGTATTGATTGAGATTTCTTTCTAATTATATTGCAAGGGTGTCGCTGAAATATGTGGCACCCTTTTTAATGAGGTGAGCGCATGTTTTACAAGGTCATAAAAGACGGTAGGGTTGTCGATGTGCTTGACAGGCTCATATACCTAAAGTATCAGGAGAAGTATGACCGCATGATATTCTGTGATGAAGAGGAAGCGCAGGCTGTCTATTCTTCTGATGGCAAACATATTTGGCATGAAGAATCGTTATATCGAATTCCAGTTGACGGATATGACACCGTTCAACTAGAAGAGATTGACGAATGCGAATATGAACAGCTAAAGGTTCTTAATATGAAAACCCCAGAGGAAATCATTGACGCATATACAGCTATGCTATTAAGCGATGGGGTGATTTAAATGAATCAGTTTGTAGAGTCTTTAAAGCGCCTATATGACAACCACGCCATTAAAGAGACAAAGGTTGTTTCTTTATACAATAACAATAAAATAACGAAAGACGAAATGGTATATATCTTGGGAAAATAGATATATACCACCCTTCTTTTTGAAAAATAGTCGATATGGCTGTTTTAATATGTAACTGCTAACACAATAAAAGGAGATACTGTATGGCGATTAAATCAAAGAATGCATTCGGTAGCAAGGCTAATATCGAGACTGCTAAAGCTAATGGAATGATTGATGAGTATGACATTCTTTATCTTGACGATGGCGAAATTGCTTGGCTAGATAAGAGTAAGAATACTGTTATCAACACTCCTCGCACTCAGGAAGATATTGTTGTTTCTTCTGTTGATAGCTTTGATGAAACGGATGGTAACAAGATTGCCGCTGGCAAGACGCTAGAGGAAGCTATCAAGATTGTTACTAATTCTGTTCTGCCGAAGGCTCAAGAGAAAACCCTACAGTCTGCAAAGGACTACGCCGATACCGTTGCTGGCGGGAGTGTTGACGTAGTAGAGTTTTAACCCTGATTTTGGAGGTAATAAAATATGGCAGATACGGCGAATAAAGCCCCAATGTCGGTCGTTGTGACTACCTCCGAAAAACTGTCTAGTTTGTTGATTCAGAATGGTCAGCTTGTATTTGTAAAAGACAAGCGTAGAATTGCGTTTGACTGGAATGACAAGAGAACATTCTATAATCAAATCACGGAGTTGGAAACAGATTACGAGAGGATTTCAACTTCCTCCCCGTCTGATGGATATTATTTTGTTATCGAAACTGCTATTCTTTGGCGATACGATAACGGCTGGACTCAAATAACAACTAAGCCAGATGATATAGTATTCATAGGTGCTGAACTGCCAGAATTGGGGCAAGCCAAAGAAAAAACACTATATGTTGACAAAACAAAAAAAGAAATATCTGTTTATGATAAGGCCGCGAATTCATATGTCGTGGTAGCGAACAAAACAGATGGTTCTGGTGGCGGGTCTATCGATACCGTCACAAATGATGATATTGATTCTCTTTTTAAATAGAAGGAAAATTTATGGCTGAAAAGAAGTATATTGATTTTACTGGTCTAGGTCATTATGATGAGAAGATTAAGGCTGTAATCGATTCTAAGGATGCGGCTACTCTTAAGTCTGCTAAGGACTACGCAGATAGTCTTGCTGGAAATTATGATGCCGCTGGCACTGCCGAAACTAAGGTTCAGGAGCTTGCCAATAGTCAGGTAAAGACCAATACCGCTGCTATCTCTAAGCTTAATGGCGATGCCAAGACAGAGGGTTCTGTTGCCAAGGCAGTTGCAGATGCTCAGGCTGGTCTTGAGACTAAGATTTCCGCCGCCGATTCTAAGGCCGCTGCTGCTCAGACTGCTGCTGACAATCTTAAGACCTATGTTGGCACTATCCCTGAAGGTGCGACTTCCAAGGATGTTGTGTCCTATGTAAACGAGAAGACATCAGGTATCGCAACTGATGCTTCTATTACCGCTCTTACAAAGCGCGTAGACACGGCTGAGGGCAAGATTACGACTGCCGAGGGTAACATTACAACGCTTCAGGGCAGCGTTAATTCGGTCGAAGATAAGGTGACCACTCTTGTCGGTGAGGATGCTGGCAAGTCCGCCCGCACTATTGCGAATGAAGAGCTTACAAAGCAGCTAATTCCTGAGAGCGCTAAAGAAAGCCTTGACACGCTTCAGGAGATTGCCGCTTGGATTCAGAAGCACCCAGACGATGCTTCTGCCATGAACGCTGCGATTGACGCTCTTAAGGTAAAGGTTGGCGATATCCCAGAGGGTGCCACTGCTACCACCATTGTCGCATATATCAAGGAGCTTGTTGATGCTGAAAAGACTCGTGCAACTGGTGTAGAAAGTGGTCTTGATACTCGCGTGAAGGCTGTCGAAGCTAAGCTTGGCGATGGTGAGGGGTCTGTTGCAAAGCAGATTGAAGCTGCGGTAAAGGTTGAGACTGATGCTCGCATTGCTGCCGACTCTTCTCTTGATGGCAAGATTACCACGGCTAAGAGTGCCGCAGATAAGGCTCAGGGCGATGTTGACGCTCTAAAGGATGTCGTTGCTTCTAAGGCTGCTGCTTCTGATGTTACCGCTCTAACTACTCGTGTGACTGCTGCCGAGAAGGATATCGATGACCTTCAGGCTGCTATCGCGGCTGACGGCAAAGTTACCGCCGCAATCGCCGATGCTAAGAAGGCTGGTACTGACGCTCAGGCAACTGCTGATAAGAACAAGACTGACATTGCCACTCTTACCACGACTGTTGGTGGTCATACTACTACCCTAAGTTCTCAGGACGACCGCATCTCTTCTCTTGAGACTAAGGTTGGTGACGGCTTTGTTGCCATTACTAACGAGGAGATTGATAATTTATTCAATTTGTCCTAATGCTTATGCTTAATATAGCAAAAATAGAATAAGGGTTTTAAGTGGGGAGGAAGAGGTGTATACACCTCTTCCCCACCCTTCTACTCTGCCGTTTACCCTATAATTGTTAGAATAATAACAATTGTAGGGTAATTATTTTTTATAAAAATTATTTCTTAACGTCTCTGTTTTTTATTAATAGATATCTAATGGAAAATAAAGACGTTAAGAAATTAACATATTGAAAGGATGTGGTTGCATGGCAGAAACAAAGTTTCTTAACAGCATCGGTTTAGCCCATCTACTTGAGAAGATAAACGCGAAGTTTTCAAAGATAGGACACAAACATACAAAGGCTGATATTACAGATTTTGCACATAATCACAACGATCTATATTATACCGAATCTGAAATTGATACAAAGGTAAATACACTTAATACAGCTATTGCTGGCAAGGCTAATTCTTCTCATACTCACGCTGCCGCTGATATTACGTCTGTGAATGCTTCTGCCATTACTGGCACTATCGCAGCTGCCAACCTTCCCAGTTTCGTTGATGACGTTCTTGAGGGTTATTATAATGCTTCTGATAGCAAGTTCTATAAGAATTATGATGCTTCTGCAAAGACTTATAGCGGTGCCTATACTGGTGAGACTGGTAAGATTTATGTCAACCTAAATAACAATAAGACTTATCGTTGGAGCGGTTCTGCGTATGTGGTTATCTCTGAGACTATTGCGCTTGGCGAGACTTCTTCAACCGCATATCGTGGCGATCGCGGTAAGGCCGCTTATGACCACGCTGCCGCAAAGGGTTCTGCTTTCGCAAGTGGGCTTTATAAGATTACCACTAATGGACAGGGTCACGTAACCGCTGCTACCGCCGTTCAGAAGAGTGATATTACCGCCCTTGGTATCCCTGCTCAGGATACAAATACTTGGAATGCTCTAAAGGGTGCTACTGCAACTGCTGCTGGTTCTGCTGGTTATGTCGCCGCTCCCGCCAATGGTCAGCAGGGCTTCTTCCTGCGCGGTGATGGTGCTTGGTCTGCTATCTCTAAGGCAACTGTCGGCCTTGGAAACGTGGACAACACAGCCGACTCTGCAAAGTCCGTTAAGTACGCTACCTCTGCTGGTAGCGCAAGTACAGCTACCAAGGCATCCACAGCCGATTCTGCTACCAAGGCAACTAAGGATTCTGCTGGTCAGCAGATTAACACCACTTATATCAAGGGTCTTTCTGTAAGTGGTCGCACTGTTACCTATACTCGCGGTGACGGCACTACTGGTACAATCACAACTCAGGATACGAACACTACATATAATGCTCTTACCAATGATGAGATTGATGCCGCGTTCGCTGCTGTATTCGGTTAATATATAAAATTAAAATGAATTATTAATTCATCAATGAAGACGAGCTGATAATTTACGTGTGTCAAAAGATGTATTTTATCAGCTCTGTTTTTCATTTATAGAACTCCCTTTATGTTAGGAGGAACTATTATGGGTTATCTTGATAAAGATGGCTTAAGTCGAGCTTTTACAAAGCTTAAGACACTTATTGATAAAAAGGCAGATGTTGGACACACGCATCCATACGCAGGGTCTTCTTCTGCTGGCGGCTCCGCAAATAGTGCCGTAAAGCTTGATTCATCTGCTGGTGGCGCGAATCATCCTGTTTATTTTTCTAGCGGTAAGCCAGTGGCAATTTCATATACTATAGATAAATCTGTGCCTAGCAACGCTGTATTCACGGATACTACATATTCTGATGTAACTGCTTCAGCACATGGTCTTATGACTGCCGCCGATAAACAAAAGCTCGATGCTCTTGGCGGTATTATAACTATCACTAAATCTCTTAAGCTTACAACCTCTTGGATGGATACTGGCATTTCTGGCGATGCTCTCTCAACTGGTACTTATGTTGTTCAAGTTGGAGGATTATCTTCAGATGACGGCATTGATACTTATGGTGAAATTTGGTCTGGTGTTATGAGCTGGTATGCTGATTTAACTAATAGTGAAAATGCAGAAGAAGTCTTGTTGCATAATGCTGGTCATGCTGATAATTCTGGCGAGATTTATTTACGTACAATTCGTACAGCTGGTAGGAAGTATATTAAGTTACAGATAGCTTCTAATATCGCCGCCACGAAAGCAGATAATGTTGTGTTTAAATTTAGAAAGCTTATATAGGAGGTGGTACTATGACATTAAGAATTAAAGATGTAATTGAGGGTAAAATCAGTAATGCCACACATGCAGATGCAGTACCTTGGAGCGGTGTCAGTGGTAAACCTTCTACATATACTCCATCGTCTCACACCCATGATGATAGATACTACACAGAATCAGAAGTAGATTCTAAGCTCAATGGAAAAGCAAGCTCATCGCATACGCATACAAAATCTCAAATTACAGATTTCCCCTCTTCTATGAAGAATCCTAATTCTTTGACAATTTCTTTAAACGGGACTTCTCAAGGTGCTTATGATGGTAGCGCAGCTAAGTCAATTAATGTAACGCCTTCTAGTATCGGCGCTGCCACAAGCGGTCACACTCATGCATATATTACCATTGGCACTGCTGAACCAACTTCAAGTACGTCTGGAATTTTTTATATTCAGACAAATTAATAGACGTTATTCTGCTATAATATAGCAAAGTAAAAGTTCTTTTATTTAAGAGGAGGTGTAGAATTATGAAGATGTATTTAGGAGATGTACCAGTCAAGTCATTATATACGCACACCGATACTGATGAGGGCAACATTACTGCGCCAGATATGCAATCTGGCATGATTGCTTTTGCCAAAGGTGTAAAATTGACTGGCACTGGAAAGGCGTTTGTCTTTGCTTCTTATGGACAAATATCAACAAATAAAGCTTGGCCTGTTCCATCTATTATCAATTTTATTGAAGTGTCTTCATTGACGTATCCTGTAAAAACGAATATAGCACTAAGTTCTATGAAAAACACAGATTTTTCTACAATCCAAAAAATTGGGGCTGTTACTATTAACGGAACAGCGTATGACATCACAGCGCTAGTTTCCAATAATATGCTAACAGTAGGATGTTCTAAGGATATAAATCTTGAAGTATTCTACGGAAGGGATGAACACGTATGAGTGTAAAAAGACTACAGTATAATTATGCACAGATTGAACTTGACACTGGTTTGTGCGTTGGTTGCATGACTTGTTCTTATGAGATTACTATGGAAGGCTTTATTGCCGTTCCTAGTGCAAGTAATGATTATGTTGGTAAGTACTATCACGATGGATCTTGGTACGAGGATGCAGAATTCACTATTCCTTGGACTTTTGAAGGTTAATTAAAAACTAAACACATAACCTTATCAGGGGTGTGGGCATTTCGCTTGCACCCCTTTTTATTTTTTATTATATAAAAATGAATATTTGGAGGTGATTATATGGCGTTACCATATGTAAGCGTATCTGCCAGTGCTAACAATAGCACCATATATGTAACAGGCCATTTTCATAACAATGGTTCAACTTGGGATAGTTCAGGCAGTAGATTTACATTGAGTATTGATGGCATAGGTAATATCTATGACCAAGGACATACGTTTAACGGCAACAGCTTCGACTTCTCTGCTTCCCGTGGTGTCGGCACCTCTTACAACAATCGTACATATACGGTTCATGCTTGGTGGGACAGTTCAGGATTTTCGCACGGAACAGATTATGCGACCACAACTGTCACAGTTCCAGCTATCGCGCGACCGACATACACGGTATCTTACAATGCCAACGGCGGCTCTGGCGCTCCTAGCAATCAAACTAAGCAGCATGATATCACATTGACACTCTCCTCTGTTAAACCAACAAGAGATGGATATGAATTTGCTGGTTGGGGTACGTCTGCCACCGATACTGGCGTTAAGTATTCTGCTGGTGGACAATATACGGGAAACGCAAATATTACACTGTATGCCATTTGGAGTAATGTTGCTAAGCTGACTCTTGCCTACAATGCAAACGGCGGTACGGGTGCTCCTTCAAGCCAGACGCATCTGATAAACACAACCTCTAAAATATCTGGTGTAAAACCAACAAGAGATAAATATGTGTTTTTAGGCTGGTCTACGAGCAGTTCTGCCACAAAAGCAACATATATCGCAGATGGGCAGTACACAAATAACAGTTTTACTGATGGAGCTACCGTCACGTTGTACGCTGTGTGGCTGAAGAAGAGTCCGAGTATATATATAAATTCATCAGAACATAGTTTCAAATCGGTTTGGGTAAATGTGCCTTCTGGCAAGAGCCTTAAATCAATCTGGTTCAAGACTGGTTAGTTGATGGGAGGTAATTGAGTTGGCTGACGAAGTTGAATTAAGTGAAGTTGATTACAAGCTTAAATATACAGGCGAGGAAGTCGATGGTCTCCTTGCGTTTATAAAAGATTTTAAAAGTATTTACAATAAGATGAAACGTGTTCAGGCTGGCTGTGAAACTATCTCTACGACTACGGCTGGTGCAGATGTGATTAAGGTTATAGATTTCAGTGTTGCCTTTAACGGTGTGCCGAATGTTATGCTCATACCTACTTTTCTAAATGATAAAACGGCTAAGGTAAAAGTTCTTAATATCACGTCTTCTAATTTCAAGGTTCAGGTAGTAGGAAATGATAACGATGCCACAACCAACTTGTATTGGATAGCTACTGAACAGTAAATCTTGTTTGATTATATATCAAAGTTTGAATGAAAGGAAGTAAAAATATGAGTTGGGTTAATCTTAATGATGTATATGTAAATAAGACTGGCGATACAATCGCTGGCGATCTATCTGTAAACGGCGCTTTGACGGTAAATGATGGTAAGGGAACGAACACCACATACAATGTTGCAAACGAAATTACAACGTTGCGGGATTCCGTATCCCAGACTAAATTATTGTGGAGCGGGTCTGTGTACGGCGGCGGCTCATTTGTCGTACCAGGGCTAAAAGAATATACATTTGTAGAAGTAGTTACTTCAAATGCTGATGAAAATCATTGGGGTGCATTGTGTTTTAATGACATGAATGCATTAAAGTCTACCGATGATGCATATGTCATGTGGGTGTACGCAGATATGCATGCTGGCTCGGAGTACATAGTATCAATAAGGTCAAAATTGGAAATACAGAAAGACTTAAAGACTGTGAAATTCGCAGCTGGGTATGCGGCCAATATAATGGGAGAAAATGCAACTGTTGCTTCAACACAAAAGCTTCGCATCGTTGCTGTGTATGGCGTTAGATAGGCTGTATTATAGATACAACATTACAGATATTTTACTCGCTCCATATGAGTTCATACCGCCATAATATGATGCAGTCAAATATAATTTCCCGTCTGTTTTTAATTCAATGTATAAAGAGAATTGCGCTGAAAAATCTGCGTGTCCAATGGCATACAAATTTGTTTTAGGAGTATATTTTGACGGCAATGATATAGATGCGCTTTTATATCCATTGCCACTCGCAGTCATCCACCCAGAAACCCTATCACATATGACTCTTATTGCATTTTGATTTGGAATATATACAACATTCATGCTGAATACCGACCCAGCGACATTAACCTGATAATCGCCAATTTTCTCTTGGGATACGGAATGCTAAACATGGGAATTCCGTATCCCAAATCAGTAATAGAGTATTGCTTTGGAGTGGAACGGCTGGCAA